>Ga0190367_1000791_pt1 | contig 20693 bp, 18 predicted proteins | sample 4872181011_MG_FD_171838 | JGI IMG/M metagenome (GOLD analysis project Ga0190367, IMG submission 171838) | Hydrothermal vent microbial mat bacterial communities from Southern Trench, Guaymas Basin, Mexico - 4872-18-10-11_MG | ecosystem: Environmental > Aquatic > Marine > Hydrothermal vents >...
CTACTCTACCCCATGGAATTTAACGTGTATATCAATTAGCAATAACCGATCTTATTTATATGACGCAATAAAGGATATCCCCAGCAATCTCCTGGAAGTTTTAGCAAAGATTTCTTTATATGAAGCCGAGCTGCCCACTGGTATGAGCTTTTTGCAAGTCATGATAATAGTTGCGAGGGAACATCTTCCTTGGGAAGAAAGCCCCGATACCTAAGCCAGCCATACGCTAAAGTGCTTGACTAGCTCACGTATTCTATTCTTATGGATTAAGGGTTTAAAAAACTTGCCGTCACAAATCCTTAGGACTTCGTAATATCTCCGTGCTCCGGGGCTCCTTTATCATATAGCTGGACCAGCCTCATCCCTCTCAAACCTCAATAGCACCCTAATCAAAGTTGAGTAGCTACAGGCGGTCCTCCCATAAAAGTTAATTTTTACTTGGTTGCCCTGACACCTCAGTCCAGACTTCTTCCCCTCTGGAAGAATTGCCGGTCAAAATTTTTACTATTGTTCATAAGGTTCGATGGTCTCAAACGTCACCTTGCGAAAAGATAAAGGCCTACCAAACCTAATAATGAGGCTAGCATGAGATGGCGTCTCGTGTGCGGCTCACTCTTCTCCAGGACAGGCGGTCTTGACCATGCCTTTAAAGACGGGGGATTTTCCATAGGGTGGATGGTCGATTCGCATAGGGCAGCCGCCCTCGCCTACTCCGAGGCCATAGGATAGAGCCTTCAGTAGAAAGAGTCGAAAAAGTTCGCAGTTCCCCGAGTGAGACGTCATATTGGCTGGCCCGCCATGCCAGGGCTACAGCTTCTTTGGTAAGAGGGACGAGAGTGACTTAAGGAATAGGCCATACCTCCACGTCGCCCGAGCTCTCCGCCAAGCTAAGCCCCTATGCTTCGTCTTTGAAAACGTTTTAGGAGTGGTTCACTTGTACCGCGGGAAGTTCTTTCGCATGAGATCCAATCTTAACTCAGGTACCTATAAAGAGGACTGAAGCTTAGGAAATCAAAACATTTAGAGGACTAATATTCAAAGTAAGATCGAGAGGCATGAACGTTCCTCATCTTATCTGCTACGCACGGTAGGTTTGGCATAAGCTTTCTAGCGGAGGCGACCTACCGTAGTTATGGAGATGGCGCTTTGTATCAATGTTTACTCTAGATAAACAGCCTTAAAACAGAGGGGACGCCTAAACCCCGGGATATCTGCCAAATGAAACATCTACTCTCTCACGTAGGTTCTCCCTGAAGATGTAACATAACCGCGCACAGTAAGGATAAAGTCTTACTCCAAGTTCTTCTTTAGTATATTTACCGCATCTAGAGCGGAAGGACACATTTGCAAATTTGCATTTAACATAACATAAATTCTCTGGCAAAGAGCTACCAAACTTAATATCATTCTTCCTTAAAACATCATCTGAATTCGATGAATAACTCCATCACCATTCTTATCTTTACCAACGATTTTATACATAGAAATCTTTATGTAATATGTAATTATGGAAGGATCTGAAATGAGTGTCGTGATGGGGCTTTATTTAATCAGGAGGGATATAATACCTAATAAGTACCTTCCGAAGTATAAATACCTCCGTATAGTAGCTCAAGGACTTAAACCTCTTGTTAGGAAAATCTCAACGAATCTGAGGTCATACTCCACCTATGTTATGAATCAGCCAGATAGAGTTGAAGAATATGCTAAGGAACTTGAGCCACATATTAGAGAATTTCTCTGGAATTTTTCCCTTGATGTAAAAAACTTCCGCATAATAACCAAAACCGATGTAGAGGTTTTGATTGAAGGAATGGGCAAATTCATTAGGGACATTAAAAAAGTAAACTTTCATTTTGGTGATGCTCTTGATTTGTTCACAGAACATATCATTATGAGATTGAAATGGTTGTTGGAGGAACCACATAGTTACATTCAGGAAATGTCCAAATTTATGATGAATTATAGAGACGACGCTTATGAATATGCCATTCTTCTTATATCTAGTATGCTATTATTAAAAGCCCTTGGAAAACGGATACCTGTATGGCTGATTCGAAGAGAGGATATTGAAAAACAAGAATTGCTCGTCAAAAAATTCTTAGAAGTGGCTGAGGAACTTGAATCCTATACAGCTATATTTCAGCTGATCAGAAACCCGATAGCGGAAGAGGAAATGCACATTATAGGAAGTGCGAGCTCACCAGAGGAACTGAGGAGGTTACTGAACATTGAATAACGAGTATAATCATGTCGTTAATCCTAGTAAATGTTTTGACCGCAACCTAAAGAACTTGAGTAACGAATATCGAGAACGTGTATTAAGTAAAGTCAGTGAACTTGCTATAGGCGTAGTGAAAGGGAAGCCGCTCCGAGGGATATATGGAGGAAAGAAGTCTTTAAGGGTTGGCATATATAGGATTATCTATGAGGAACCTAAGCATTGTGTAATCGTTCTCTTGGGTATAAGACATAGGGAAACGGCATACAGAACATAAAATTAAGATAGTACTTCCTTTCTTCAGCTGTATTATTTTTGTGTTTGTTCATTAAGCTGAAGCTAAACACTGACCGATAGTAATTACTCCCTAAAAACTGACTCCTCTAAATAGACCTTCATGCTAACTTTTTCTGAGCCGGTATCTCCCGATTTCATTGCTTAAAGTTAGAATTACTTAGCACACCCCGGTAACGTTTTGTGGGAGAATTCGGCTTAAATATAAGAGCAAAAATGAAATATCTTAATTAAAGTTATTGATATCACAACGAATACTCTCATGACGAATCTTCGGTTATGGCTATTTAAGACAAAAATGTATTGAAATGATTTTTCCTTGTTCTAGGACTTTAGTTAATTATTGTTGTAAACTTATGAAACATTGTGGTGGCTCAAAACCGTATTCAAAGGTTATAGAGACATTTTTATCCTTAGGTACACTGAAGATTATCCACCCTTCAGTTTTGGCTCCGGGAAGTAGATCCACGCTCTCTAAATGGGGTTTATCTTTAGGGTATATGATGAATAGCTCAGGAGAATACCCGACCCCATCAACATATGCTTTAAAGTTAAAAGCCGAGATTGAAGCAGTACCTTTTCCTGACACATAAGTAACTGCTATTTTAGTTAGCAAATATTCGAAACCGTCCTTGGGCTCTGGATTAAATGGATTAGCATTCTTTATTGCGATGTTTGCATCTTCTCCTCGTATAAAGGTTAAAACCGCTACTTCGAAGGTACGCCCTAAACTTTTAAAGCTACAAGCTTCGTTGATAGCCACTGTTTTACCCATAGTTACTGTAGTTGAAGTGTAAGGAACGGTCATAGTCTTACTTATGGTATAAGTTACAGTCTTTGTCGCCATTTGTGTCATAGCTTTTCCTTCAACTGTTAATGTGAAAGTAGTTGTCTCTGTAACCGATGTAGTTTGAGTCGATGAGATACCTGCACTATATCCTATAATTACGCCTAATATAAGAAAGACAATAATTGCAGCTATCCATTTACCTCTTCCTTCAGGCTTTTGGAAACTTTTTATAGGTGGTCCTAGCGGAGGAGCTTTTCTTTTTATGGTTCTAATGAGCTCCGGCCTGAACTTCAAACCGCAGTCCATGCACTCCCAAACGCCTTTATAACCAACTACATTATTGCTACCGCATCGTGGACATTTTACTTCATAAATGCTTGAATTCTCTCGGCTTGTTGGAAGTTCTCTTTCTTCTCGATAAGCAAAAACTATAGAACCAGCTTTTCTTTCCTCTCTAAAAGCTTGTATCCCTCCAATGATTAGTAAGACGAAAGGTAATATGCCAAAGGTGCCTCCTCCTATGATGGTTAATATTCCGCCAATAATTAGGATCACTCCTCCCATCTTCTTGCCAATGATCCCTCCAGTTATCCCTAGTATCCCTCCAAGAGTGGCTATAGCGGCTTGAGTATAAAGTCGCCCGACATTTTCAACAACTTCTTTACTTAAGAATGAAGAAGTCGCCTCTATTAATCCCGTAAAGATTAATACCGCAAAACCCAATAATATACCGAAAATTCCGCCAATAACCCCGAGTATGAAGCTGGCCCTCACAGTCTTTTTGCGTTTCCATCGTATATAAAAATTTCCGATAACAAGAGACATGCAATGATAAAACTTGTTTCAGTGGATTCTATCAAAAGACTAATCGTAAATCCTTGAGTCGAAATATCCATTTACATCAAGATGCTTTCTTACGACCGGTTGATATTCTTCAGAATCGGCCTTTAGCTCATAGCGACATATTCATCTAAAAATTGCTTTAATAGTTCTCGCGCATCGCATAAAGATTATTTAGTAATCCTAAATCTAGGGCTTTTCCCTGACATGTTTTTAGCGAAAACCTCTGCTATTATGTTATCGATGTTCGCAACATAAAACCAAACACTCCCATTGTTCCCTATAAGTAACTCAACCGATCTTATTACTGACAGTTTATCAGCATTTAATTTGAAAAATGGCCATTGATCCGCTTTTAGCGAATTGACGATCCTGTCATTGGATCTAGAATCGTGATCTACTCTTACAGTGAGGTGACATAAGATCTGGTTTAATCATCACAGTATCTGCTGTTTATATTTCGCCATCAGTTTCTCGCCAGCCTTATAATTGGGGTAAATCGCTTCTAATACTTCCCAAAATTTTTTGGTATGTCTTTTAACGATCATACGGGCCATCTCGTGGCACACGATATATTTTATGGCCCGCTTTGGAAATTTAACTGCATCTAACTTTACCAGTATGGTATGTCCTTTGAGTTTAGCTACTCTGTATCTTTTATTATCAATTTCATCGACAATATCAAAGTCTAAATCTCCAATGATCCGTATCCTGCCGGTTTTCCTAACTTTTTCATATATCTTATAAAGCTCGGCGTAAAGCATGCTTGATAGAAAATCTTTAACCAATAGTTCTGCAGGTTTTTTATGGAAGTAAACAAATAACTTGTTCTTTCGTAATCTAACAAAGTCTCTGTTTGATTTTTTAATAACTATAGTGACCGGTTTTCCGAAGATGATAATCCTCGTCATCAGATCTCCTCCAATGCATCAAAAACCTTCTCCGTTAGTTCATCAATCTTATGTTTATAATCCTTAAACTTGGAAAGTAGTAATAGTCTTATTTCAGCCCTTACTCTCCTCCTGACATCTCTCTGTAATTGCCAGCCCTTAAAGATCAGTTTCCTCTCTCTTAGATGAGATAACAATAGGTCGATGAACGAAACTACTCTGTTTTTCTCTAAGGTTGGAATCACGCTCATGATTACCTCATATAATGGGTATTTTTCTTTCCCTATTTCCTTTTCCTCTTGCTTCCATTTCACTATTTTCTCGCATATTGTTATTAACTTTTTTATGGCATGCTCAGTTTCTATCTTTCGCGATCTCATTTTCTCCAAAATGTCCTCTACCTCCTTACTCAATCTTATAAAGAACGGAGATGATGAATGAGTCTCAGTCTCCCGTCTCACAATCGCTCCAAGGTCTATAGCCGCTCCTATGCTCTTAGGCATCGTCTTCTTAATCCATTCTACATATCTTTCATCTATGCTTATCGTCGGATATCTTCTTTCGATCTCTTCCACTTTTATGGCCCGTTGGATTAATTCTTGCGTTTTTCTAGAGAGCCTTTCTATCTTTAGTTCATCTATGTCTCTCCGCTTAAAGCGCTTATAGTAGGCAATGTAAATCTTTGTCAGCCATGTATAATCTGTTAAGAATGGTTTTAGGAATGGATCTCCTGAGAGCATTTCATACGATCTCATCAGTTCCTTCATGTTGTCTTCGAATCTCTTAGCTTTCTCAGGGTCTATTAGTAGGTCTAAAGCGCTTTCCAAGCTCTCATAGGTATCCTCTTTCCTCACATCTTTGAAAATCTTTAGTGTCTCATGGATTTGGTTCCTGAATGTTTGTTTGTATTTGCTCAAATCCCTTATGAAAGCCTTAAGTTCCTTCGAATCACTTGCCTCGAATTTCTCGAAGGCTTTTTCCAGGTCGGCGAGGACTCCTATGTAATCTATTATTAGGCCGAACTTCTTATTCCGGTATGGTCTATTGGTTCTTGCTATGGCTTGTAAAATTCTATGCTCCTTGAGGGGTTTGTCGAGATACATAGCCCATAGATTGGGGGCGTCGAATCCCGTTATTAGCATGTTGGTGACGATTAAGATCTTTGGTTTGTCTTTCGTCTTAAAGCTATCAATTATCTTCTTATGAATGGTTTTGATATCCTTAGTTCCAAATCTCTCCTGAAGTTCGTCGAAAAATTCTTGAACTTCTTTTTGACCGCTTTGCGCAGGAGACATGACGACTTCGGAATAATCTTGTGGGAGTAGCTCGTCTAATGCTTTCTTGTAAAGGACGCAAGCTTCTCTATCTATTGTAACAATCATAGCCTTCAAGCCCGTTGGCTCTACGACGTTTTTGAAGTGTTCCACTAGATCTCTCACTATGGTTTTTATCCTCTCTGGCTTCTTAACGAATATTTCAATGGGTCTTACTTTCCTTTTTAGTTCTCTTCTTTCTTGAGGTGTGAGTTTTTCCAATTCTTCCTCTTCGAAGTATGTGATCTCTTTTAGTTGCTCTTTATTCAAATGGTATTCTGGTAGCCTAGCTTGATAGGCTAATCTGACTGTGAAGCCGTCTTCTAAGGAGTTAATCATTGAATATCTATCTAGATAAAGTTCTCCTTTGGGACAGAATTTCTGGAATGTGTTCCTTTCTGCTTTAGAGAGAGGTGTGCCCGTGAATCCGAATATGAAAGCGTTTCTGAACACGCTTCTCATCATGATGGAAAATTTTCCATAATGGGTTCGATGCACTTCATCTGCTAGGACTATAACGTTCTTCCTCCTGATTTCTATCTTAGTGCCCATTTTTTCTAATTCTAGGAATTCTTTGGGGCTGAATTTCTCTATCGTGACCAAGAATATTCCTCTCTTCCCTCCCTTTCCCCATTTGAGAACTTCTATCAGATCTCTTATCTTTTCAATATGCTCTATTGGAACTTCTATAAAGGAGAAGTCTTTCTCTATCTGCTCCTCTAGCTCCTTTCTATCAACCATTACGAAAATGCTAGGTCTTTCTGCTTCTGGGCAATTAAACAGTTTCCAGACCGAAAAGGCCATGGTATAGGTTTTTCCGGCTCCCAGCCAATGCCAAATTAGGCCGAATCTCTTATTTTGTTCTCCTCTAAGAGTTTTGAGGACTCTATGGAAGATCTTGTTTGCTGCCCTGAACTGCATGTACCTTGCCATGATCTTGGTCGTAGTGCCGTTCTCTTTTCTCATGAAGATGAAGTTTTCTAATATGTCGAGCAAATTTTGTTTCGAGAGAAGTCCATAGATTGTTGTTCTCAGCGTATCTTCTCCAATTTCTTCTTTCTTAAATGGGTAGGGATCTTTCCATATGCTTAAGAAGTCCTTACCTTCCTCGTTAAACGCGTTTGGGAAATAATAGGTCTTGATTGCGTCGGTCGCTATGGAGAATTGCACGTATTTAAATAGCTCAGGTATTTCCCTTTCGTATCTCTTTATCTGCTTATAGGCGTCAATCCAGCTTACTTCCTCCCTCGTCGGGCTTTTGCATTCTATCAGCACTAGCGGGATACCGTTTATCAGTAAAACTATATCAGCTCTATCCGTTTTCCGTAATCCCTCTACCTTGAATTGATTCGTTACAATGAATTCATTGTTCTCTGGGTTTTCAAAATCTATGAGCTTGATCACTTTTTCTTCTTTTTCCTTTTGTAGTGTGACAACTATACCGTTTCTTATCAAATATAGTAACCTTCTGATCCCGTTTACGTTCGCGGGTATTGTCCTCAGCGATACCAAAACGAAGTCTAAATCGGCTTCAGTAAGCTCAACTTTATTTATTCTTCTCAATGCTCTCTTTAAATCCTCTGCGACTAGTGGATCTTCGAAGCTGCTTTTACGCCTTTTGTTCATTTCTTTGGGATCCACATATTTCCATCCAAGCTTTTCCACGAGCTCTTTAATTATAAAATCTTCAACAGTGCCCTTTTCTGTGTACGTCATTTACCTTCACTCCTTAACTTCTTATTAAAAGTGAACTTTCCTTGAAATATCTCCTTCGAAAGTAACTGTGTTTTTTCATCTGGAGCATAAAATTTCGAGGAACCGCCTACTATGGAAGAAATACTGCTTCTTTCGTAGAGATAGGTACCTATGGAAAGATAAGGTCCTATAATCTTGGCTATTAATTCTCTATTTTCCCATAACCAATCTTTAAACTCATCAATAAGAGCATCATCAGGAATATTCTTGTGAAAGCCTATAAGCAAAAATGCTCGGTGAATGCCGTTCTTTAGATATAAAAGGGCTTGGCCTATCCCTGTATAGAGAGCATTCCAGCTTAATCCTTTACTTCTCTTATTAAATTTGATTAGTTTCAGCTCGTAACCTATAATTTCATATCTATTCTCAGAAGTTCTTTTAATTTGCAGTATATCAATATCTGGGTTTATTTTTTGACCTCCAATAGCTGTAACCTTGGGATAAACTTCATAAGGCATATTTTTTAATACGGTTCTTAAAAATTCCTCTTCGGTTCGAAATCGAATGTATTCCATTTTAGGCGCCTTCATTCACCTTCACCCTAACCTTACCGGTAAGAAGTAGATCCATCAATGCTTGTTTAATTTTTTCTAATCTTTGTTTTTCCACTCTTTCCATTTTGAGCTTCTTATCAACTGCTAAGAGTATTTTTACGATTTTCCGTTGCTCATCAAGAGAAGGTCTCGGAATTTTTACTTTCCTTAAATTAGTTGCATTAATATTTGCTTGATGGACGGCTTTTGTTGCAAGGCGTTTAAGTTTCTTGTTAATGAAGATAAGGTAATAGGTTAAGAAATGCGAGTCGAACATATTCGGTTTTGGTCGCAATCTAATTAAATAAGAGGCGAAAACGTAATCCCCATCAAGTAAGAAAATTCCGGTTCTACCTACCAATTCGTATGCATTTGTCCTGTTAAAGAGAATGTCACCCTTCTCTAGCCTGAATGTTTTAAGGGTCTTTTCATCTAAATCAACAAATTTAGAGATCTTAGGAGAAACATAACCGTCTACTATTTCATCCATTCTAATAATAGGATATTTTCCTTCATTCTTCATAGGGATTGATAATCCGTATTGACATAATTCTAAAGCCTTACCTAATCTTACGATATTCCATTCCTTTGGTATTTTTCCTATTTCTGTGTCCTTAAACTCCTTATGTCCTATACCTTTCGTTAAAAGCTCCTCCATCAGGCCTTTCTTCAAACGCTCAGTCTTCTCAATAATTTCATTCGTCTTCTGAATAGCTTTATCAACAGTTAAAAGAATATGAGCTATGGTTTTTTGCTCCGAAACTGATGGCAAATATATCTCTATATCACTAAATGTTGACATGGAAATCTCCTTGTACGTACTTCCTCCAGCTAAGCTTTCAAATAAACTCCTTAATCTTTGAAATAGATAGTAAAAGAAAGTAGTTTCAACGTTCTTATCTTTTGGCATCAAAGATATGACTCCTTGATTTATCGTGACTTTTACATCATTTATGGCAAGATATCCAATAGTAGCCCGTGATGTAAAGAGCAACGAATTTGCAGGAATTAATTTAAGATTCTTTGAAGCTAATCCTTTTTCCGTAATATATTTCTCAGTTTCTCTAAGGTAAATTTTGTTTAGATTACTTACTCTCGTAATATCAGTAGGTGTTACAAAAGGTATCTTTCCATTCCAGTATTCTTTAATTTTTGTCGAAGGAGTGGTTCCCTTATATAAGTTGAAAAGTTTACTAATTTTAGCAGTTTTCCAGTCCTCTGGAATTCTACCAAGTTGTGCTTCTTTAAATTTCGTTTCCTTATAAAAGCTAACCCTAGCATTCATCTTAAAGCACCTTGAGCACATTATCATTAAACACTCTCCTTTGCCGCTCATCACGCAGATTAAAACAATTAAATAGGCTATCTACTTTAGTAATTAACTCATTATCATTTGACAAAAAATAGTTTACTCCATTAATAACAGCTGTTGCAACGATAAGCGCATCTTGAGAAGAGAGTTTATATTCGTAGACAACATTGAAAACATTGTCACATCCTCTCTCATCGTTTGAAGAAAAAGATAGTAGCAGGATATCATTATCTTCGATGAATTTGCTTATTTTTGACTTTATGCGTTCCCTTTTGTCTTCTGCAACCTGTAAGAATAGTCTATCTCCCTTCGCCCTTACCCTCCTATATGCTTCATCAGGAGAGAGCCTTTTTCTTTGACACCAACCTAAAAAACTTATTTCAAATTCTTTATCTATTAACTCCACTATGTTGAATATAGAAGTGGCTAATACTATTTTCCCACGTCTATGCAAACGGAGCAATTTCCTAAGCAAATTTTTAACATCCTTATTCCTGTTCTCTAAGTAATCTAACAGGATATTCGTATCTAAGAAAATAACTGGAGGTGAGGACATTATGTCACCTCTTTTATCTGCTCTAATAGCTTTTCAAGCTCTTGTTCAACCACTTCACGCTCTCTTTTTAGCTCCTTTAATTCCGAATAAACCTTATCGATATCTATAACCTCTTTTTCTTCCACAGGCATTACGTAAATCGTTACGTTCAGATTGTAATCGTTCTCTTTGACATCCTTGATACTCACCACCTTAGAAAACCCTGCTATACTAACAAATCTCCTGTAAACATCAACTATTTTCTGTATGTTTTCTTCAGAAAGCGAGTTAAGCCTCCTAACTGTCGGATGTGGTATGAACTCGTTTGAAGCGTTTATGAAAAGTATCTTATTTCTCCTATTCTTAGGCTTTTTCTTTCTGAAAATTATTATTGCTCCAGGCGCTCCGGTATTATAGAAGAGTTTTTCAGGTAGAAGAATGACGCATTCGATCCAATCTTTTCTCACGACGTTCATTCTGATGATCTTTTCTTTTCCCCTTCTGAAAAGACAGCCATTATCTATAACAACCCCAACCCTTCCATCATCTTTAGCAAAAGTCAACATGTGTTGGATCCAAGCCCAATCCGCAGAGTTCCGAGGGGTATAACCTAACGAAAATCTCTCCCCGAAGTCTGCCCTTTTCAGCCTATCTTCTCCATATCCATCTTGATTCCAAGGGGGATTGGCGATAACGATGTCGAACCCTCCACTCTCTACTTCTTCGATGAACCTAGGATGATCTAACGTATCACCATTAACAATTTTAGCGTTCTTGATGTTATGAAGTATCAGGTTCATCTGACAAATGGCATAGATAGTCAAATTCCTCTCCTGACCATAGAGAAAGAGCCTCCTAGTTTCCTCCTCTCCATACTTTTCAGCAACATGCATATGCGAAATTATGAGCATACCTCCTGACCCACAACATGGATCATACACGCTCTCCCCAGGCTTGGGATCCAGCATTCTAACCATTAACTTAATGACCTCCCTAGGAGTGTAGATCTCACCCTCTTTCGCTTTCTGAGGAGCAAACTTCATCAGAATATGCTCATAAGCATCTCCCAAAATGTCAGGAGAAACTTCCTCACCGCCTAGGTCATATTTGTTGAAGAGCTCAACTAGCTGCCGCAATAACTCCCTATTTTCCTGATTCCTCGCAAATTCCAAAAAGTCAACACTGTTGATCACGCCCTGTAATTCCTTATTCCGCTTAGCGATCTCATTTATAGCAGTGGCAAGTTTTTCAGGCAGATTCTTAACATCTTTAGTTATCTCATCCCAAAGATACTCCTTCGGTATCTCAAACGTGTAGTATTCCGGTTTCTCAAGCTCTTCCTCAGCTTCCTCCTCAGTCAGCCCGGCCTCCTTAATCAGCCTCTCCTTCGCCTTTTTCCTCTCACTCTTCCATAAGTCGTTGAGCCTCTTCAAGAAAAGTAGTACCAAGATGAACTTATAATCCACGGCAGTTCTTATCAGATCCGCAGCTCTATCGACAAGGGCATTCAATTCATCCCTAGTCACCCTCTTAGGAAGGAGCCTACCTTGTGACATTATTTGACCTCTATAGAAAACAGGAGAAACATTATATAAGATTTTATCAGAGCGTCTTGCCTCATCCCGTATAACCTTACCAAGCCTAAAGATTCAGCAATTTATTTTTCTCTAAGTACTGGAATCTAGCTATTATTCACCCAGTAATCTTTTCTTAAGATTGAAGAATTCCTTAGTAGTCTTAAGTAGTTGAGCCAACTCTTCGTAGGAAATGAATTTATATTTACTCTTGACGCGGTAAAACGGATCTTTTTCTATTTCAACTAAGAATTTCCTCCTCTTACTTTCAGGTCCAACAACTATAGGTATCACATCTAGCTGTCTTACCTGATACAACCTTAGCAATCCCTTTGTAACGTCCGTCTTTTCCTCTACCTCAAAACAGAACTTGGGAAATTCCTCCTTAAACCAGATGACATCTATATGTCTTACCGTATCCAATAGCCTCGGATAAGTGAATTGAGGTAATTCTTTCAAAGAGGCTATTTCACATAATCGCCTTCCTTCCACGATCCTACTCCTGTCTTCTGGGGCGACATAGGTATCAAACCCTAGCAGATTGCCAAGTTCAATCAGAGCATATTGTGCAGTTTTATGACTGTTGATGGTTATAGTTCGAGGTCTCTCTATTGTTATTTCCTTTCCCTTCCTTCTCCTCGGCTTTTCTTTCTGACCAGCAGGCAATATTTCATAAAATATGAAGGCCAAGAAAAAATCAACATCTATAAAATCAGGGTCTTCGATGATTGTTTTAAGCGACTCCCTTATTTTTGATAACACTTTTAGGCATTCTTCATACTCTCTCCCGGTGATCTGATATTTAAATACGCGGTCAGGTAACGATTCTTCCATTTTGAGAAAAGGTAATACTGCTTTTGGTTTTTCATTCCAAATACAATATCTCTTCGGATCTGAAAATGCCAATATCTCAGTTATCATAGAGGGACCCATTCGCTTAATCTTTCTTGCGAAACAATCGTACCTTTCCGCCAAACTCTCTGAACCATATAATAGTCCTTTCAATGCTGTTCGAATATTTTCTATCCCTCCATTTTCCTCTAATATTTTCTCCACCAGCCAATCCTTGTTAGTCCAGATATTGCTTGCCCAGAGAGACTTAATTATGGAAGAGAACTCGGCTTCATTGAGACTATCTATATGTGAAAGACTTAATAGTCTCTGGTAAAGCTTGGTCCTACGCTTCCTTTCATCAGACCATCTCCTTCCCTTCTCAGTTCCCATGAAAATCTGAAAATCTTTAATTAACTGTTCCAAGTTTGGACTGGTCTTGACATCGACGCTATAGCTCATCTTTAATCATTATAAGTTTAAATTAATCAGATATAAATTTTTGATAAAACACCGATTTCCCGCATTTATTAAAGAGAGGCTAGTCGTTTTATTGCTTTACAACTATTTTTTCTAGATTAAGACGCTAGGATAGTATTCGTTAACTAAAGTAACCTCGTTTATTTGCTTTGCAGGGACCGTTGACTGCTTTACATAATGATATGAGTGGATGCTATACCTCTTCCCATTCCCACGCCCTATAATCGAGATCAAAGAGAAGTCTTTTCATGAACCTTTCCTCCAAGGAAGTCCCAGAATACTGTTCCTTTCGTTCGTCTTCAGATTCTTCACGATCCAATCCGAGCTCTCTCTTAATGATCCTTCCGATATGCTCATAAGTTCATACGCCCCAGTAACAGTCTCTCCGGTGTAATTTTTCACAGCCCTAACCACGTTCGCAAAATTTCTGTCTCCAGCCACTAAATAAGCTTTCAGAATACCTCAGAACAGTCAGGCGTCCTCACGTGATTCTGACATGAGAGGATTATAGGCTCCTCCTTGGGCTTGATAAACAAGATCTTTCCTACCTTCTTTTCCTCTTCTACCTTAATTTCAAGCTCCCCTTTGACTGGAAACGCCCTATCCGCCACCACCCTCACCCTAACTCTATAGTGTCCAGGTTTAAGTCCGCAGCGAATATAGTTGTGGGGTGGCTGACGCCTTTCTATCTCAGTTCCATATTCAGAGAAAACTTTAATCTCACAAGAGCTTTTCATAACGTCGAATAAAACCGCTCTATTGATCTGACCGCTCGAGATGGTAGTTTTATGTTTAAGCGTGATTCCATTCTTACCTTTAATGTCAGGTGGCGTTTTGGGAACAGCCCAAGGAACTAATTCATCTTCTACTATCGGTCTCTGTAACGACACAAGTGGTTGGAATCCCCCAAAGGAACAAAGGCTTTCACCCGTTAAGTTTCTTTCCTTACCCTCCTTAACCTCCTTAATGGTGATCATGGCTTTAGCTTCTCTTGCCGCCTCTCGCCCTTCCATGTTCTTTACCATCGCATATACTCTAATCGGCTCACGAAACTCATAATAATCCCATCCTAGGATGAGTTTTGGGTTCTTCATATCATCATGAAGCCTATGAACCAGTAACATAGCAATTGCAGTCGATATGCTAGCAACCCATGATTCGGGAATTGAGATATTGAAATATCTGGGCAACCATTGATTCAAGGTTAGGACGACTATAATGATTCCGATTAGCAACGCAGTGTAAGTATGCTTTCTTAACCATTCACACGATAACTCTCCAAACATCCTCTTGGTATCCAGAGTATGGTAGTATATAGAATTTAATGCGCTTGTTCATGATTTCCAAATGCTCAGTAAGTTATTCGCTTAAGCCCATAACCCTAAAATAGGAGATCACTCGTTTATGACCACAGCAACTATAGCTGTCACGCACTCTCCTTCAGGTATCTACTTTATTGAGAAGTTGGGTAATAATAACTATCTCATCTCTAATAATCTCATCAAGGCATTCTAGTTTTCTCTGAAACCACTTGTACTGAATATCTTCTGCGTGGCACATTAGACTACCCCTCTACATATAGCCTCAGAGTCAAGTAACAGTGCTGAAGATATCCTGTAAGCAAAGCAGGATAAAGACTGTATGAGGCTGGAAATAGAAGACTCTATATGTAATTAGGTAGGCAGAATAATGCCATGTACCCCTCTCTGTAAGGGGGCTTTTGAAGACGTTCGTGGCACTCTTTCAGATAATCTGTCGCATTTGGATATAAAGGAGCATATGAGTGTTTTGATTGTGGTTATGAGTGGAGTAAGACAGCTTTAAGAAGAAGATCTGTCCTCTTATGGGTCGAATTAGCGACCTTGCTCATAACAGTTGCAATGGCTGTTCCTGCTACTTAGCATCTGATCGCTCAAGGTAGGATGATATTTAAAGCAGTTCCAGAAGGGTCGGTAACCGTTGAAACAATTGAACCTTCTGCAACAGAGCTAGGAAATATAACACTAAATTCAGGAGAAACAGCATATTTGCCGCTAGTCTTTGAAGTAAGGGTTAAAGAGAGACCATTTTATCTTAACACGCTTGAAATAGGATATAATCCATGTAACACAAACTGTCCGCCAAGATCTTTTTTGATCGCAAACTGTACATGGGAAACAAGTATGCACTCCATGTCTCAAAGCTGTTTTGAGTCCTACTCTGCAGTCTCCGGTCTCCAAGAAAATGGCTGGATGTATTATGAATATAAATCATCATACCATGCACTAATTTTATCCTCGATCTAGGAGAATATCATCTTAACATAACTCTCGGATTAGATGCAGGTTATCCTGAGCAAGAAATCGCTTTTGACTTTAGGGTCTATGTAAATTTCGAGAAGGTAACTTGAGGTATCTCAGGAAATATCGCTGAGGAAGCTAGAATGTTGTGAAGATTCTATTATCTTGTCCGAGGAGGAATAAGCCGGTTCTAATGAAGCCTTCTTCCGGAAGCCTAAGACAAGTATTACGTGAGACTTCCTCTTCGATAAAGGATAAGAGTTCAGGGAGTGAGTCAACCTTCTACCAAACTCATTCTCCTTATCCCTCATCGCCTTAACGAAACTTCATTAGTCTATCTACAAACAGTTAGGTACCCCGAGCGTGAAAGGTCGCTTAGGAAGTACATGGAGAAACTATGCTCGAAAGGTGCTCAAAAATGTTGGAAGGAATCTTCTCACCATAGCTGAGCTTAAGCTTGAAGCAGTTATTCACCGGAACATTGTTTCTTCTGTTTTCGACTTTCTCGCTTTCACATTTAAAGCTGCTGTTTTAAGCATATTAATCGCTAGACTATCGTCATCGTTTAATATCTCGGCTATTTTTCTAATCACTTCGTCGCTGCAACTTCTTCGTTTTAATGCTTACTTAGCTCTTTCCTTAATTATGTCGAAGACTCGGTCGACTGAATATTTCGGTATGTGCATTAATGTAAATGATGCTCTCGTAGCAGGATCAAGCCGCAGAAAACTTTCCTTCTTATCAGAAACTATTATTATGCATAAGCTTATGCTCAAGAGCTTATCAACAACCACACTTAAGCGCTTAAAGTGGTCTAGGCATATTACAAGCCTGCGGTCCTTAGATCTCTTTCTTAGAATGTTAACTAGCTTGTAGCTGCTCCTATAGAAGAATGGTACGTTTAAAGTGTACATCCTTAAAAACGCTGTTAGTCGCCTAATAAAGCCAATAGTCAATGTAAACAATCTTTTTCCTTCTTAAAGCTGGAGTCCTAGATTGTTCTTCTTATCAGAGAGGTCTTTCCCGAACTAAGTGAGTCATAGACAAAAGTGTTAACAGGGTTCTTAATATTGATGATTAGCTGGGCTTTCTCCTCATCTCTGTATAGAAGTTTCTCTGGCAAGTATGAAAGTGATAAGATTTCTGGCTAACGATTACTCCATGGCTCACACATTAGATTTCCCTTACATGAGGAAATAATTATGAATATGTAATTTTCCGATAGATCCGTTAAGGTTCAGTATCCTTAAAACTTTCAGTTCTAAGTGCTTGTTAAAGGATTTTAAGCCGTACCCCTTCTCTACTTTTAAATACGAATTTACCATTCATTATATCTCTGAAAAGGCGAGCAATCTGATAGAGAAGACCAGTTGTAGCAACCTCGTGTCCTATAGTATAATCTAATACTGCTCTAACAGAATGTAATGCAAAGTCGCTCTGCACCGGAGTCTTCCCAGTCAAGATTGAGTGCCATAGAACTGGCCGATATCTAGCGAGACTTGATGCTACAAAAAGGACCAGATAACTTTTTAAACTTTGAGTAGGGAGAGAAATGGAATTTATAAGGAATGGACAATTAAGAAGCTCTTTCCTTCGGATCGAATATAACGCTTTTTCAAAATCCGTAGGATTAAAGCTCAGAAGTTTCATTAATGAAAGTTCATTCGATTGATCAAATAAATACATATCATTAGGCATAAAATTCAACTTGCCTCTTTGATATAAAGGCAAGAAGGGAGAGAAGGCAAGAGATACTCCGATGAGAGTCCAGGTATCAATTAGTCTTCGAAAGATGCCAGTTTTCAGAACTTGAATCTTAATATCTTCGATGTTATCGCTCAAAATGACTCTTACTCCATGAGATTTAGCATGTTGTGGCTCCCACCGGAAGAATGTGTATATAAAAAAGGAATTGAAACAATGCCATGAGTAATGGTAGAGCATAGGTGCAATTGCATCACTTGCTCGTGTGGCCGTATTCCACAGTTCTATAGCATTTCTCAGTAGCGTAATATTCCGCTCAGCTACTTCAGGATGTTCCTTAAGATAATCCTCTGTAAGAGGTTGTACTTTCCGTTTAGCTATTTTGGAGTAGCGTTCTACGATGTTAACGTAAGGAGAATAAGCCTCGATTACTCGTTTCTGGAGCATCCTATATGGATGAAGAAGAGTTAGTGGTTTGAAGAAAAGCCATGCCTTACTAGATTCTTCTATTGCTGATCGCAACATAGCGTATGCCTCTGTATTAGACAAATTAGCCTATTCTTAAATTTTCCTGAAAGATCGCACGAAAATACACCAACATTAGCGCAACCATCGATGCCTTCTTTGGCTATTTAATCGATACTACATTCGAGACAATTTCGGTACTTAGAGGAAAAAGACATGAAGAGGATAGATTCATGTTGAAGAGAATAAAGGAATGTATCCATGTCTTTATATTTCAAATATAGCTGATCATGCTTGCCATCTATTGCAGGTTTCCGGCTTCCTAAACGCTCTGGAAGCCGTCCTTTAGGAAACTCAACTTTTCTTACACCCTTTTCTTTATTGAGCAATTTTCGTCGATAAGAAAACCGACCTAAAGCGATTGGGCAACTCGTGTTTCGTTAAAGATTGAATACGCGTTAAGGTTTAATGAGAATGGATATGATGAGAGCTACAATAGATATGATCCCGATACCTTACTGGATAGACTATCTGAGAAGTTAAGCGACAATCTCCTTCTCAGATTCGTCAATAAGGAATTTAAGGACTCTGTATATTCATGGGCTAAGTTCTGTGGAGGCCGCTTTAAGTATGATCCTGAAGAGGGGGTCTTACTGCTTGAAGCAATTGCCAGCAATGTATTTTTCCTCAAAATGTCGCAAGCTATAGAAATAGATTTATAAGGTGGGAGCAGCATTATCTTAAAAGATTGTTGCATAAATTTCATAAGCAACTACGCAGTTTCCGTGAACTTGTTGATGTTCTTCAATCTTCACTGGAATATTTCTTCTCCGAAAAAAATATGGAGCAAGGCCGAAAAAATTGAGGAAATGATTCCAAGAAATTCAAGAAAATATCATTATATAGAGTATGATGAATTCGTTCCTTATCCTATACAATGGTGGAAACTGTTAAACGATATTAGGTATCAGGGTTACCGTCTTAATCCGAAAATCCAAACACAACCTCAAAGATTACAAGAAATAATCTTATTTGACTACGTAGCAGAAATCCTAGAAATGCATGGTCTCTTACGTGCTCCTGAACATCCTTTTTTAAAACAAATTTTGGAAAATGTGGTTCACTCGAGATCTTTTATTTATCAGCTCTTAATTGCTGCAAATTATCTGAGCAATAACTTTAGCGTTAGCTTCCCTGAAATCACCGGCTCAGGAAACGTGGATATTAAGGTTAAAAAAGATGATAAGGTAGTTCTTGTTGAATGTAAATCAATCGAGCCACCTTACTATAATAGCTTGGTAGCCGAGGTCTTAAGGAGGATGCAGAAGATAGGTCTTAACAAGGCTCTTTTTATAAAAATTAAAAAGCCACCATATGACCGTAAGCACGCTAAAGAATTAGCTCTTCAAATTATTAAATCGTGTCAAGGTGAATTCCAAGCCGATGACTTTACACTTGAGGTTATCGACTTACCTCATATGATTAGGGAGACTGTTAAAAATAAGCGTTCCCGGCCGCCCTTCCCTCTGATTGATAAACTATGTGAAGAGTTGGGGGTAGATCGTCGTAAACTTGATAGAATTTATTTTTCGTGTCAAAGCAAAATTCTCAATAACGAAGTGTTTATAAAGGATCTGAAATTAATAATTATAAGAGAGCAAAATGTAAAGGATATAATAAGAAAGAAGTTACTTGAAAATCTTAAAAAAGCCAGAAGTAAATTAAAGAAGGAGAGGGGTGTTGATAAACTAATCTGCATTGATATAAGTAACGTTATTGGCAGGTTAAGTAATTTGATTTCAGAATCTGGAATTAAGCCTGTTAATGTTGCGAAAATGGAAGCAATAAACCATTTAAAACAGGTTACAATTAGGTGGCTTAACTCTCATCAAGATGTAATAGATGTTATATTATCTACTTCCCACCTCTATGAAGATCCTTCTGAAAGGCATTTATTCTTGACTTTTGTACCTATACCTGCTAAGAATATTAAGCCTTCCATCTATCCCCAGGGTTGGACTATTGACGTGTTAACTATATAAACGAGCTATTGCACGGACATTCGGTCTACAAACGCATGGATACACTCCAATAAAAGAAACTTAACTGGACTTAAGAAAAAAGCCTAAGCAAAAGTTCTCTGGCTCATGCGAAGATCTCATGGAAAGTTTTAACGATTATAGCTAAGACATCGAGGGAAACGCTCCTTCAGAATTAGGAGGATAGAACTTGAGTCTACATCTTAATTTTCAGCTTCTTGCAAAAGAGTTAAAAGATAAGTTTACATGGCTTGAAAAGAGGTCATGGATTCGAGTGAGCTGAGCCTAATCTTGAAGGGAATTTCGGATCGGCACCTACTTTACCGAGTATACTGTAAGACAGGCGCTACGCGGCCTGGCGTCTATGTGATTCCGATGGCAGGAGACCGACACTTCGGCCGGTTACATGGTGAGTCAGATATACTCTACATAGGTAGTACGGAGACTAAGGGGTTAACGCAGAGGCTTCGACAATGTCTAGATCCTAACTGGAAGTGGCCCGAAGTTTAGCGCTCAATGTTATCCGGAAGTAATATACGTGATCAACTGATTCTCCTCTAAGATCCTCTTCAGCTTATACACTGCTTCATAGACCTCACGCTCGGTCTTCGCACCCGTACAAACCAACTTACCGCTTGCAAACATCAAAATCACGACTTTTGGTTCCATCATTCGATAGATTAAGCCAGGGAATTCCTCGGGTTCGTACATGGTGTTTTCTAGTTTTTCGGCTGCTGTTTCTAGGTCTATTTTTGCGTGTAGGTCTACGGATGCTACTATGTTTTGGATTTCGATTTCTGGTTCGTGTTTTATGAGGAATCCTTCTCTTTTTAGGAGT
>Ga0190367_1000792_pt1 | contig 20659 bp, 19 predicted proteins | sample 4872181011_MG_FD_171838 | JGI IMG/M metagenome (GOLD analysis project Ga0190367, IMG submission 171838) | Hydrothermal vent microbial mat bacterial communities from Southern Trench, Guaymas Basin, Mexico - 4872-18-10-11_MG | ecosystem: Environmental > Aquatic > Marine > Hydrothermal vents >...
CTAGCAGAAGCCCAAAAGAAGACAGAAGAAGAGCTGAAGAAACTCATTTCAGAACACAGGAAAACAAGGGAACAGCTTGGAGGTCTTTCACACACAGCAGGATACATCCTTGAAGACAGATCATACATAGCCCTTCCTCATATTTTAAGGGAAGAGCTTGGAATAGAAGTAGAGGAGATGAGGAGGGATTATGTGGAGATATCTCCAAACAGGTATGAAGAGGTGAACATAATTGGGAAGGGGAAGAGGGGAGTGGAGAGGATATGGATACTTGGAGAATGTAAGACGCAGCTTAAGAAAAGAGATGTGGACAGTTTTCTTAGGAAGATATCCAGGATAGGGGATTTTTTTCCAGGAGAAAAACTTCTTCTTATTGTGACATATCAGGTATCTCCAGGTAAGGGAATATGTTCAGAAGAGGGGGATAAGGCTTTATTTTTCATATCAGCTTCAGAATACCATCCTGAATCTACTTTAAGCTATTTCACAACAATCCTCTTTCCCTCAGTATCTGCTTTGCCTCCTGACCACTCAGCTTAAGATACACAGCAGTCGTCGTCAAATACGCATGCCCAAGCTGATCCTGAACAATCGTTATAGGAACTCCTGCCCTCAAAAGCTCTATAGCCCTCGTATGCCTCAAAACGTGAGGATGTGCAAGCTCCCTCGGTATACCCGCCTCCTTCGCCCTCTCATAAAAAGTCCTCCTGAAATTTGACTGATAAATCCTGAATACCTTCCCCCTCATCTCCGGAAACTCTGCAAGATAAGTAGCTATCTCCGCAACAACACTCTGTGGAACAAATACCTGCCTGTATGCAAGCTGTCTCCTCTTCAAAGTTGGCATCCTTATCTCTGCTTCACGAAAGTTTATGTCACTCGTGTCATTGAGCATAAGAACTTCTCCTATCCTTGCCCCTGTAAAACGAAGAACAAGATACGTAAGCCAGTATCTCCCTCTCTGTTTCCTTCTCCCTGCAGGGGATCCATCATACCAGTCCTGAAATGCACGTGTAAGGGCATTCACCTGAGATTGTGTCAGGTATGCTGGAAGGCGACCTGATGGAATGGGAAGGTCTGGTCTTTTTACTGGATACTGCATGGAGGTTCTCCTTGGAGTGATGTCTTTTCGGATTATCTTTTAGTATAGCTTCAGTTCTTGTGCAAGGGAAAATTCAGGTCTTTCAGGCAGGATTTGAGGATAATTGATACTGAAATACAAATTTTAGAATCAAAAAATCAGCCTCAATGCCTCTTTGTTCCTCTTGCTGAAAGCATAAAAGTTTTAAGTTTATGATCTTTTGCTATATACCAAGTGCAGGTGCAGGCAAGCTTATCTGTAAGCATTTTATACCTGATACACGTATAGCTTTTCCCTATTAGGTAATTCTTGCACAATAGAAATTTTAACTCCTTCTAATGAAGGGTTTGGATATATACGCAAGTAGATTTCTCTCTCGTGATGAATATCCACAACTTCTTGTATTTCGGCCAGTGTAGTGTGAGTCAGCTTGCCTTCTATTACTAAGAGAATACGCACAGAATATGGTGATAAAGAAAACTTACTAATAACATCTTGAAAGGCTTCATACAGAGCATTATTCCCGGAACGTGTCGTTTGAGTGATTTTTAGAGAAAATTCTGATGGTTTCTTATCCCTTTGCCATAGACACTCTTCTTCAAAGAAATAGGGGCAAAGAGTACACTTCCTGGGGACACTACCTACTATACCGAAATGACAGAAAGGCACTGCCTCAAGTTCTCCTTCAACAGGACAATTAACATGCCACAAGTATTGAAAAAAATTGGATTTAATCATGCCGATTTTTCCTACCCACCCATAACGACCAAACTTAACAGCGGGCAATAGCCCGTCCGCTGGAGTGGTTTGTTATGTGTTTCGAAAATTTTTATTCTCAGCTTTTGCATTAGTATATAAACTAATAAGTAAGTACAGGCAAATAACACACAATGAGTATCACAGGACGTCTTATTTTTTATATTTTTCATAATTACTTCTCAATAGAGGTTTAATATCATTTAAATCATCTTCTGAATTTATTTGAAACCCTTTCCATTCTCCATCAGTATCATAGGTATAAATAATAAAGTGTTTCCTTCTGGGTCCAAGATAAGCGAATACTCTTCCAGATACTTTTATTGAAATATCGTATTTTGTTGGTTCAATCAGAATATTTTCGGCATCCCAGTTTTTTATTTCCTCTAGTAGATCTTCTACTGTTTTTTTAACTCTTTTATCGGTAATATAATCTAATCTTTGTTCAAGAGTATATACTTCAATTGGTTGTGGACGAGAAGGAATAGTAACTTCCTTAAATATTGGAATTATTTCTTTTGGATTATCTTCAAATGCTATGCATTGAAATGTGAATAAAGAAATTGGAATATCTATCCATTTACATCTATTTAGAAGAGATATAGAGAAACTTGGAGCAATAAGAAACAATCTTGGCTTTTGGATTGGGTCAATAGATAGATTCTTTGTCCTATAGGCCCGCGCTAATCCTTCTATGTTTCTTGTAATATAATCATAATAATCTATGCCTTGAACTAACATGCTGTCATCTTCAATTACTTTTAATTCTGCCACTACTAATGCTTTTCCTGAATCTACAAATAAAACATCTAAAGGACCTCTATCAGTTCTTTTTTGATGATCTACATATTTGAGTCCTTGCTCTATATACTCAGGATATTTTCTTACCAATTCTTCTAAGTCTTTTTCTTGGATCTCTACGATTTTATACTTCTTCATTTACAACACTCCCAGATTTCAATTTTTATATACACATAACGTCATGGGTCACTTGCCGACATGAAGCAAACCTAAAGGGCGCAGCAAAATGGCGGTCAAGTGCACCCATTTGTTAGAATTTAGTTGTTCTTTTTAAATAAAAGACACTTAAAATTTTCATAAGTTAGCTTGTTAATTAGTAATTCACAGTTTTCTATTTTAATTTCAGGGCTTTTCTTGTCTGTTGGATAGCTAAAAACCAACAGATACAACTTAGCATCACTTGGAACTGTTTTTTGGGCGTCCCCTTTTACAAAAGAAAGATCAAGGTTTGCGGTTGTCTTTAGTTCAATAATAAATCGTTCATTGTTTAATTCAAAAGATATATCGTATTTTTTCCTTGTATCCTGATCTTGTTCTCCAATTTTTAAATTTCTTACTTGTTTTTTATTTATTAGAAAGCAAGCAAACGCTGTATGTATAAGCCATTCAAATCCATAAGGTGTAGTTGATTTTCTTTGCTTTGATACTAATAGTACTTTTCTTAATGAACAGGCCAGCCACCCGGCTTCATTCATTAAAAACTCTTCAATGAGGGCTACTATTGGATCATTTACTGTGTTCATTAAAACCAACTCCTATTTATTTATAATTCTAACGTCTAAACTCAGCAGCGGGCGATTAGCCCGTCCGCTGAAACGAATTGTTAGAATTTTCTTGGTTTTTAAAAGTTTTTAAAGGAGGAATATTGCTGTTAAGCAACCGGAGAATTCGAACTCCAAGATCAATTAACCGATAAAGTTCCTCTTCTGATATTTTAAATTTAGCACTGTGCACAGCCTTATTTCTAATCATCCAAAAATCTTGAAATAAAGAAAATATTTCTTCAGAAATAATTTGTCTTTTGACCATTATTTGCATTAGTTTGTGAGGACTAGTTATTTTCCTGGCTTCAGGAACATCATAATATTCAGCAATTCGGCGTAAAACTTCTTCTATTTCAACAGCTAATGAAACAAGTATTCCTCTAGGATTTGCAGCAGGTGCTGTAAGCAATGTTTTTATATTCTCTAACCGATAAAAATAATCTTGTGTTTCTTTTTTTGTTTTGTCTTCTTTTCCTGTTATTATGTCTTTTTCTTCTATTTTTTTCTATCTTTTTTGCTAATTCATCAATTTGCTTCTCGAATTCAATTTCAAGATCACCTTTTTTAAATTTTTTAATTCTATTTATAAGTCCTCCTATGTCTGGGACTGCCCAGACTAAAATTGCAATAAAAAATATCCAGAGAGAAATATTATCAAACCGTATTTCTGGTCCAATTTTTTTTATTATTGCATCTTTCATTTTTGCAAAATGTGAACAAGAGAACCCAATAGGATTACCTTTAGAAATACAGGATTCAAAAACAATTACTTCCGCTCCTCTATCAACCATAAGCTTTGCTCTTGCAACCGCTCGTTTTCCAGGACATCCTCCACATGAAATAAATCCAACTATTTCAACAGGACCAATTTCTTCAAATGCTAATTTACCCTCTTTAGCAACCTTAAAGCAGGTAGTGCCGGGACACATATCTTCTACTTGTTGACAACGAATTATTCCAACTTTCTTCATAAGAGAATTCTCCTTTTTGTTTATAACGCCTAAACTCAGCGGCGGCGTGTAACGCCATCCGCTGAAGCGGATTGTTAGGACATTTCTATCACTTATATTTAAAATAGTTTCTCCAAATGTTAAGATGTTTTTCTATATTTTTTTTATCTAAGTTTGATAAAGAACTTATATTGAAGCACCGAGTGAAGTGTCGAATTAAATCTTTTTCTAAAATAACACACACCCTAGGACATTTAATCAACCCTAATTCAATATATTTTTTAATAAAATTTCGTTCCGGATCAGATTCTCTTTGTGGATTATTAAAATTATCTAAAGATCCATTTTTTGTATTTAATCTTTTATTTATATCATCAGATCTTCCTACATATAAAGGTATTGTTCCATCTAAAATAATATACCAACCTGCTTCTTGAGGTGCAGAACGATCAGTAGAAAAATAATATTGGTCTGTATGTGAAAGCAAATAATAATTATTAGGATCATCCAATAAGGATTGGATTATTCTGCAAAAATATTTAAGAAAATTTGAATCATTAAAATCTAAATTTCCAACTTTTAATGTCCCCATTTTTTACTCCTAACATCCAAACTCACCTGCCGCTATGGAGCGCCAGAGGAATAGTGGTCAGGTGGAGTGATTTGTTATGTCTTTTACATGTATTTCCTCAAGACTTTCCATAAAGGCAATTATAAAATTTCTAAAAATGTTTAAAATGTCTTGAAGTAAATAAATTTTGTGTCCTTTTTTTAATAATCGATTGTAAAATCACATAGCATACTTTTTCCACTTTGCCAAGCAAAAAATCAGTTGCACTTCCTTCCCAAAGCTTCAGTTCAACACAGTCCTCAAAGTTGAGGCTCCCTTACCGGGGGTCTCCCGCTTTTTTTTGTCCTTTTGCTCTATTAATACACTGAAAGGTTTCAGAAGGTTGTTATTGACAGTGTTGTTGTTTTTAAACTAAACTTAGTCTGACCGGAAGAAACACTCATGCGTGTTGTAAACATCCACGAAGAAAAAACCAGGCTGTCAAAACTTATAGAATAGATACAGAAAGGAGAGCAATTTATCATCGCAAAAGCAGGCAGGCCCGTGGCAAAACTTGTCCCCTACAGCCCTGAAAAACCAAGAAAACTCGGTGGTTACGAAGATCAGGTTGAGATACCAGAAGATTTCGATGAGACACCGGAAGAGATAATCAGACTCTTTGAAGGATGAAAGGATATCTCCTGGACACACAGATCTTTCTGTGGTGTCTCATTGACAGTCCAAGACTTACACCGAAAGTACGAAAGATCATAGTGGATTCGGCAAACGCTGTATATGTCAGTGCTGTGAGCAGCTGGGAGATAGCAATCAAAAAGAGTATAGGAAAGCTCAAAGCTCCTGATAACATTGACAGGATTGTGGATGAGATGGGCTTTCTGAAGCTACTGGTTTATCTGTACCATGCAGACTTTCTTTCCAGACTGCCCATGCATCACAGAGATCCCTTTGATCGCATGCTTATAGCTCAGGCGATTGCTGAAGGGCTTGTGATTATTACAGCGGACAGGAGGGTCAGGGAGTATAAAGTAAAAGTAATAACTGTTTAGGTAGAGTTTTACTTTATGTGAATGCATATAACCAAATAAATTCTTAGGAGAAAAAAGATGCTTAAAACAGCATGGGAAGATATTGAAAGACTTATAAAGGAGGAAGTACAGCCTTTTACCCAGAAGCTTAAAGAGGCAGCCCAAGATCGTCCTAATGAGGCTACTTTCCGGGAAAGAGTTTCTCTGCTTATAGAAGATTTCTGCAGAAAGGTAGACATCCAGTTTATCCCTAAAGAGGAATATTCCCTAGCAAGAGGACGAGCTGATACAGTCTTTAACCGGCTGATCCTAGAGTACAAGCGTCCAGGATATCTTCGAGATTCTAATGAGTACGGACCAAATAGAAAAGCTATAGAGCAAATAAAGGGCTATATGGAAGATATAGCCAGAAAAGAAAGACATGACGTTAAAAGATTAGCAGGAGTTATTCTAGACGGAAACTACTTCATCTTTGTGAGGAAATTCGAAAAGACGTGGCGTGAAGAAAAACCCTCATCAGTTAATGTTCATTCCGTTGAAAAGTTCTTAAGGCAGCTTGTTTCTCTTTCATCAAGTGTTGCTATGACCTCGGAAAACTTAATCAATGACTTCGGTACAGAACATCTTCGAACCCAGCGAATTATAAGAGCATTGGTAAAGGCTCTGAATAGCTCCTCAATCCCTCTTGTCCAAAAGCTTTTTGAACAATGGAAAACTTTCTTCAGTGAGGTTATAGAGTATCGGGAAGCTTTTCGTGAAACTAAGCTGAAAGATCTCCGAAAATTTGCCCGTAAAGTTGGAATTGATTTGAAAAGACCTGAAGAAGCCGAACCTTTCTTCTTTGCTATGCATACTTACTTTGCTCTTTTAGTTAAACTTATTGCCTGGCTTGCTGTTTCAAGGTATACAGGAGTAAAGCTTGGTTTTCCAGATTTTGGAAGACTTGCTACTCTTCCTTCTGAGGAACTCAAAAGAGAAATGTTTCGGCTAGAGCAGGGAGGTATTTTCCGGGAGTATGGTATAAGAAACCTTCTTGAAGGTGACTTCTTCTCATGGTACCTCCATACCTGGGATAAGAACATAGATGAAGCTTTAAGAGATCTTCTAAGCAGACTTGCTGAGTATGATCCTACTACCCTTGAGGTTGATCCTGACGAAACAAGGGACCTTTTGAAAAAGCTCTATCATTATCTTATGCCCAGAGAAATCCGTCATAACCTTGGTGAATATTACACTCCAGATTGGCTAGCACAACGGCTTCTTAATCAAATCGACAGCAGGTTTTTTACCGAAGATCCTGAAAAGTCACCTTATATCAAGCAAAACCTTCTCAAACTCCGCTTTCTTGATCCAGCTTGTGGATCAGGGACTTTCCTTGTGTTGATTATAAAGCGTATAAAAGAAGCTGCAAAAGAACTTTTCATTCCTGAAGAGGAAGTCTTAAGAGCTATCCTCAACAACGTAGTGGGAATAGACCTTAATCCTCTTGCTGTTATTGCTGCCAGGACAAACTATCTTTTAGCTCTTGGAGAGCTTCTTCAGTATTGGAAAGGAGAGTATGATATTCCTGTTTACCTTGCTGACTCAGTAGTTACTCCTTCAGAAAGGAAATTTTTTACCAGTGGTATATATCTTCTCCCAACGTCTGTAGGCGAATTCGAAATTCCAAAGGAAGTTGTAGACAGGGAAAGGATTGATAAGCTTTCTAATCTCTTAGAAGAGTGTGTAAAAGGAGGAATTTCATCTGAAGTCTTTCTTGAAAGAGCTAAAGCTGTTTTAGCTCTAAAAGATGCTGAGTTTGAAAGAGCCAAACCTGTTTTGAAAAATCTCTTTGAAAAGTTAGCTGAGTTTGAAAAACAAAAACTTAATGGCATTTGGGCTCGTATTATCAAAAATGGCTTTGCCCCTATGTTCATCGGTAAATTTGATTATGTTGTTGGAAATCCTCCATGGGTAAATTGGGAAAGCCTTCCTGATGGATATAGAGATAGAAGTAAAAATATTTGGTTGAAATATGGATTGCTCGCTAAAAAAGGTAAGAATAAAGAACAATTTGAGTTAGGCAAAAAGAAGTTAGATTTTTCAATGTTAATGACGTATACATCTTTGGATTACTTTTTAAAGCTAAAAGGAAAGCTAGGGTTTCTTATTACTCAAAGTGTCTTTAAGGTTGGAGCTGGAGAAACCTTTCGACGGTTTGTTTTACCTGATGGCACTCCAATGAAGGTTGTCCATGTTGATGACATGGTAGAACTTAAACCTTTTGAAGGAGCTTCGAACCGTACAAGTGTAGTAATCTTTCAAAAAGGTTCTCCTACAACTTATCCTATTTTTTATACCTATTGGAAAAAGATAGTAAAAGGAAAGTCTATAAATTTTGAAAGCAGTTTGGATGAAGTTATGGAAATAACAGAAAGAAAAAACTTTTATGCTGAACCGGTAAATCCTAAAAATCTAACTTCTCCTTGGATTACAGGGAGATCTAAAGTTCTTAAAGCTGTAAGGAAGATTTTAGGGAAGTCAGACTATGAAGCTCATGAGGGAGTTAATACTGGCGGAGCAAATGCTGTTTATTGGGTAAATATTGAACTCAAAAAGCCAGATGGTATGGTGCTTGTTACAAATATAACTGAAGGAGCAAAAAGAAAAGTTGAAGAAGTTTCAGCAGTTCTTGAGCCTGATCTTCTTTACCCCCTCCTTCGAGGAAGAGATGTAAAGCGCTGGTATGCTGAACCTTCAGCATGGATAATTGTTCCTCACTCTTCAGAAAGTGGTTGGAAAGCTATTTCTGAAAAGGAAATGGCTATATCTTTTCCTAAAACCTATGCCTATTTTAAGCAATTCAAAGATTTACTCTTAAATCGTGCAGCTTATCAACTTTTAAGAAAGGGACATCCTTTCTATATTATGAAAGATATAAGCACTTACACCTTTGCCCCGTATAAAGTGGTGTGGAGGTATATAGCAGAAAATTTCACTTGTGCTGTTACATGGCCGGTATTTGATTCCTTTCTGGGACTAAAGGAAGTGATACACGATCACCGTTTAATAGCTATAAGTTCCAACTCTAAGCAAGAAGCTCATTATATTTGTGCATTACTGAATTCTTCACCTTCTTGTTTCCTTATAAATAGCTATAAAGTAGAAACCCAAACTTCTACTCATGTTTTAGAATACGTTAATATTCCTAAATTCAACTCTCAAAATGAAATCCATTTAAAACTTTCCGAGCTTTCGGAGATAGCACATAAGCTAGCGAGAGAAGGTAAAGAAAAGGAGCTTAAGAAGGTAGAAGAAGAAATAGACTTTTGGGCAGCAAAACTTTGGGGGTTAACAGATGAAGAGCTTGAGGATATAAAGCTTTCACTTCAGGAGCTTATAGGGGATAAGAACTGAAATGCCTAATCCACTTGAAGGTCTTAGCTCAGTATTGAAAAGGCTTTCAAATCAGGCAAGCTTTCTTCCTGCAACAGGAGGAGCTGTGGAAGATCTTCTTCATCCAGAGGTTGAGGAAAGGGAAGACAAATGGGTAAATATGGAAGAAAGGGTCTTTGATGCTATAATCGAAACCAAACAGAAGCCTCTATATCGCCCTGTTCCTCCTCTTCACCGAAGTGAACAACACTTTTTCAGATATTTCCTTGATGGATCCTTTCGTTCTTACTTTGTTGGAACAGTAATAGAGCACGATAGAGATACTCCTGTTCACTTTGCTCAGATAGGAGCAGCAATAATAAAACGAGAAGATGAAGGAGATGTAAAGGTAGAAAGAGTAGAAGTTAAAAACCTGCTTCTTCTTGCTAAAGACAGACTTTCTCAAGCAGTATGGAAAACTTTGCAAGATGAAATAAGCAAACTTGGCAGAGGTGTGGAATTGGTAGACTTTGCTACAAAAGATCAGTTCACCCAGTATTTCTCTGCTGAAGCTGATCCCAGAACAAAAGCAGCTGGAAAGGTAAGGTATAAGATGCGGGAGCTTGAGGAAAAACTTACTATAGAAAAGATTCCAACTCTTAAAGATGAATGGATGGCTATTGATGGCTCTTTGATGTTTCAGCCTTTGCTTAATGGATTAATGCAGTTTTCAGAACAGAGGGTTGTAGGAATATCCAAATCATTTCGTCGTGATCCTCAATTTACTATAGGAAGAGGACCTAGAGCAGAAAGGATTAACATAATAGAACTACTTGCTGGACTGCCACATGAACATAGAACAGCAGCCTTCAGTGCTTTAGGAGGAAAGGTTGCTTTCTGGTATGTCAGGATAAGAGAACAGAAGCATCTGGATTATCCTTTGATGGGTGTTGTAAAAGTGGAATTGGTAAATCCAAGTCAGGAGGGAATAGATTCAGAACTCATAGACCTTATCTCAAGGGCCATAGTAGCTGAAAGAAGTGTCACACCCTATGGACTTGATCGTCGCTGGCATGCATGTCTTTATCCTATTTACCTTGCTGAGGTAGTGGTTAAGAATGCTTTGCTCTCACGAGAAGTAATAAGAGCTGCTCTTAGGTGGAGCTTAGTAAAGTAAGAAGGGGGAGTAAAAATGACAGACGAAAGAAAGAACAGGGAAATAATAGGTCTTACCTCTGCTACACAACAAAAACCTAATACATCTGATGAGTTTTACTTCTGGCTTGCTCCGGGAGTTATTGTCAATCCCTTTGATATAGTAGAAGCAGAGCAGGTAGCTCCTGATGGAAAAAGTCATACCTTTGGTCTTGTGACAGGATTAGAGCACTTCACTGATGCTCCTTCACACCTTGCAAACTACATTTCAGCAAACTTTGGAGAGGTAGCCGAAGAATTTAACACACCTCGCCAAGGGACAACAGTAGCAAAGGTTGCCATTCTGTCCAATGATAAAGACATTTATATGCCTTTAAAGAGTGAAAGCCCTGTAAGGTTTGCTGATGAAGCAGGCATTCAGAAAGCTTTAGGAATAGATACAATTGAGGAACGCTATAGGGTTCCAGCTGGTCTTATTGAGATGTCCAATGGAACAAGAGCAGTAGCCTATCTTGACCTTCGATATATCCTTGGCCCTGAAGGAGCTCATGTGAATATCTCTGGAATCTCTGGGCTTGCTACAAAAACTTCTTACATTATGTTTCTCATCCAATCTATCCTTCAAAAGGCTAATGCTAAGGAGATTGGAGTGATAATTCTTAATGTGAAGCATGGTGATCTTCTTCAGATTGATCAGCCAGTTCCAGGAGGTCTTCCTCCAGAACAGCATGAACTTTGGGAAGCATTAGGTCTTGTTCCCAAGCCCTTTGAAAATGTGAAATATCTTCTTCCTGCAGGAAAAGATACACCCGCAACAGGAAGGCCTAATAGCTTTATAGTCCCTGATGACTTTACTATTTATGCTTATTCACTTCAGGACACTTATAATAAGCTTGACCTGCTTCTGTCTCATATTCCAGATCCCTGGGATACTTTAGCTGCTTTGATAGGTGAAATAACAAGTGGGCTTTCTGATCCTCAGACAGGTCAATGGGGTCCTCGTGGTAAATGGCAAAATGTAACTGACTGGGACAGTTTACTGAATGGACCTCCTCTTTTTAATCCTAAAACCCAACAAGCTCAGCCAATTGGAGAAGTCAGAGCCATTTCAGTTTCTCGCTTCAGACGACTCCTTCGCCGTATCGTCCGTACACGTCAATCTGGGATTTTTGTAAACCAGAGAACAAGATTTATGAAAAATCTGAGCCAAGAAATAGCCAAAATAAAAGGAGGAGATGTTTTTGTAGTTGACATTGCCAAGCTGACTGATGAGGAACAAACACTTGTCTTTGGAGATATCCTGCGAACCATTTATGCCCTTTATGCTGAAGCAGAAGAAGAGGAAGAAAACCTTCCTAAGAAAGTGATCATCTTTGTAGATGAGCTCAACAAATACGCACCAGCTCGGGAGAAGGAATCTCCTATAATAGAGCAGGTTCTGGATATTGCTGAGAGAGGAAGATCCTTAGGAGTAATCCTTTTCTCTGCAGAACAGTTTATGAGTGCTGTTCATCCTAGAGTAGTTGGAAACTGTGCTACTTTGGTTATTGGACGAACTGGAACCTCTGAGCTTGCTGAGCCTGAATACCGTTTCTTTAATCCGGATGTGAAAATGAATATTACTAGATTAAAGAAAGGAGAGCTTGTAATAAGTCATGCTATTTACCGTCAGCCAATAAAAATCATCTTTCCTAAGCCAGCGTATAAGCAAGAAGGAGGTTATTAAAAAGGGAATTCTAATATAGTTAACACTTTCTAATTTAATCAGTCTTTACTATACCTGTCAGGCAAGCTGTTATTATAATCCAAATTGCCCATCCAGAAGAGGTGTTATCAATCCTGATTGATAAGCTTTTGAAAATATCCACCAACCTAATCCCCACATGCTAGCTAGTAATATAAATCCATGCCAAATTCTATAACCATATCCTACAGAAAACCAAAAAACATAGTCCAGAAACTTACGCCAACCTTTAACTTGTCCTCTTTTTATAGCATCTTTTCGTTTATGAATCATTATTTCAATTGCTTCTTTCTCTTTTCCAGCATTTCTGAGGACTTTAGCAAGTTGTTCATATGCTTCTGGTGTAAATCTGGGAGTTCTTCCTAGCCAATCTAATCGTTTCTTAGCAGTTATTGGACCATGTAGCTGAAGATATTGAAAGCTATCTAAATGAAGCTTATTGTTATCTGGCCAACTTTGCTCGTCATCAGCTAAAACTTTTACTTTTGCATAAGAGAGAATAAGTTCTCCATTAAAAGTCGCTTTTTTGCATACAAGAATTCCACCTATTTGAGCATTTGTTAAGTTAACTTTTCCCTCTGTAATGAAATCTTGAGCAAAATATACATTTCCCATAACTACTAGTCCTTCTCCGTAAATAGCATATCCAGATTTATTTATAAATCTGCCTTTTTGACATTCTAAATTGCCTTCTATGTTTGCTGCAATAAGTCTTACTTCACCTGTTGCTTTAAACCCATCCCTTAAATGAACACTTCTTCCAATTTTTACACCATCTGCTGAAATAGCTTTGCCATCTGGATTTATAAATGTTCCTTGAACGCAACTTAATTGTCCGGCTATTTCAGCTCCAAGAAGTCTAACTTCACCATTACAGCTAAAGCCTTTTCTCATATAGACACTACCTCTAACTTTTACCTTATCAAGACTAATTGCAGGACGGCCTTTACTTTCTATTCTTGCTCCGGTAAAATCAAGATCACCTTCTACCCTAGCATCAATCAGCCTTATTTTTCCTTTTGCTTCGAACTTGCTTCTAAAAAAAGCACCACAACCAATAGTTGCCGAATCAACACTGATTGCACAACCCCCTGTATTATCAAACACCCCATTAGTTAAAAGTTGTCCTTTAATTACAACACTGTTTAAGCTAACCCCACCCTTTGCTTCAAAGGCAGGTCCAAGTAGTAAATGTCCACCAACTGTTGCACAGTCAAGGACTAATGCATTTTTACAAGGATTTGTAAATGAAGCATGTCTACAATTAATCTGTCCTTCTACATATGCACCTATCATCCTAATTTCTCCAACTGCAGAAAAGCCATCGCTCATGAAAACTGAACCTTTTACTTGAATCCCTTCTGCTAATATGGCAAATCCTTCTGGATTTTCAAAAGTTCCTCCTTGAGCTTGTAAATTTCCACCTACTTTCATTCCATTACATACTAAAGCTGGTTTACTGCAGCCGTTAAAATTTCCTCCATTACAACTTAAATCACTTTCTATTTTTGCTCTAGCTAAACTCACAGTTCCATAAGCTTTAAATTTACCTCTCAGAAATATTGCTCCACAAAAACAGTTATTCCATCTGCAAAAATAGCTGAACCACAAGGATTAATAAATGAACTATCTGAACAGTCTAGTTGGATTTTAATTTTAGCCTCAGGTAATCTTACTTCTCCACAGGCATGAAATCCATTTCTTAAAAAGAAAGGCCCTTCTACTGTTATTCCATCTGCAATAAGAGCATACCCTTTATCCCCTTTAATCTCTGCCCCAGAAAGATCAAGTTGTCCTTGTATATATGCAAGGTATAAGTTTACTACCTTCTCTCTACTTTTACACTATTTAAAAAAAGGCTTCCCTGTATATACACTTCACTTGCTGCGAAAAAGCCTATTACTGAGTTGTTAAAACCAAGAGTTTTCGTTACTGCTCCTGTAAGAATTATTCCATCTGGTATATAGCATCCTTCAAGCCATAACTCGCTAGAGAGTTTTGCTCCTTGGAGATCTAAAACTCCTTCAATGTATGCTCCTTTAATCCTTATACCTTTATAATGAATCCTTTTAGCTATTTCCCTATTAGTACAGAGGAATTGTAGAAAAGAAGATCGAATTATATTTTTTGAATTACCAGCAGGTTTGTGTGTATGTTGTATTAAGCTAGTGACTTCAGTTACCTGACCGGTACTTATGTTTTCTAAGACCTTTTTTCTACTGAAGTTAATTTATCTACTAACTCATTAGGTAGTAGTTCTTCGAACATTTTTTTGAAAAAGCTCCTTAAATAATTTCAGGCTTTAAGCTTATACCAACTACGTAGGAATTCCCTAAGATTACGATAGGTAATATCTATACTTGCAAGTAAACTGTGAAATATTCCCATAATGCCTGAAGATAGTTCTCCATGTGAAGATTCAGACGTAAGAGGAAAAAGGTAACATTCATACTTATCCCATAGCTCTTTAGTATCAGTGATAACAGAATACCAATTGCGACAATATGCCAAATGTTTCTTGTTTGAAATAAATTTAAGGATTTCTTCAATAACCTGCTGTGTATGTAAGAAGAAAATCAAATCACTTCTGTCTACAATGAGTTTGTTCTGTTCAAGGTCAAGTAATGGAAAATTTGAAATTTTTGATTGACTTCTCTTCCACTCTTCTTCTTCCTTCTTATAGATCTGACTTAGCACAGGATTTTTTCGAAGAATACAAGAAACCAATTTTTCTGGAGAGTCAACCTTTAATTCAACTTTCTCTATAACTCCATTTAGAAATTTTTCAAATGAAGTCTGGATCTTTTCTACTAAACCTTGCCTTATCAGGCTATCAAAAGCTCTTATGATTTTTCCAATTCTGTCTATATCCTTAAAATAAACTTTCCCTTCTTTAAACTGGACCCCAATTTCTTCTTGCCATCTATCTCCAAAGGCTTCTTTCAGAATAGCAGGGACAGGAGCTGGTTCAATAGCATAAAGTTTTCCTTTCTTTTTCCCAGTAAGCTTTTTGAATCCTTCTAGTATTTTGTAGCTATCACCAAGTGCATTGGTTATCTGTTTAATAAACTTCTCTTTCATTTCTTCCTTTCTTGCTGTGTTTTTTAAAGGGATATAATCAGCTATTTCATTAAAGAGCCTACTTATATCTTCTTTTTTGAAAAAATCACCATGCCATATCTTACTAAGAGGGTTAGAAGGAGGGATCTTATCCTCTGAAAGAGCAAGCTTCATTACAAGAGGTGTCTTTTTTCTTCCCCATGTACAGCCTGCTTCAAGATAAGTCCAAGGTTTTTCTACTGAGACAGGGGAAAGTACAACAATATGAATATCTGCATTAGCTATTTCATTCCTAATACGCCCAAACCAGTCGTCTTCAAGTTTAAGACTTTCTTTAAAAGCAAATACCTCACAGTTGTCAAAAGTTATTTCAATAGCATGTCTTAATCCTTCTACAAACTCCTCATCAAATGACGAGTAAGTGATAAAAATTTTCTTACTGTTCATAGTGTTAAAAATTTATCAAACCAAAAATAAAACCACAATATTCACTTTAGTAATTCGAAGAACTACAAAAAAGTTTGTATTCACAATTTCAGTCAACTTCTGTTTTTTTCAGATACGAATTGCTCAAGTGTTTCATACACTGGCGTGATTTCTCCTCTGCGAATCCTGATAAGATACAGCCGGAGATCTTCAGGTTGAATATTTCTGAATTTCTCCCAGAGTCTATATTCAGGTGCCAGAAATTCACAAAGTTTTTCAAAGTCATTCGCAAGATCAGCCTCTTCCATACAGAAATAGCAAAGTAACTGCACAATGGTTTCTTCCAGCTTTATGTCAATCTGTTTATATTGATCTGGAGGAAATTCTTTGCCATCAGCATCTCTCCCCAGGTGGATCACAGCATGAGCCGTCTCGTGGAGTTCAACAATTCTTCTGAGCTTTCTTTCCATTTCCTCTGGCTCAGCTTTCTGTATTCTTGCTATTTTTTCCGCCACCCTCCTTATCTGATCCCTGTACAGCACAATCTTTCTCTTTTCAGGAATGTATTCTCCGAGAAGTCGGTCAATGGGAATCATTATATTATCCTTTCCTCCCTGCTCCAGTTTTTCCTCAAACTGTTTTGTAAGTGGTGCATCTCCCTTTTTTTCCTCAACGGAAATTCTGGCTTTCATTATGAGAGCAGCCTTCTCACTCACTGCCTTCAGAGCAGATGAGATGGAGGAAGAGGGGCAGTGAAGTGAAAGTAAAGAATCAATAACTTGCTTCAGTTCATCCCAGACCGATTGGAGAATTGATAATTCAGAGTCAGGAAATTGATGCTCGAGATAGCTGAGAAATATGTAACCAGCTTCACCTATCTCATCAGTTATTGCGTATTTCACCATATTAGTATACAAGTACACAAGAACGAGCTTCAGAATTCCCGTTGCAACCTGCTTTGCAGGAGATGCTTCTTTTGAAACTTCTATAACCTGCCAGCATTTATTTACAAAAGGCTTAAGCCAGAGTAAAGGAATATCCAGAGACTGAATTTTTACCATCAGATCCAACCATTTTCTGTTATGAAAAACATCTTTAAGAACTTCCGGATCATCCTGGGCTGAAATACACTCCAGAAGCTCACGAAATTTTTCTTTTACCTGAGACTCTTCTTTGCCGTCGGTAATATTTTCCACAATATTCAGAAGTTCTTTTAGCTTATCTTCTATTTTCTCACCTGCACACCGGCTCATTATTTCCAGGTGTAAGCTTTCCTTTATTTGAAAATAAAACATTACCGGTATTTATTAAAGCTCCTTTTCAACTTCAGTAAGCAATTCAGTATTTTTTTATACTGGCAGAAATTTGATCCGCAAGGTACTCTCTTTCTTTTTCTCCAGCTTTTTCTTTTAACAAATCAGATAAAATTGAATATAAAGCACAGATGGAACGAGCCAGCCTGGAAATACAAAGGAATGCCTCTTTCTCAGATGGTTGAAGAATCTCTCCAAAGATTTCGAGTGCTTTAATTGAACTTTTCATAATATAATCAAATGTACTCACAAAGTGATTTTTTTCATTCATAATAGCTTTGATTATACGATCAGAATCTAATGAAGCCAAAAGTCTCTCTATTATCTCTTCTTCCAGATTTTTTAGATTATCCTTATTTATATCTCCTGGCCTGAATTTCAGGTCTGAGAATAAATTCAGGCCTAAAATTCCGCGAATATTTGTTACCCATTCGTTTGTAATGATGCTTAATAATTCTTTAGCTTGCTTTTCATAACCTTTCCACTTCCTTTTTTCCAGTCTCCTGATAACCTGCTCTGTTACTATCAGTGATAAACCAAGGCCTATAAAAGCAAAGGAGATATTTTTGAGAAATTCACGCCAGTTGCCTCCCATTAAAAAGTAAATAATAAGACCGAGTAAGATAATAAAGATAATAAGGAATCTGGAGATGTTCTCCTCTGTGTACTGATCTTTTTCTCCAATTATCTTGAAGAACTGCCCTGTGATGGATGTGAGGTTCTGGAAAGCTTTTATAGCAAGCCGGGTTTTCTCCTGTATGTTCATACAGTTACCTCCAGCAGGCAGCTGTTTCTCAGAAATTACCTTACATCACTAATGTCTCTTGCCAGAGCTTACATCTGGTCGTATAATACCAAAAAATATGTCCGTCAAGGAGAAAATATGAAAACTAAATTAACTTTACGGATTGATGAAGATCTAATTAGATGGGCAAAAAATTATGCAGCTAAGATAGGAAAGTCAGTTTCCAGTCTTGTGGAGAATTATTTTTCTCTGCTTCAAGTAGAAAGCAAAGAAGAAGATAAATTGCCTCCCAAAGTAGCATCTTTGAAGGGAATATTGAAAAACAGAAAAGTTGATGAGGATGATTACAGGAAGTACCTTGAGGAAAAATACCTGTGAGAGTCCTCTTTGATACCAATGTAATCCTTGATGTTCTGCTTGAAAGAGAACCGTTTGTTAATGATGCCCTTTATCTTCTGGCCAAAGTAGAAAGGGCAGAGATAACTGGCTTCATCTGTGCAACTACTGTTACCACCATATATTATCTTGTGAATAAAGCATTGGGAAAGAAAGAAGCTGACAGGCATATAAAAACATTGCTTTCTGTTTTTGAAATTGCTCCTGTAAATCGAGCTGTTCTTGAAGAAGCACTGAATCTGGAATTTTCTGATACAGAAGATGCAGTCCTGTACAGTTCAGCTTTAACAGTGGGAGCAGACTGTATAGTTACAAAAAACCGAGCCGATTTCAGGAAAGCAAAAATTCCAGTTTATACTCCAGATGAACTGGTAAAAGTAATGAAGAGCATTAAAGGTTAAGTTATCTTATCTGCATCTTTTTTCCACTGAACATATGCCTGTATCGCTGACATCCAGAAATGGCAGTTTAACAATGTTTTCTTCCTGTGGATCAGGAAGATATGCTGCTATAACATCTCTTATAGAACTTTTAGTATCACAAATATTTCCCTTGAGCATTATCCCACTCATTTTAATCGTCTTCCTATATCAATTGAGTACCTTATGTAGAAGGCTTGATCTAAAAGTTTTAAAAAACTTTTCTTTGTCTCTACTTCCATTTGACAGATTATACTTTTACATCCATTAAATTTATTTTTTAACCACTTCATGTACTCCAAAAGCGGTAGCGTTTTTTCTTTTTCATTTTCTTTTTCATTCAATTCCACATTTTCAAGCTCATTAAGTAGTTTTTCAATTTTTCTTCTTATTTCGTCTCTTCTTGTTTCGTCTCTTCTTATTTCGTTAAGTAGGCCTTCAATATTTAATTCTTCTAAATTCTTCTGAAAATCTTGTGAAAAGTAAGAGGAGTACTTGAAAAAATCACAAAGTTTTTCCCTTTTTAGAGCCTTAGCAATTGGATTATCAAGCAAAGGAATATAGTAGGGGGCTATAATATGCATGATTTTTATTGTAGCTATAGGCTCATTTTGTTTTATTCCTGCATTTTTCAATTTATCATGTAATTTTCTATAAATACTCCTAATCAAATCTTCTTGTATGTCGTTTTTAAAAAGATGAAGGTTTTTAATTTGTTTTATATCCTCAAGGAACTCTTTTTCTCCAAATACTTCGTTCAATGATATAAAGAAATTTTCAAAGCTGAAAGTAGTACATTCCTTAAAGTAAATTTCAAATCTTTTAATATTCCATGAAATCAAGTACAAAGAGAATGCAAAAGCAATATCTTCTGTATGATTTTCTAAATTTTTTTTAAATTGCTCTAAATCATTTTTTATTCTTGATTCTACTTCTTTATTGAATATCAGTAACTCAAACTCTTTTAAGAAGTTTCTATCTTCATCAGTAATACAAAATTTTCCACAGCTAAACCATTCTTCTACCCATCTTCTGCAAAGGTTATAAGCATCCCCTCTACCTTCTAAAGCTTCAAATATTTCATCTGCTCCTTTGAGCCATCTTATTAAACTTTGTTCATCTATCATTGGCATTACTCCTTAAGCTAATACTTTCTTTAAGTGTTAATAAAATTTTCTTTTTTTCATTTTCACAAATTTCCTGCAAGCAATATTAACAGCCTTGCTTTTCTTTCTCTGTCCCGTAATTCGCAACAATTCATCAAGCAGGTCTTTATCCATTGAAACCGTGAATTTCGGTGTTTTATTTTAGCACAAAAATATTTCCCCTGAACAGATGCTTCCTTTTTGCTAAGCTACAAAAAAACCTTAGTCCTTGCTCCTCTTTTTTTCCTGAAGAGGGAACTTAGACAGTAGTAACGGTTGCAAAAAAAGACGCAGCACAAACTATAATCGGAAAGAACACGATCAATTTTGCATTATGTTTCTCGCAAAAAAGGATCCAGTAGAATCCGTGATTGTAAGCTTCAGGTGGCTCTGGCTACCTGGAGCATTGTCATAAGAGACAGGAAATAGTTTCACTGGAGAGATTTCCTTCAGTGAAAGAAAAAGGGCAAGCTTAAACACCGCGAACCATTATATGGAATCTGGAAAAAAAGGTTGCAAAAACCTCTTTTTCTGTGCTACAAAGAAAGTAGGACAAAGGGCTGGTAATTACGGGTAAGAGGTTCAGGCTCCCGGTAGAATCCGGGGGAGATTTCTTCAGCAATTTCAGCTATTTCCAGGTTCTTTATTAAGGGAAGGTTTGTTCTTTCTTCTTCTATTTTCTCCCGAAAAAGGATCCTCTTTTTTTCCTCTGATTCTTCTTCAGTATTCTGATCTGATTCTTCTTCAGTATTCTGAGTAACAATCGGACATCTTTCCTTTACGGGCCATCCACCTGGCCCTCAGTCCTGGCCCGGTGGCGTTTTGTTCCTTCAGGGAGCAAAACGGTAGCCAGGTGAAATATTTTTTCCTGAATCCTTATCCCCTGGCCTTTTCTGCAGAGGAGCAGAAAGGCCAGTCAGCATATCCCCAAAGAGTATAAGGTGCAGAGAACCC
>Ga0190367_1000793_pt1 | contig 20650 bp, 40 predicted proteins | sample 4872181011_MG_FD_171838 | JGI IMG/M metagenome (GOLD analysis project Ga0190367, IMG submission 171838) | Hydrothermal vent microbial mat bacterial communities from Southern Trench, Guaymas Basin, Mexico - 4872-18-10-11_MG | ecosystem: Environmental > Aquatic > Marine > Hydrothermal vents >...
TTATTGAGGGCGTCCTAATTGCCCTCTTCTCTCTCAGATCGAAGTTATTGTGAATTCGAATAAAACCATACTCATCCCTCCAGGAGTTCTCCTTTAGATATTCAATGTTCTCCAATGCTACTTCCAGAAATATACCTTGTCCATTTTCATGAAAGAAACCACATCAAAAAATTCCGATATCAGAAAAAACGGACATTAAGATTGAGACAACAGTTCATTAAGATCTATTAGAAAGTAATATCGGTATACCCTACCCTTATTGTACTCCCTCTTGACCACTTTAAATCCCAATTCCCTTAAGATACTTATTATCGCAGTCTTCATAGTAGAATTACGAGAAGGAAAACCCTTCCTGTAGTCTGGACACACACATCTAAGTTTATACCACATCTTTGAAGACACTTGTGAATTCGCTAACTTAATTACCCTATCCATCACATCCACTACTAAATCTCTATACGACATACCCCTCACCTACCCAACAAACTCCTAACCTTCGCTAATTCGTTTTTGAACTCTTGAAGAGACCATGCACTAAGGCTAACGTAGAACTTGTAAAGCGTTGAAAGATCCTCCCATCCCACACCGAAAAACGCTGACTCAGGCTTACCAGCAACGAGTTGCATCGGAACCCCAGCTTTCACAAGAAGCGTAGCATGAGTATGCCGAGTAAAGTGCGGATTAAACCTCCTCCCAATTATCTTCTCAATCTTCCTATAGATCCTCCTAGCACTAGACTTAGTAAAACCAAGACTCTCTAAGACCTTCCTTCCATGATAATCATCAGGTCGATACTGTAGTAGCTCTTTTGGAAGCTCAGGAAAGAACAACTGTAGGTAAATCCCCCTCCACCACGTCCCTCCTTTTGTTTTACCCTCATAACAATCCCCAGCAGGGTAACCATAAGGACTCTCACTCGAAGTCAAGTAAAGAGTATCCCAAGTCAAATTCCAAATACCCCCCTTCGTCTTCCAACCCTCCCTACATCCAAGAGTCAAATGAAGTTTAAATACCAGCTTCTCCTTCTCAGAAAGCTCCGAAGATCGAAGAACCATTTTGATCTCATCAGGAGTCAAGTACTCCTTTAAACGCTCCAAAGTACTCTGAAACCTCTTCCACAGATCAGTCTTAAGCACACTCTCTAAGAACTCAGTCCTCCCAATATACTTGAGAATCGACCTGAGGGCGACGACAGTAGAGAAGACATTAGACCGAGCGATATTGTCGAGATCAGTTTCCGTCAGCTTCTCAATCTTACCCTTACAGTAAGTATCACCCTCCTCTAACTTCTTCTTAAACCTCTCGTACTCATAACGAATAAAGTTGATGAGATCCTGTTCATTCCACTGATGAGGGAGCTTCCCCGTGAATTCAACACACTTCGATTGAATACTGAGATACCTTTGAAGAACCGCTCTCCGAAGCTTCATAGACTTGAAATCGATGTACTTCTGAACATAGTCAACATCACTCCAAAACTTCTCCCCATCCCAATAGTAGTACCTTATCTTCTTCTTCACCTTCGAAGTCGCAGAGAGAATCTCCTCATGAATACCCCTCTCCTTAAGCCTTTGAAAGAGAGAACTTAAAGCACTCTTCTTCACCTCAATACCATACTTTCTCTTTATCCACGATGCTAACTCCCTAAGACTCCTCCCCTCCTTATAGTACCTATAAAATAATTCTACCAAGAACTTCTCAGGCCTCTCATACTGAGAGATCTTATTCAGTAGAGACCTCCTCCCAGTGAACTTATACTCCACCATGTCCTTTATAGCATCACGAATATGAGGAAATTCCTCTATTTCGACCTCAACCCATCTCTCAACTTTCCCCGACATGTTCCCCAACCGTTAATTACATGCCGACATAATATATAAACTTAACTACTCTAGGAAATGCGTAAGGCATGAAAACAACATGAAAATGGAAGTTAGAAAAAAGAAAATGGACTAGTATTCTCCTATCTATTTTTCTTTAAATGCAAAGCATTCATCAACATATATTTCCTTGAGTTCATAGGTGTAGACTCCATTTGAGAATTGTTCAAAAACCGCAGTAACCACTATTCTTTCGTGTTCGAAATCTAGGTAACAAACGGCGAAGACTTCCTGTTTAAGATATGGTGTTATTCTATCAGAGGAGCAATATTCAAAGACTTCATTATAGGGAAAGTCTTCAGGAAGTTTAAGATTGTGCTTCTTCACGAGTTCCTTAATCTGTCGAATAAGCTTATCTATTATTATACGTTCCCTATTATGCCTCTCCAACTCTATAACTCCTTTTCTTACTTCCTTCCTTTCCATTTCCCTGACCATCTCTTCTATTTTTTCTTGTTCCCTCGCATAGTCCTCCAAGAAAGGAATTAAATCGTCCAAGAAAGACTTTATCCTTTTCTTTACTTCCTCTCTAATGTCCCTCCCCACTATAACCTTTACCTTCATACACTCTCACCTTTTTCACTATAATTACATATATGTAATATATAAACTTTTGCACTTATGCATTACTTGATCAAATGTATATATTATATTATATGTATATATTAGACTTTTACACACATACAACATATGCCTCAGTATGCATGATGAGTTATACTTATATATTACATATATGTAATTATACATATGAGCAAGAGAAGAATAACTGTAAGTGTAGACGAAGATTTGTACATCAAGTTCTCAGTAAACGCACTAAGAAAGCACAAAGCAAGAAAAGGCAGCATATCGAAGGCGTTAGAAGAAGCAATGGAACTATGGTTAGAACAGAATAAAGAAGTCTAATATATACATATAATAAATAATGTATTTTTTACACGTCTGCAAAAGTCCTATATATACATATAATATATAATATAATAATAGACATTTGTACACATATAACATATACACATAGATGCAAAAGTTTATATATGACATATGTGTATATATAGTGGGAGAAAATATGAATACGGAAGAACTCAGTTGGGTCAATCCAAAGATGAAAGGAGATGAAATTGTCAAAGAGTTGAAAAGACTGAGATATCCTCACCCCTTCAGAGGAAGACACTACTACGATCGGATTTTAGGAGTGATCGACGAGCTTTCACCTGGGAATTACCTCACAAGATGGATTTTCTGGGGTAGAAGGACGAGGAAAGGAGCTATAGTGAGCGTGGATCGGATCGAATTCAGTCGAATTCAAAAACTCAAACGTAGAAAATCTGGTAGGGGTCTAAGACCTCCATACATACGCTTTAGTGGAATGAGTTTCTTCCTGACACACCGTGATCTTAAAGAACTTCATGAACGTGGAGTACTCTATATCTCAAAGACCCTCCCAGGCTCATTTAAATTCGCATGGGAATGAAGGTAATTTTTCTATTTTTCCTCTCTTGGTTCTAGTACTTTAATTACTTCAACACACTTCTTGATTATCTTCATCCCCGTATACCGTGCTCCCCAACCTGACGTCTTATGACAGAAACACAAAATATAGTAGTAGTCATCATCCTCATCCACAACCCTCCCCACAACCTCGATGTACTCCTTACCCCTAAGATCCTCATCATCCAAACTATCATAATTATGAAAAGATGCGTGATCCAAAGCTCTAATGAAGACTATTTTACCCTTCACTCTTCACACCCATTTTCTTCAAGTAGTGAATAAAAGTATTCGGCTATAGCCCAAAGGATAAAACAAATGACTAGTGGAACTATAAAAAATAAGATACCGAGAATTGACCACTCTCTTCCCATATCAGGAAGATCAGCAATTCGACCTAATGCATGTCCATAGATCCAAATTAAATTGAAGATCTCTTCCTCACTGAGATTAGTGCAGTTCTGACTTATCCTATGAGCCTCATATTCTGCCCAGTGGACACATCCGAAATCAGTGATGTTCAATATCTGCGGACAGTCTCGTATTCTGACTATGAAGTACTCATATGCTAATGCAGCGTTTTCCCAACCCCCATACTCTACGTAAAGGAGATAGTAAATTGGACAAAGAAATATCAGGACAAGAAAAAGAATATCAGTTAGATTTTTAAGAACTCTAACTCTTCTCATCTCCTCACTCCTCTCATGGGAGCGATTGGTCTCTCATAGTCTTCATAGTAATCAGTGATCTTCCGTAAGCCTAACTCCTTGTAGAGTTTATTTAATTCCTGTGGAGTAAGTCGAGGAAAACAATCCCTTACATGCCTCTTCCAGTTATATATTCTCTTAAACTCCTTACCACACTTAGGACAGATCAGCATACCTCTTCCCTATTCCACAACTCATTTGCCAAGAGATCCCTAACAGCTACCCTTATAGCCTCGCTTTTATTGGGATACCTCCCTCTTTTGACAAGCTCTTCAAGTCCTTTTATGTAGAATTCAGGAAGGTGTACTGTTACAAGTTTTAGACATGAATACCTCCTCACAAACTCGTAACCACAGTGTTTACATTTGTAAAACTTTAAGCCTTTATTCTGGTTTCTCTTTACCAGGACAATACTCTTCTTATGACACCTCGGACACCACTCGCTCATCCTTCCACCTCTATTACAAGTGGTTGGAGAGGTCTCCGCTTTGAAATGAGAGTAATCCTGTGTGGTATTTTCGGTAGTTTTCTAAAACACCGAGGACATCTTAATTCATTCCCGTAGTGATAGATCCTCAGGACCTCATCAATACCCCTCACTTCACCCCTCCAAAATATAAACCCACACCTTTCACACTTCACGACCATCATAGAGTATCCTCCTCCCATTCCTCTTCTTCCCAGTATTCCTCAGGGACATTGAAATTCGCTTTTACACATCCTTCTTCCTCATCAAATTCCAAGTCCTTTACTTTCGGATGAGTGAGTAGTATGACTAGCAGTTTTTTATAGTCGTCCATAAACATCCAGTAGTCCTTCATTTCCTGATCGAATACTACAGGTGTGAAATGACAAGATGATACTTCATCGAAATCCCAGTAAGCAATATCAAAGTATATTGGTTTTCCTTTTAACGTTATTTCTTCTATCTTCTTTAATACCTTATCTAAATTCTCTTTCGTTATAGTTATATTAGTTTTACTCATATTCCCCCTCCTCTACCTATTCTCTTTCCATGCTTCCTAAGGAAATCCTTAAGGGACTCGGACTCTATTCTCTTTCCGTGCTTCTTTACGAACTCCTTTAGAGCCTCGATCTCGACAACGAAAGACTCTTTGCCTATGGTTACCTTGATGACATCCTTATCCTCAGGGAGCTTCACACTTCTGATCTTCATTTTCCTTCACCCTTAAATATTTCTTTAAATCTCCTCCCAATTTTGATGTCAAGCCCAAGGAAACCCATGATGAAAGCTAGTAAATCCATTCGACCACTAAAAGTCTTTGGGAATGTTGCAACTCTCCGTGCATTTACCTTATGGTTGTCATAGATCACCCAGTACTCATCGGGGTATATTATGATCTCTAAACTTGTCTTCCTTGGTTGGTCTATCTTCATACCTCTATCACCTTCTTCTTCCTCCTCTTCTTTAGGAAGTAAGTCATGAATTCCGAGATCTTCAACAGTTCTTCTCTGATCTCCTCGATTTTTTCGAGTAATTTCTTCAGATCAACATTAGACTCTACCTTCTCCAAGTAGTCATAGAGAGATCGTATCGTTGTGTACAGTTCCTCATCAAGCTTATCGAGTTTATCATACAACTCGTAAAGATTTATCTTATCAACAACTTCATCAAGCTCCGCTCTCGCATAGTTGAGGAGGTTCTTTACCTTCCTCAACTCCTTATAGTACTTATAGATCTTTTTTACATCCTCACTCGCTTTTTCATTGATCTTCAGATAGCAATCGTAACATAAGAACTTCCATCCCTCAGTACTCCGAGAGAGAAGTGCAAGTTCACCAGCTTCGATTCTCCTTCCACATTTAACACATATTCCTCCAAAGCGTAAGGGTAGAGGCTTACTCCATGTAATACTTCTGATATCATCCTTTGTCGATCCCTTTTCGAAGAATTCTTTAAGTAAATTTTCAATCAATGCTGATTTCGGCATTCTATTGTCCTTACAGTACCTCTCTAATTTTTTCGCTACCTCATCACTGATTGAAAGGAAGAGCTTCATACTTTCTTCGCCTCCCTTCCTTTTCTGAGTACTTCTAAAATTACTGCGAATTTCTCCCTCTGAGCCTCGATGAAAGCGAGGCATTTTTGGAATCTTCCTGCAAACTCTTCATCCTTTAGTTTGTTCCTGCAATAGTAGATCGCCATCTTCAGTATTAGATCCTGTAAACTTTGCTCCCCTAACTCATCCCTCAGAAGGCTTAGAAGTCTGTAAGTACATGGTTTCACGGTTATTACCTTTTGACTTCTGGGGGACATATTATCACATGTTGTTTAACAGTTAAGATATATAAATACTTTACTGTTCTTCAACTGTTCTATGACATGATAAATGCTTAACAGTTAATTAACAGTTAGAAACATTAATTAAGTATTGATAGAATAAGAGAGATGGGTGAAAGTAATGGAGGGTAGGAGAAGGAGAAGACAAACTACAGTAACCATCGATAGAGCACTCTACGACCTCTGTAAACAAGTGATCAGTAAATATGAATACAAACTCGCACTGATGAGGATTAGGAATGTCAGCGACCTGTTCGAAGTATCGCTACTATATTTCCTCGAACATGAACTGAAAATAAATCCCACAGAGTTTATAGAGAAAGAGTAATCATCGTTTTTTCGTTAGCTCGTAGATCCCACCGAAGATGATGATTGTCGATATCATGAGGTCAGGGAATGCCGTTACGCTCCCCAGGTAGGCCTTCACGAATATTATGACTATCCCACTCCCTATCATCCCCGCTCCTAGACTGTATTTAGTCGCCAACAAAAGGAATACTGAAATCGCTAACAAATATGCTATTATGTTCTCAAGCCCAATAGATGCGTACTGCTGCAACTGATTCATTACCGTGTTGTTCAGTAATTGAGTTATTAATGGGATTCTCTCTGGTGGTGTGGGCATTTGTTCGATTGCTCTCCCTGTATAGTGTATTCTCGTCATGCTTTGGGAAGTCGATGGATCTGTAATCGTTATGTGTACTTCTCTGAATCCTGTTGTATCGTAGTCATAGGTAATCGAGACTGTTGTTACTCCGCTTCCCTCTTTTGAGAACTCTAATGTCCCGTTCTTGTAGATCTCGACTTTATAGTTGAATGATGAGCTTCCATTAATGGTTATTGTCATTTGAGTATTCGATTCATCATCCTCGACTGAGTATTTCACGTCTCGAAATAGGTTAGTATAAGTTGGTGGGAGGACTCCGATGTAGAGATCCTTCTCCGCAGAGCTTACCACAATCCAACCGATCACTCTCTCTTCACTGTTCTTTTTTATGACTATCAGGTAGCTTCCGTACGCCTTTAGATAGCACACGGCTTGATATGTTGAAGTGATAAGCTCTTCCTGGATTAACCGGGATTGGGTATCGTATACTAGGAGAGAAGAGTTCTCAAATGATCCCGTGTAATCATGGATATTGAAAGTGATAAAGGAGTAAGTGTCTTCGGGAGTTGGGACATAAGCGGTTACGCTAGGATGAATTCTGAAATGCCTATACCAGTCAGAGCCGTTTTTAACTGTGTAGAACTCTTGGGTTATTTGGGATTTCTCCTTATACCACAACCAATTTGAGACTTCTTCCTCTGAAGTCCCGAAGTTGATCTGGACTGTAGAATTACATAATGTCCCATTATCAAATCTGAATATCACGAAGTAATGGGAGTGGGGATATGAACTCTCAGTATAATCTCGATAAAACTTCCATTCCGATGAGCCAGGACAGATAGTTAATCCGAGTGCTTTTTCTGATGAGACTGAAGCTCCATAGATAGTTCCGTGGTTTGAATACCCACTGATGTCGTACCAGTATCCCGCATAAGGATCAATACTCCATCGTGATAAGTAGAGTACAAGTCCTGTCTTGTTCGTGGGTTCTTCATTAATGTAGTTGTTGTAGATCTCATCACTTGAGAGAGCACGATTGTAGATTCCAGCTGAAATGATTACACCCTTATAAAAACCAGAAGAAATATCTCTCTTCCCCAAGTATACAGCTTGTGTATTTGCTCCCATTCCTGATTGTGTTTCTTCTCCATCTAATTCCTTATCGACATATACTTTCATATTCGATCCATCCCACGTACCGACAAGATAGTGTTGTTTTCCATCAGTTATTTGGGTCTTACCGTTAAGTTCCGTAAACCCCGCTCCTACACTTTTACCATAGATTCCAAACTCCACCACGTTATTCTCAACACACATCCTATATCCACTTTTATCAGTGATTTGTTTATCGATTATACCACGTGCATCAGTCACTTGAGTATTAGTCATTATCCATGCCTCAATAGTTATCGAATCAGTAATATTCAAACTTGATGAATGTGGTACTTTTATATAATCATTAGTTCCATCGAAACTCAGTCCTCCATACCTCCCTCCATTCCCCTCCTCCAAGTAGTAATCTCCCTCGATGTAAGCTACCCACCACTTCCCGCTTAATTGTGATGAATCTAAAGTATAGTGAACTCTATACTTGTCGACATCTATCCTCTCTGACCAGTATTCGACTGTTAATGATTTCTCTACAACTACGTCTTTAAACCTTCTTCCGTAGTCTATGTAGAATTTACACACATCTACTACATTTGCATAATTTATATCTTCTAATGTCTCAACTACGACTTTTAACTCATGAAAACCTTGAACATCATTTTTCTTATCGATCTCCAACCAATCACTATCCTTTGAAGTCCCACTTACCGAGTCGAACTTGATCTGAGTACCATCAATATAGATTGTAATGTTCGCATATCCTCCACTATCAAAACTCTTTATAATATACCTATAGAAGAGAGAGTGAAGACGAGAGGAAAAGGTATAGACCAGAGTGATCTTATAAACTGTGTCAACTGAAATATCACCATAGACTCTAAATTTAAGAGAATAAGATCCCGAATAGGCGTAGTCAGTAGATGTCGATGGACTATCATAATTTAGTGCTCCATCGGGATCATCCTCAGTTATTGAGTAAGTATAGCTGATATCATCATCCCCTTCAAAATCCAGCTTAAAGAACTGATTGTAATCTCTCTCAAGGACTTTAAAGGTTAAGGTTGTTGTTGGGAGACCTACTACTCTGAAATTGAATAGGGATATTACTAATAGCAGTAGTAAGACTACTGTGATGCTTTTTCTCATCAATCCCCCCTCGACTTCCTATACGACTTTATGATGTAGTCTACTGCGACAGCGAGGATGAATATGTAGATGAATCCAAAGATCAATTGGTCTAAGTAAGCGAAGTCAGAGGGTGGTGCATATCCCGTGATGTTGTAAAGCTGGTAGAGTACATGGGAGTAGAAGAATGTTACCGAGATATAGACCAGTCCAATCAACATCAGTACTAAGATTACGTATACGAACCCACTCATCTACCTCACCTTCTTCTTAATTATCGAATAGATTATCGATGTGAATCCAAGTATCATTATGATGGTTGCGAGGGTATGAACTTCGGGAGGGAGGAATGTGTAGAGTACTGCACCCGTGAGAAGTAAGAATATCCCTGCACCAGTCACACCAGCACGAAGATAGACCTGAAAGGCGACTAACAAAATGATAGCTGATAGTACGATCTGGTGGTGGAATAGAGTATCATATAAGTTATGAATAGCACTAAACACTCTCCACTTCACAGTAGTCATATTAAATAACTCTTGTAACCATGATGGTGGTTGTTGTGGTGTCCAACTCAATCTTCCACCCTCCTCCCTGTTATTAGATAGAAGAGGTATAGACCGAGACTGAACATTACTGCACTTTCTATTATCCATCCTATTTCAGAGGGAATACCCAAGACACCTAATATTGACGGGAATACTGTTAGAGCACTATGAACCCATGATACGAACTTAGCCACACCCCATATGACATCCCCAAAGAGACCAGTTCCACTTAGTGGATTATAACCCTCCCTTGTGACATCGATTGGAAGTTGATGTTCTATTCTAATCATTGATGATGAATAAGGATTTATGAGGACCACGACTCCCGTAGCTAGACAAAACGAGAATATATATGCCAAGATTTCAATCGCCCTCATCTCCTCCTCCCCCTCCTACTCGTCGTCCACTCCCACTCACTTTCCGCTTGTCTGTAATAGATATAGATGATGAGCATTACCACAACCATGAATATTATCGCATAAGTGAAATTAAAAAGTGCTGGTTCTAACCACGACTTGACAGAGTTAATGACCTTCATCCACGATTCAGAAGGAGTAGTGATATTGTAGAGCCTCTGCTCAATCTCGGTCTGGAAGACATTATAGATGTAGAGTGAAATGTAGTAGATCATTGTCATCGAGACCAGAAATACAAAGGCATAGACTATAAGCTTCATGCTCATATTCTCACCCCAAACCATCTACTGATCCATCTCTCCCATTCTCCCTTTCTCTTCCTCTTCTTCTTCCTCTCCTCTCTTAATCTCGGAAGTCTCAGTCTCGGAAGCTCAGGCTCAACAAGTGGTGGGACTGGTGGTTCTTGAACAGGCTTGGGTTGGAATGGAGGCTCTTCAAAAGGCCCAGGAGTGATGATTGGTTCTTCGGTAATGACTGGTTCGGGAGTTGTGATTGGGAAAGGTTCTTCGATAGGCTTGGGGGTAACATCTGGTTCTTGAATTGGTTTAGGAGTAGGTTCTTCGACTGGTTTAGGAGTAATTAAGGGTTCTTCGATATCAATTGGGAATGGTTCTTCAATAGGTTTAGGAGTGATCGGTTCTTCTAGTTTTGGTTTCGGTTTAGGTTCTTGATGTGGTTTAGGAGTTATCGGTTGATAAGTCTCAGGATAAGAAACTATCGTAGGTCTAGCAGTGTGCTTAAGATGAAATCCTCCAACATCCAAAAGCATTTTCCACCCAGTCCCAAGACTAACTGACTCTTCAAATTTGATTATCGGGGGTATTTCAATCTTCGATAACACTTCTCCCCCCTCTTCTAATACTTCCTCCACTCCCTCTTCCGATACTTTAATCCCCTTCTTTCCGAGATCAGACAACTTTTCAAATCCCTCACGAACCTTCTTCCCCATGAACTCTCCGAATGATTTTGGTTCAGGAGTTAATTTCAGTTCTTTTGACAGCTTCACGAGATCCCCCTCCTCTACTATCTCGATCCCGGTCCTCTTCACCACTTCAAAGTGCTTCTTCAATAGATCTTCGAATTCCTCAACTTTCTCAGGGTTTATGTAGATGTCTAATCTTGGTTTTCGTAAGTCAAGCTCGATATCGACTATGGTAGGAAGATGTCTGGTCTTAGTCAATCCCGTTTTCAGTTCTCTTATCTTCCCTCCTTTCTTGACAATCGCTCCCTTTCCAATCACATCAGTCTCCTTCGAAACCTTAGAAGGTGGAATTACGTCAAGAATTCCCTTATGAAGAGCCTCTTCCGTACTCCCAACTCCATACTCTTCAACAATATATCTAGTGTATCCCAAGAGATCTTCAGGTACTCCCATCTTCGTCTCTAATTCGATTGGAACTTTAACCTCCTTCACCCTCGTGATCTTTCCAACTTCGACTACTTTTTCAGTCTTAGTCGGCTTATAGACTTCTTGAATCAGTTTTGATGCTGGTTTCACGTACTCTCCCTCTAAAGATTCTTCTATTACTGCTCCCTCTCCCAATCCCAGGCCTAGAACTCTCGCTCTTCCCCTAGTCTCTGTGAATCTAAGCTCTGCACTATCGACATATTCCCATAATTTCTTTAGAAAATCACTCTCCTCCCCGACGGTCTTCCTCGTCTTAGTGAAGAACTCTCCAAGCTCTTCAACTCTCCCTCCCTCCCCGAATATCCCAGTGATCCTCTCCTTCCCCTTAACGATCTCGGTAACCTTCCCCTCTTTTTTGAAGATATGCCTCAAGACTGGTTTCGTGGTCAGGAATTCACTAATCCTTCCCGCTGTTTCAGGGAATAACTTTGAGAAACCTTTAGCTGCGAACTTGAAGGGTGTGGAAAGGACCTCAATATCGAATGCCTCTCCCCATATCGCTCCCGCTATGTAAGCTGGATGAGTACGTAACCACTCACGCTCTGTCTCCGTAGTCATGTCTGGTAGGATCGCAGCAGTAAAGGGATCTGGTGGGACTGGTTGCTCAAACCCGAAAATATTTCCTAATCCACGCCACTGTTCTATCGCTCCGAAGAACCCCTCTCCCAACTGATATCCCGCATATCCGAGTCCCGCTAGTGAGAACTCTACTGACTTTACGATTTGAGAGAATGGATCTCTTGCTTTTTCAAGCTCTGCTCTCTTTCCCTTGACAATATCACGTAAATGCTTTTCCTGTTTGATGAGCTTCTCAGTTATGGTCCCTTTGGAGACTTCGGGCACTCTAACTTCTTTATACGCCTCATATGGCTTATAACCCAAGCTGGGAAGAGATGGAGTCCACATTGATGGTTGAAAGAATGAGAATGAAGGAAGTGGTCTATATGGCTTACCTACTTTCGGCTCTGGCTTAGGCTCTGGTGGTGGAGCGGAGACTGTCTTTTCTGGTTCCTTGAACTCTTCGAATTTTGTCTCAGTCTTCTCTTTGGATAGAGTTGTGGATTCTGGTACCCTCTGAATAAACTTCCTAGACATTATAGAGTAAGGGGACTCTTCTTTCGGCTCCTCTACAGGATACCCTGCTTCTTTCTCCCTCTCAGTCTCATAATCCCATGCTCCCTTACCCTTAGATCTACCACTATCACTCTCCCACCAAAAAGATTGTTGGGCACTCTCCTCCCAGCTTTTGATCTCCTCCTCTGATGGAGTAGGCTCTTCCTCCTCGTATAGGATGTCTGATTGTGGGAGATCAGGATGGGATTTATGGTACTTCTTCAACTCCTCAAGTTCCTGTTTCAGTTGTTGAGTCTCAGTCCTGGTATTAGTATCCTGGTCTGTGATCATTTCCTTCCTTACCTCCTCTTCTTTCGCTTACTGAGCCTCTCTAATCTAATAGCCAAGTTGATAGCACTAAGAAGAGATCTACGCCTCTTCCCAGGAGGCATCTCTCTTTTAACTCTCCGTTTAGCTTTATACAAGTAACTATGTCTGATTTCGCCTGTTCGTGTAAATGCTCTACTCCCATACCACCTTCTCAGAAGTCGTTTAATACGTCCAGGTCTCTTAATTGCTTTTTGAATCCATCTCCCTCCTCCTCTTCGCCTACCCATACGTACACCCCCAAGTAGCCTTAGAAAAGAAAAAAAAGAGTATTTGGTTTTTAACCCCCTCTATTAACGTGAGTCCATTAAGATTATCTACGCCTTCGCTTCTTCCTTCGACTTCTCTTCTTTCTCCTTGATCGTCTTCGACGAGCCATAAGTGTTCGACCTCTAAGTTCCACCGAATGCCTTTAAGACATATGCTATAATGAAGACAGCGATCATCACTAGTACTACTACAGCTAACAAGGGGAAGGCGTGTTGGACTGTGTTGACGAAATCGGTGTAGATGGTGTACCAACTACTGGAAGTGAAGTTCCCTATATCCTGCATAACGTCCTCTATCGAGTAGCAGATGAAGACGCCAATTATGGTCAGCACTATTAGGCTTACTACTAGGGTTACGGTTGTAGTTAGACTCGCTGCTTTCCTTCCTATCTTCTTTAGTACTCCAAACATACTATCACCCCACTATATACTTTATATTTCGCTCTCAACTTGGAGAAAGTCGTATAAAAATACCCATTCTGAATGGCTTTAAAGAATCTTTAAAGTGTCTTTAAAGAAAATTAAATGTTTGTTCCCTACTCTTCTTTGAATAGTCTTTTGCTCACTTTTAACCAGATCCATGAGAAAATACCGACAATGACAAGGAAACCTATGAGATTCCCTAGTGCGTATGCTGGTTTTGAGAGTACCCAGTTTAGTTCCCATGTTTCTCCGTCTATTAGTAATCTCACTGTTCCTCCCAGGATGTCGGGGACTTCTCCGTGATAACAGACTATTGCGTAGAATATGGTGAAAGATATGATCGCTATTACATCGACTACTTTTTTCTTCATACTGTACTATGTATTCTTTTGGAAATATAAATTTTTAGAGTATTTCTCTATTCTTCTTCACTACTTTAATGAAGACTGTAACGATGTCTCCTTCCTTGAGGTCGAGGGCTTTTCTGACTAGGGAAGGAAGGAGTATGTAGTATGAGTCTCCGATTTTCTGAACTCGCTCTGTGTAGGGGATTTCCTTCTCTTCGATTAGCCTTACTTTCACTCCCTGTGCACCTCTCTCATCCATGTAAACAAGTAATAGAAGATGAATAGGAAGTTTATGTAGGTAAATAGAGACATGAAGGCTCCCATCCATCGGTATTGTTCAAGTATCACGATCTCGCCAGTATCTGTTACTATTGCTGGATTGAACCAGGCCATGTTCACCGCTAGTGAGATGACGAATGACATTACTGATAATAGGAGTCTGTGTGGTGTCCTCCTTTCGACGAATATATGATAGAATGTAAAGAATATCGATATCAATGTTAGTGAGAGTAGGGTTAGGGGTTCATTCAATACTCTTCACCTCCTTCATCTTTTTGAAGAACCAGATTACCCATATTAATGCATATATTACTATTAATATGTACATTATTTCCTTCATTCTACATCAACTCCTGTTCGATTGTCTGTATTCTACTCTCAAGGTGCTTTTTCAATGTTACGGGGTTTTTGAAGGAGTAGACGTACTTTCCTCTTACGTATGATCTGTCGATCTGTCTGATGTAGTGGGATATCTTGACTGGTGGGACTTCTGTTCTTTCGAAGTAGTAGATTGTCCTTCCGTCTCTGAATGTGTGTTTTCTGTACTTTTTCTTCTCTAGTAGTGAGTATATTTCTTTTAAGATTTTCAGTTCTTTTTCGAGTTTTCTCCTTTCGTCGGCTTTTTTCGGCATTTTGAAGGGGATGTAGAAGTAGTTGATGGGTTTCTGTACTGGGAAGTAGAAGAGTTCTGTCATGTCCTCATAAGCTACTAGTGTGATACCTTTTAGTCTCTGATCCCATGTTCTGAGGAGTTCCTTATTCAGTTGTTTTAGAATCCACATTCCCCTCTCTCCTATGTAGTGTGTTATCACTCTTTCCTCACTAGGCTCTGTGGTAGTGTACGCCTTAAACATGATGATGTCTGCATTACGCAGCTGCGTAGCTAAATTCTGTGGTCTCTGTGTTGAGTAGAGTAGTAGTACTACTCCTTTTTTCATTCCCTTTTCTTCTAGGATGTGTCTGATGTAGTCGTGGTTGAACATTTGGGTTAATGTTTCCCTCGTTATTCTGCTGGGTGCGTGGATCTCTGCATCGTCTATTATAATATAGAGATATGTAGTATCGGGGAGTGTTGGGAGTGAGTTCATGATTGTCGAGAGGGCGTGTCCGTGGCAGCATACGAAGTGTATTCTGTAGTTTAGTAGGATTGACTCGATGTAGGTCCCTAGTGATAGTGCGGTGGTGGTCTTTCCACTAGCGGGTTTTCCGAAGAGGCTTATGTGTCGGAATTCTATTGAGGGTAGCTCATGGGGAGGGATTATGCACTGGAAGAATTCCTCGTTGAGTAGATCTATTACTGAGCTTATGTGTTCATGTTCTACTTGTAGTTGTACCACGTCCCATCACCTGTGGTAGGGTTTTTAGTTTCAGTTCTTCGAATTTGACTGGTTGGGGTATTATTCCGATCTCTCCTAGGAAGTCTATTATTACTCTTAGGTATGTCTGGACTTCGATTTCTGTTCTCTTTCTCCTTAAGTACTCTTCGTATGCTTCTATTTCGAACTCGTCGGAATAGGGGGATGGTGGTGGGAGTTCTACTTTACATCTCTCGATGAATAGTTTATGTGCTGTTTGTTCGATAAAGTCTCTTAGGGGTTTTGGTCTGTTTGGGATCAGGTCGAGGAGCATGTGGACTAGTCTTTTCTTTTCGTAGATGTCTCTTGTCTGTACTATTGTGTTGAGTATTACAAAGAGTAGGTAAGAGTAGGGTATTTCTCTTCTGTAGTATCTCCCCCATAGTTCTCTTATCTGCTCAAAACTAAGATTAGATGGGTTCAACTACGATCACCTCTTCCTTTTTCTTTTCCTCTTTAACAATACTATCGTAATACCTCTGTGCTGTTATTTGGAGTAGATTTCTTATGAAGTCTTTTGGGAATGTTAAGATCCAGTTTGCTTCTTTTTCTGATAGACCTATTTCCTTCATTCCTTGAATGAATCTTAGCTTCCTTTCCTCCCACTTTATCTTCTGATAGCAGTAGAGGATGAAGCTGATAAGGAGTAATGAGAGAGCGGTGATATCGCTAACTCCCTTCCAGTATGTTACGTTCAGTAGGTCATAGAATGAGATGTAGTAGAGGAGGAGTGATATTACTGATATTATAGCCCACTTCTTAAATGCTTCCCAGACGATCTTAGTTTTGTTCATCCCTTCTCAACCTCCTTTCCAAACCTTGGTACATAGTAGTAGAAATAGATGGTTCCTCCACCAACGAATATCAAAAACATTATAACAGTGAGTAGATCTCCATTCTCTACCACGAAACTCCCTATTCGAAATGCTTCTTGATTGCACCATTCTCTATATGCTTCCCTTATCTCAATGGGAATAGTATAATCTAAGATAGCTATTAAACTCCACATCAGAACTGTGAGGATCAGGCATGGATACATATATTTTATCATCTCTTCTCTCCCCTCTCTTCTACCTTCTTCATTAGTAGTGAGTGAGTGAAAATTATCACCCAATTGAAGACGTAGACTATTACACTCACCAATATTATACCGTTTACTATTCCTTCGATTTCGAAATCACTTATCAGATATCCCTCAGTATCCCTCACGATCTTTAACGCATCGTAGATCAGATAGGGAAATGTAGGAGAATAGAAGAGCAGAAGGAAGGATACTATGAGTGCCGAGTGGATTATGAGCAGTATAAGGTAAATTGTGAGAATGATTGAATATTTCCTCATTTCTTTTCAACCTCCTTTACTTCACATATCTCACTGAAGAACTTCCTGACTACTTTATCCATATCGAATGTGAGGTAGACGATTAAGTTACACTTCTGACACTTGAGCACTACTTCCAGGTCCTCAGACTCAAGTTTATATCCATTGAAGCTAAGGACCTTACCACAGATTGGACATCTGATCTTCTTATTCCTCATCACAACACCTCTTTCAATTTCTTCTCTTTCTTCAGACCTGATCTTAAGACTACTAGATATACGAAGAGTAATGTGATCAACAACATAAATCTCTGAATATCGTCTAACTTTTCGAGCCATGGATATATGAAGCATACACTAAAGTAGCTAAAACCAACTCCTAACACAATTCCTACAAGGAATTTTATTATTGTCCTTCTATCCACTCTCATCTCCTTTCTCCCCCTCCAGCTTTTTACCTACTATATGTGTTATAGTGAGGAATGCAGTTAGGCTTATAACGACAACAAGGATCTTCAGGTAATCTTCCCATGTGTAGACTACTTCATATACTGCTTCCTCGACCTTATAGACTACGAACAGTCCAAATGATACTAACATAACGAGGGATGCTATTGTTATGTAGGGTTCTTTACCCTTGATCTTCTCCTCTAAGTACGGCTCGTAGTATGCGAGTAAAACCGCAAGGATACCATATATAGACCAGAGTAGAGCCGACCACATGCAGATCTCGGGAGTTATGACAATTATGACTCCAAAGTAATCGATCCGTATACCTCCAAGTCTGAGGGCGACTAAACCGAGAATCACAGAGAAGAGTGCTGGTATGAACAGGATTATAGTGATCTCCATTAGTTCTTTTAGAGTGAAAGTCTCCTCTCTCATTTCTCCTCACTCTCCTCGCATTCTTTTGATAGTTTTTCTAAAATGAAGTAGAGTATGATGAGGTAGATGAAGAGTCCTATAAGGAGATATCCAGTAAAGGATAAGGTAGGTGTACAGGGTTGGGGGTAGGGATAGAACTCTGGTTTAGGCTCAGTCATTTCCCTTTCCATCTCACTATAGGATAGATAAACACCTATGAGTGAGAGTACGATACCCGTAATGAGGAGAGTATAGGGTAAGTAGAGACATTTAATCTTTCTCTTGTTCACCCTCCCACCCCTTGTCCCTGTGGGACTACTTTTCCTAAGCCTGGGATTAGTCGTGAGATTGCTGGTGCTATGAACATGATGACTAGGATTACTAGTCCAGCTACTAACATTAGTATTAGTATCTTTTTGAAGTCTAGTCCTTCTCTCATTTTTTCTGCTTTTTCTATTCCTCTGATCTCTTCTATTGTTGATGTTCTGAGGAGGCTCATGGCGACTGCTATATCATAGGGAGATAGGCTTGGTATTAAAGTAGAAAGGTTGAATGGGGGTAGTGGTGTGAGTTTTATTTTGATCTTTTTGAGTGCTTCTCTTATCTTTTCGTCCTTTGCTTTTTCTTTTAGTTCTTCTATTGTGTTGATCTTTATTCCGTAGTGGTTTAGTTGTGCTTTTATCTTGTCGAAGTGGAATGTAAGTAATGGACTTGATATGATCTCTTCTAATGATATAGCCTCATCTGATCCATACCAGCATAGGTAGATTGGTGCTCCATAGAATCTGAATGGCTCTATTCTTTTGTGTTCTGTTTTGACTTTGATTGGGAGTTCTAGTTTTCCTTCTTTGAAGTATATTCTGTTTCCGAGTATTCTCTTTGTCTCTCTTACTGCTATTGAGTTATCGCTTCTGATGAGGAAGATTAGTGGTTCGTGTCTTTTTCTTGCTCTCATTATTCTCCAGCAGAGTTTTAGGAGGTCTAGGTTTAGGACTGCTATGATGAAGCAGATTATTAGTCCGCTTATGAGTCCTAGTAGGTAGGATATCATGTTTCCTTCTCTCTCCTTACCTCTGTTATTGTGGTTACTGTTGAGAAGTGTCTAGCACATGCTCCGAAGAGTGCCCTAGATTTAGCCTCAAAGTTTATGAGTCTTAATAGTTCTTTGTGGAGTGCTAGGTAGTTTTTGGTCTTCTCATCTCTTTCGAACATCATTCTCAGGAGTACTATGAGTTCATAGGATAGCTCGTCTGCGATCAGCATTGATGCATTATAGAAGTTTGTGAGCTTTCCATCCCTATTGAGGGCGACTTGTACTAGGTCGATGAAGGGGATTGTCTTCTGTGTGAAGTATGGATTAGAGAAGTTTGGGTTTGAGAGGAATGCGGTGATTAGGCTTGGTCGAGCTTCTAGCTCACGGGATATTCTACTTGTCTCTTTTACGTACTTTTCGCCCAAACCCAACACCTGTCTTATATGTACATATAAAGTATTATATATTTAACGTTCTAGAGACAGTTTTATGCATGTTAGAGAAAAGTTTATTAGCATGAATGGTGAAGTGGTGAAGTGGTGAAGTTCACCGCTGGTGAAAAGATGAAGTGGTGAAATGGTGAGGTGGTGAAGTGGTGAGGATCACCATATCTCTAAGTAAAGAAATGTATGAGAAAGTAAAGGAGATAATAGCACAGAGATACTTAAAAGGAGAGAGAGTTTCGTTTGCCCAGATTGTGAGGGAGGCTTTAGAACATTATATAGAGGAAAGTGGTGAATTGGTGAAAATCACCACTGGTGAAGTGGTGAAGAGTCCTCAAAAAGAAAGTGGTGAAGTGATGAATCTCACCACTGGTGAAACGGTGAAGCGGTTAAATGGTGAAGCGGTGAAATTCACCACTGGTGAAGTTTCAGGGATATCCAAAAAAGAAGTTGAAGAGTCCCATGAAAGTATTCAAAGTCCTATTAAAGGAATGGAAGAGGCTCTTAAAGGGATAAGTGATGTTATAGTTGAAGTTAGTGAAATAATAGAAAAAGAGGAAAAAGAGGGGGTTTCTGCTGAGGAGGAAGAGAAGAAAGAGGAAAGACCAGCTACTATTGGGGATGCCATCATTATGCTCTTAACAGAGAGAGCTAGAGAGCCGAAGGAACTTTTGAAGATGTTGATTGATATGGGTTTTCCACCTAGAGAGAGTGAGAAGACTATAGAGGAACTGATAAAGAAGGGTGTGATTGAGGTTTGTGAGGTAGAGATGGGGAAATGGGGAAAGCAGAGTTTTCTACGATTAAAAGAGAAGGAAGAAGAGGTTAAAGAAGAATAGATTTGCTTTTTTCTATATATTACCTATATTACTGTATTACTTGTATTACATATGGTATAGCCCACCGAGAAAATGGACAGGTTTTCATGTGTGGAGAGGGGGGTTCATGTCCATTTACATGTCCATGAAAAAAGAGGTTAGTTTGATTAACTGTATGTGGACATGTTCTATATATACGTATATATATTAACTGTTCCTTTCCATGTCTTTCCAATATATACAAATATATAAAGAACTGTTCGGGAAACTGTTAATTAACAGTTCTAGGGTTTCCAAAGAGGGAGTTTCTGGACAGTTTGTGGACAATGAATTTCCATTTTTATGATGGTTTTGATGATGTGGGCTTCCTCCAGATACTCCTCCCTTCCAGTTAGTAGGTATAGCTGTATGAGCTCGTAGTCTATCAATCCATTGTAGGATGCTGGCTCGAGAAAGCCCTCAGTATCCCCTC
>Ga0190367_1000794_pt1 | contig 20612 bp, 25 predicted proteins | sample 4872181011_MG_FD_171838 | JGI IMG/M metagenome (GOLD analysis project Ga0190367, IMG submission 171838) | Hydrothermal vent microbial mat bacterial communities from Southern Trench, Guaymas Basin, Mexico - 4872-18-10-11_MG | ecosystem: Environmental > Aquatic > Marine > Hydrothermal vents >...
TTAAAATGGACTTAAAAAATTTGAAATTATTAATTATTATTTATAAATTAAAATTTTAATAAAAAAACAAAAACAAAATTTACTCTGATCACTTTTCGTTTTTTGATGAGGAAAGTTAAACACATTGGCATTGTCGCATGCAGTTATGAAGGGGCTGCACTTTGCTATAGAACTATTTGCCTAGAAGGAGAAAAGTACCTAGGCCCGTACGGTCACCCAGAGATAACTATGCACACGCATCCTTTTAACAAATACGTTAAATACATTGAAAAAGGAGATTGGGAAGGTGTGGCTGAACTAATGATATCTTCTGCCGAAAAAGTTGCAAAAGCTGGAGCGGACTTCATAATATGTCCAGATAACACGATACACCAAGCGTTTAATTTGGTTGTAAAGAAATCTCCAATTCCCTGGCTGCATATAGCTGAAGAAGTAGCAAAAGTTGCTTCAAAAAGCAACTACAAGTGTTTAGGCATACTGGGCACAATATATTTAATGAATAGCAGAGTTTATCCAGAAAAACTGGAAAAATTTGGAATAAAATATAAATTACCGAAGCCTGAAGAACAAAAGGAAATTAACCGTATAATATTTGAAGAGCTAGTTAGAGGCAAAATTACCAGGGATTCTCAAAACTTCTTCGTAAATGTCATAAAAAATTTAAAAAATGAAGGATGCGATGCCGTTGTATTAGGTTGCACAGAAATTCCACTAATTGTTACTCCAGAGATATCTCCTCTACCAACTTTAGATTCCACGCGTATACTTGCTAGAGCTGCGCTAATGAAAGCTATAGAAGACTGAGAAGATTGAAATGGTTCTCTTTTTCAATTTCCTCTTAATAGTTTCTGCAATTTTTTTATTTCTCCACATACTTCTAGGAATTAACACTTTTGCACAAATCGCTTATCTAGCTTTAATATCGGTTTTATTTTCAAGATTGATTGATTGCTTTGAATTGCAAGATTATTTTAATGTATTTGGTCTATCATTACTCATATTTTTCTTCTTGATTATTCTTATAACTGCAGACAAATTAAAAAATAATAAATTCAGAATTTTATCCGTCCAAATTCTAATTTCACTACTTATCTACTCAGTTTTACTAAATTTTCTGCAAAATTACCTAATTGAAGCCGTAGGCAGGCATATGGTTTTTCTAGGCAATTTTTTTGGTTTCAAAATACTGTACAGCAATGGAAGTATAAGTTTTAAATCCTGCAGATTTGACTTATCGTTTGAGTGCACAGCGGCTGAAGCTTTGTCAATTTTTCCAGGTATAGTCCTGGGAGTTGGTAACTTAAGCATAAGAAAGCTTCTTTTTGTTCTTATTGCAGAAATGCTTATATACCTTGCAAATTTACTTAGAAATTTGTTAATATGTTTGATTTGTGGTTTGCAACTTTTTGGTGAAAATAGCTTCTTATTAGCCCACAATGTCTTTGCAAAAATTTACTCTCTACTAGTAGTCATTGTTATGGCTTTTTTTACAATTAAGATAAATCCCGAATTACTTGTATTTGTTATTTCAATGAAAAATGATCTATACGCTACTCTAAGAGAATTAAAAAGAATTTAAAATTTGCAATTAGTCGTCTTTCTGGGTTCAACGGGCGTAATCTTTAATACATACGTCCGCCTTGGGACACATCAACCTCAACTCCCTCAGAGTTCATCGGGAGTAAATCATCGGGTCTTGCCCCTTTTTTTCAGGATAACCCCTTCGGGGAAGGAAAACCTCACGTCCTTAGCAATCCGTTACATCCTCTCAGCTAATCTGAGGTTTCGATGCTTAAGTCACGGGCTAAATATTCAAGAGGAGAGATATAATCCCTATCTCCAACGTGATAATTCAGAATTAGTTTTCTCCCAGTAAAATAAACAACAAACTTCCTCTTATGCCAGATTTCATCCACCTCTACGTGAGTTTCATCTCTCAGCACCTTCTCCTTAACGGTGGTTTTACGACACAATACCTACCATTGGGTATTACATCATACAACTACCACGTTCTTTCTTGCAAAAATTTTAGAAAAATTAGAAAATTTTTAAAATTCTATATCAGATTTTAAATAATATATTTAATTAAAAATATTCTAAGGAAAGAGTTCTACTCCTCAACTTTAGTTTATTAGAAAAATCTTTAAAAACATAATTACAAAATGGTTCAAAAATGAAAGATACTAAGTTAAACAATTCAGCAAAGGTTGGATTTCACCAAATTGGTAGCATGAGTATTTTAAACCAGCTTCTGCCAAGAAAAGTTTTCTTTACAACAGGAAAAGCCTCACATGAAGATCCACTCATGAGTTTTGAGTTAGCATTGAGGGATGCTGGCATAGAAAAGTTTAACATAGTCCAAGTCTCCAGCATACTACCACCAAGCTGTGAAATAATAGAGAGAGATGAAGGAATTAAGAATTTAATTCCAGGACAAATCATTTTTTGCGTTATGGCAAGAAAGACTAGCAACGAGTATGGAAAAACTATATATGCAAGTATAGGCGTAGCAGTTCCAAATGATCCTACAAAGAACGGATATCTCACTGAATACTACGGCTACTGCAATGAGGATGATGATGTAGGTAAACTTGCAGAGGACTCTGCTATATACATGTTTAAAAGTGCATTCAATGAAGATCCCGCAAAGTCCTTTTCTGTCACAGTTAAAACTAAAGTAGAAAAGGATAAATACACTACAGCTCTTGCTGCAGCTGTGTTAATACTTTAAATTTTATACTACATTCTTCAACTCGTCCAGCTGAGAGTAAACTTCTTCTAGAGTTTCTTTTTCAATTGTCTTTATCAGTTCCTCTTTACCTTTGGTTTTGTAGATATTTACTAGTCTAGCGAAGTCAGAAATTATGGCTTTAGCTTTCTCTTGATTAGATAAAGCAAAACTCATACCAGCTATTCTTCCAAGCAATAATAGACCAAAACATAACTTGTTATCTTTATAATTTTTCTTTAGAAAATTTATCACATCAACATCGTTCATTCTTTTTACAATAGCCTCTATAACGCTAGCAGTAACTTCAGCAACATCTTTGGCATCCAAATTCAATTCTCTGTACAAAATTCTCATTAAGAATTAGTTCTTACAGCCCTTTGTTTAAAAACCTTAAACCTACACGTTAAAGTCTCAAATTTTTAACGATAAATTTTTAAACACTTTAATAATATATAAAAATTAAAATTTAATTATACACATGTCTTTTTAAATTCTATTAGATTGTCTGCAATTTTATTAATCTCTGGAACATCTAAGCTTAATTCTTCTCCCATTAAAGTAGCCTTAAATATTGAATCCATAAACGGTATAATAGCCAAAACTTTCTCCTTGCTTACTTTTGATAATACAATGCTTTTGCTTTCCTCATCAAGAACCTTATTAATTATAAAGTACACTGGCCTGTTTATTTTCATTTTTTCAACTCTTTTTGACAATAACACTGAATCCATTGTTGGATCAAGTATAAATAAAATTAAATCGCATCCATTTTCTACTCCTCTGCCAAAATGTTCAATTCCTGCCTCAGTGTCAATTATAACAAATTCATTATCATTTAGATTTAAATTTATTAGAAATTCTCTAAGTAATGCTCCCATTGGGCAAGCACAACCTTCTTCAAACTCGTGAATCTTCCCAATACACATTAATTTTATGTTATCTTTTTCAGAAATGAATTCATTGGGTATCTCATTTATTCTTGTTATGTTTATGTCTTTTAACTTATCAAATATCTTTTTTCTACCACCAAGATATTCTTTAAATTCTTTTGGGCTGCTCAATCCAAGAAATCTATGCAAGTTTAAATTGGATTCGTCTCCGTCAATTACTAAAACGCTATACCCCCTCTTTGCCAACGCTTTTGAAAGTAACGCAGATATTACTGTTTTCCCACTACCACCTTTACCGCTTATCAACACCTTCATTAGATTCAATATTACAAAAATAAAACTAAAAAGTCCTTTTGTTTTTACTCCTTAAAAGTACCTTTCACGTATTTACCTAAAAAACTGCTTTTCCAATTAATGTAGAGGTCCTGTAAAGGATATTGATCTTATGTATACCTTCATACCACATTTCTTCTTCAGAATTTTTCCTAATTCAACTAAAAATTTTTCACTTGTACTTTTTAATCCGATTGTACCATTAGGTGGAAGAAACTGCTGTAATACAAGGTATTTATTGTTAGAGTTTGATAATTTCTTTGATATTTCCGAATACACATTAACGATCTCACTAATAGAGTGAAAACCCTCTATAACTGTTGTTCTAAATTCCACAATAATATCTGATGAAGATAAAACTTCTATCGATTCTTCTATTAAAGGTACAATTGAGCAATCTTTAATTCCAGCAATTTCCTTGTATCTTTTACAACTTAACTCTGCTTTCACATCTATGGATACGTGATCCACTAAATTTCTTTTAATTAGCCTTCTTATTACATCTGGTCTAGAACCGTTTGTACATAATGATGTTTTTAACCCTGCGCCCTTGATGAGTTTAAGCAAATTTAAAAGCTGATCATTTATGGTAGGTTCTCCACCAGATATCTGAACAAAATCAACTACTTTTTTTACGTTTTTCAAAAACAACTTTAAATAGTTTTCATCAACTTCTTTTACAATTTTTCCTTCTGCTATATCTCTATTATGACACCAAAAACAGTTAAAATTGCAATAAGGTAAAAAAATAATTGCACATGGGTAATTTACAACATCGATAAGTGAAAAATCTCTTATCTCTGAAATCTGGAATCTCATCCCGATCGTACAACAATGTTTATGTGTTTAAGCTATAAACTTCTCTTCTCATGAATTCTGCCAATCTACCACTGTTCCAATTTCTTATAGGTCTGTAATACCCGACTATTCTTGACCAGATTTCTGTTTCATTTCCGCATTTCGGACACATCCAATAAACTCCTACAGATTTCCACCCACATTTTGTACAAATTGATTGAGTTGGTGTAAAGCTGAAGTATACGACATTCGTATCTACAATTTTCCTGCAAAGTCTCTTTAATGCGCTTTGATCTGGTGCCTCATTTAAAAATATGTGCATCATGACTCCACCGGTGAAATACTTCTGTATCTCGCTTTCAATTTCTATTCTCCTGTAAAGCGGTATGTCTGTGTAGTAAGGAACTATGCTATTACTATAGAACGGTTCTCCATTCCATTCAGGTATGTAGAAACTCAAATCTTCTACATACTTCGAGAATTGCTTCCTGTCAATCTTTGCCATTCTAACTCCAGCACTCTCTGCTGGTGTCTCCTCTATATTATATAAAACTCTATCCTCCTCTTCAAATTCTTTAATTCTATCTCTAATATAACTTAAAACCTTCTTATATATCCTTATTATTTCCCCTGTACTTCCAGAATCTATCCATATTCCAGGATTCTGTGTGAAGTTTATTATAAATTCTGGAAGAGCTGTTAAGCCTATTGTGTTGTAGTGTCTTGAATAATCACCTAGATAATTCCTAGTAATTGGTAAATCTATAGCTGAGCTCCTTAATATGTGCTCCAATCTAGCCCTTTTCTTCATTAAATGATCCCTTGCAGCCAGTAGCAAATCGTCGAGCATATCATAGAGTTTATCAAATGATCCTTTTGAAAGAAAACCTAATCTAGCCATATTTATTGTTACTACTCCTATACTTCCAGTTTCATCTGGAGAGGTCCATACTCCTCCAAAATGTTTAGATTGGCAGATTTTGATTACTTTCCCTTTGTCAATGGTTAATCTGCAGCACATGCTAAAGATTGAAGTGGGGTCAACTCCATTTACACAGTTTAGGAAATACCATGACCCTCTTTTTGAGGATAACTCCCAAATCTTGTTTGATAACTCACCCCATCTGTAACCATTCCAATCAAACCTTTTTGTGATTAGCAGTGTTGGTATTGGAAAAGTGAAAGGTTGACCTACAGCATCTCCTTCAAGTAGTACATCACAAAAGGCATTTACAATTTTGATGCATTCATCTACATAACTCCCAAGAGGATCTACCTCCTTTCCACCAATGATTGCTTTTTCATCTAAAGCTTGAGGTACCAAGTCCAGTGTAAATGTAAAATTGGTAAATGGTGTTTGAGATCCCACTCTGCTTGGAAAATTGAGATTATAAATTAATCTCTGAATTTGCTGTTTAATTCTTTCGTATTCCTTTATACCATCGTTGCTCACAAAAGGTGCCAGATACAGATCTACCTTGCTAAAAGCTTGCGCTCCAGCCCACTCATGTGCTGCCGTGCAAAGGAAATTTGCAATGTGATCACACGCTGAATCCAAGTGTTTTGCCGGATTTGCAATTATTGTCGGTGTAATTAACCCCTTTTTCAGCAGTTTCCTTATGGACCACCCAGCACAGTATCCTATGAAGGGTGAGAATGGTAAGTCATGCACATGAATAAAACCTTCCACATGAAGCTTTCCTTCGTTTCTATAAAGCGAAAGAGCAAAGTCCTTCAGGGTTTCTAATGTTAGATAGTGAACTAATCCAGTAAAAGTTTTTGATGTATTCGCGTTTTCCTTTACGGTCCAAGTTTTCTCTTCCACATAATTTTCTATGAGTTTGGAAATTCTATCGAGGTAGTACTCACTTCTTTTGTATTCCACTGGAGAACCTCCAGTAATTTTTTACACTTACTATAGATAACCAACCATCTACAACATTAAAAAATAATAAGGCTACCTCGAAAGTGGAGTATAGAAATACAAAGCTAACTATATTAATCGGTATTAATTCTAAAAAGTTAAATATCTTCTTTATTTTAAAAAACTTAAAAATAATGTTTAAAAAGAAAATTGTTACAGCCATTTAAGTCTTATTTCTTAATTGATAATTAGTATTAAATCAGTTTTAAACTCAAAATTTATGCAAAAACTTAATTCTTCAGTTTATATGTATTATTTCAGTGTATCTACTTAAGTTAAATTATTAAATTTTCTTAATTATTATACAAATATTATTTGCAATTGCTACAGCAAGTATTATACTTTAGCTTTAAATTAATCATAAAGCCTTTCTACAATCTCAATTAAAAATTGCCAAAATATCTTGCTAGAGACTAAAAATTTCCAAAACGTTTAAAGTTTACATTAAATTCTGAATATGATTTTTGCAATTTTAGGAAAACAAAGGTGACCTGTTAAAGTTAATGTTGTATTTTGCCTCAAAATTTTTTCTTTAAGGTGTGTTTCCTATACATCATTTGGATACTTTTAAACTTAAGAACCTTTCTTTGATTCCCCATGCACTATTGCTGAAGCTACCAGATGAGCTATTCTTAATCCTTCTGGGATTTTTCCCTTGGATTTGGAGCACTCTATAAATTCCTTTGCGCTCTCAAAGCTGCAGCCATGCACTTGAATATACAAATCACTCACTCTTCTTATTTCTCCTGCTTTTTTTATTAATTCCATTCTTTTTTCATAATTACTTAGATTTTTCAATGCGTTTTTTATCCTATCAAAGTTTGGTCTCTTTCTCATTATTACTACGACCGGTTTCCCTGTTTTATTGCTTATTTCATGGATATCTGCTATGTTAAATCCAGCAAAAGTTATGCCTCCAAGAAATATGCACTTTATTTGCTTCTTAAACTTTGATGTGTTTACAAGGGATATGATTTTATGTGTAACATCAAATCCATCTATTTCAATAGTTGAGTAAACGAATCCTTCTATTTCAGATCCAGCAGTTATGCATCCAACTATGCATGCAAAATTTTTTCCAAATCCATCATCAAACGATATAAACCTCCATCTTTTCATGCTGATTTTTTTATTATTTTTTCTTGAGTTTCTCAATTAACTCCTCACAAATTTTTATGATTTTGTTATTCGCTTCCTCAATTGCTTTAAGTGGGTTTTTACTTTTTGTTTTTATAAAAAACTCAGGTTCACCAACTAACGGATGCGGTATATTATATTTTGCAATTTCAACATCCTCATCCTCAATTAAATAATGTTGAAGTAAGTTTAGAAAAGTATGATCTTCTCCCTTTATAATTAGTTTCGCATGGTTTTTCCCAAGTTCTACTATTTTAATTTCCATAGTTTTGCAAGAATTTTTCCTCTTTAAAAATGTTTTTCCTATTACCGAAAATTTCAAAGTGTTGTTAAATTTCCTCCATTCTGTAAACTTCCACTGGGATATACTTTACCTTTTGTACATGGAAATTATATTGCCTCTTTAATGGAATTGAGTATTTCCAGAGATGTGTAACTTTAAATCCATTGCTTTCTGCCATTTTTTTTATGAAGCTTTCACTACCGGCAGAGTGTATTGAATATATAACTCTGGAAATTTCAAAAGCTTTCTCTAAAAATACTCTATCCGCATGTCTTTTTTGAATTCCAAATGGAGGATTCATCATTGTTGTTACTTTCTTTTTTAAATGGATATCCTCAACTTTTATTCTCACAAAGTTTATATCTAATCCTAAATTTTGTGCATTCCTCCTAGCTATTTTCAGAGCCTCCAAATCTATGTCAAAACCTATTACCTTGGCTCCTAATAAAGCTGCAGCTATTCCAAGAATTCCTGTACCGCAGCCTAAGTCTGCAACTGTGTCTAAATCTCCAAATAAACTTGCGTTTATTGCTATCTCCGCAGCTAATGGAGATGGTGTAACATATTGCTCCAATTCTATTTTTGGGTTTTCAAAAGTACTTAAGGATTCCAAAATTATTTCTAGCTCCTTCTTCCTCATGAAAAATCCAAATTATAAGTTAAAAAAGATGGTCTCATGCGTTATAATTAAAAAAATAGTTAAAAAATTTATAAGGTCCTAGTTAAAAATAAAATTAAAGTGATTCCCCGCAAACATGCACTGCAAAGCTGCTGCAAAGTTTTACCCAAACAATGCTCCCAATCCTTCCAAAACTTCTTCTTCTTTTTCTTCTTCCTCCTTTTTCTCCTCTTCCTTCTTTTCCTCTTCCTCTTTCTTTTCTTCAACTGCCTGTGCTGGAGTTGGAGCTGGACCAGCAAATGTTAAACTAGCTTTAGATATAGCTTCATCAATGTTTACTTCTTCCAGTGCCGAAACTAAAGCTTTAATCCTAGCTTCGTTTATATTGACACCCGCTGCTTGAAGTACAGCTTTCATATTTTCCTCAGTAATTTCCTTCCCAGCTGAATGTAATAACAAGGCAGCATACACATATTCCATAGCCCCATACACCTCCTAACCAAACAATGCTCCCAATCCTTCCAAAACTTCTTCTTCTTTTTCTTCTTCCTCCTTTTTCTCCTCTTCCTTCTTTTCCTCCTTAACAACTTTTTCTTCTTCTTTCTTAACTTCAGTTTTTCTGCTGAGACCAGATAATAAGTTTATTAACTCCTCATCCAGAGCCTCAGAAGGTAATACAGACGCTAAACTTAAAGCTTGCGCATAAGCCCTTGCTAGTACTTCTGGCATAACATCCCTCTCAGGTAAAGCCAACTCAATTGCTAAAGCTTTTGCATTGAGATAAGCTTTTGCTAAGATTAATTCTGCAGTCTGAGTAGTAACGTAGTTTATATTTACAGCGAAGTTTAAAGCTTTCCTATGGCACTCCACAAAATCATTAAATATTTTCTCTGTATCTACCGCAAGTATGTCAGGAGTAAATATTACTCCTTTTTCAAAAATAGCTCTTGTATCTAACCCTACTTTTACAGGTTTTATATTTAATCTTTCTAAAGCTCTAGCAACTTCTGGTCTAACTACCTCTCCTGCCTTAACCAGAGTTACTGTTTCTTTTATGACAACTTTTCCTCTTTCTATAGCTGTTGGTATTCCTGCAGCTTGCAAATCGCCCATCATTGGTCCAGGAGGTATATTTGTAGGACCTTTTTCCACAACCACATCTACTGGGGAAACTTGCCCAGGTTTAAGTGGTGCTGGTACTTTTGTCTCTTCCAAAAGCTTATAAAGTTTGAACGGGTTTAAATTACTTGCAACTATTGCTGTTTGATCTTTTATAAACTCTTTTAACTTTTCATAATCTCCATTCAAGGAATCTATTGCTTTCTCAAGTAGCGTATTTTTTATAACTTTCAGCAAAAATTTATCTCTGTATTTTCTTCTGATTTCTTGCATTTGATTTGCGGGTACTCCTCTGAATCCCACTATGGCTATAGATGGGTACTCTGTTAATATTTTCTTTAGATACTCAACAGTTTCAATCTTCCAAGGTTTTGGTTGACCTCTTATTGCTGCCATTAAATCACCCTCACAGCAGGTCCCATTGTGGTTTTAACATAAATTGAACTTATATTCTGAATCGCATTTTCATATTTATTCTCAATAAACTTCAGAATTTCCTCAGCATTTTCAGCAATTTTCCCAGGATCCATATCTTTTCTTCCAATAGGAACATGAAATGTTAGTTTATCTCTGGTTCTTATTTTTACGGATCTTCTAAGTTTTTCAATGACTGGTTTTGGATCTGATAGTGGCGGTATGGGTTGCGGCATTTTTCCTCTAGGCCCCAAAATTGGCCCCAACTTTCTACCTATTTCAGCCATTAAAGTAGCTTCTGCAATGAAAAAGTCCAAGTTCTTAGCGATTTTCTTGGCTTTTCTCTTATTTTTTGCTAATTCATCTATCTCTTCTGGAGATATTACTAGATCCGCATTCGCTTCTTTCGCTTTTAACGCAGTTTCACCTTTTGCAAACACCGCAACTTTTCTAGGTTTTCCTAAGCCATGGGGAAGAGTTATTATGGCATCAATTCTATTCTCAGGTCTTTTCATGTCTATGTTCTTCAAATTTACAGCCATTTCAACAGTTTCTGTAAAGTTTCTTTCCTTTGCCATTTCTATAGCCTTTTTTATGGCTTCAACAAGTTTCTCTCTTTCTACTAATACCATAGCTAACACCTCATTCTTCTTTGATTTCTATTTCACCAGCATCGATCATTTTCTGTATCTCTTTTGGATGTTTTCCTTCTACAGTAACTCCCATAGATACACATGTCCCCAAGACTTCTTTAACTGCAGACTTTAAGCTATAACTTAGCATTTCTTCTTTTTTTAGTTTAGCAATCTTTATAACTTGATCAAGCTTTAAATCTGCTACAGTTTCATGACCTGTTTTTCCAGATCCTTTTTCCAGACCTAACTCTTTTTTGATTAAAGCTGAGGTTGGAGGCACTCCTACTTCAATTTCAAAGGTTTTATCTTCTTTTATGATTATTTTTACTGGGACTGTTAATCCCTCGTATTCTTTTGTGGCTTTATTAATTTCATCTACAACTTTCTTAACATTTAAACCGTATGGACCAATCGCAGGACCTAAAGGTGGTCCAGGAGTAGCTTTACCTCCTGGAACTAGAACCTTAACTACCTGAGGCATTAGCCTTCACCTCTCTTTTCCACAACTCTTACTCTGTCGGCCTTAACCGTAATCGGGATAGGTACCACAGCTTCCAATAATTCCACCGTAACTTCATTCTTTGCTTCATCTACTCTTTTTACTATAGCCAATTCACCCTTAAACGGTCCTGACATAATTTCCACAGTATAACCTTCCTTTATTTGTTCAGCTGCCTTTCTTGGGATTAGAAAATGCTCTATTTCACTAAAACTTACATCCCCCCTAACTACACCTCTCACATGAGGTATTCCTCTTACAGCCTTAGTTATCTCTTCAATACTGTCCCCTTCAAGTATAATGTAGCCTCTTAACTCTTTTGGTGCTAATACCGAGTAAATTTTAAGATTGTTCTTTCTAATAGACATCTCAACCAGAGATGCTACCAATTTCTCTTGATTTGCTGTTGTTTTCACAGCAAAAAACTTGGTCATTTAAAGGCACCTGGTAAAACTTCTATTAGTAAATAGATTAGAAAACCTATAAATCCCACTATAAACATTACTACCAACGCTACTTTCGTTGTTGTCAAAAACTCATCCTTGCCAGGTTTCCTTGTCATCTTCAGCACGTTTAAATATTCCTTCAAACTTTCTTCAAGTTTCATATCCGAACACTTTTACTTTACAAAATCTATTCCATATTTTCTAGTTACAGGATATCCCTTTTTACCCAATATTTGAGGCGATTTCACTCCAGTTACAATGATAAGTGTTCTCATTTTATTTTCAAGATTTGGTTCAATCATTGCTCCCCATATAATTCTTGCGTCAGGATCCACTTGAGCATAAATTTCCTCTACAACTTTCTCTGCTTCTTCTATAGTCATATCTGGCCCTCCAGTAACGTTAACCAATGCTGCCTTTGCTCCAGAGATGTCCACTTCAAGTAGCGGGCTATTTAAAGCGTTTCTTACTGACTCCGCAGCTTTATCTTCTCCTTCAGCTTCTCCTAGTCCTATCATCGCTACACCTCCTTTTTCCATTATTGTCCTGATATCAGCAAAATCCAAGTTTATTAATGCCGGTTTGGTTATCAATTCTGTTATTCCTTTAACAGCTCTCATTAATATTTCATCAGCAACTTTAAAAGCTGCTAACATTGGATAGTTTGGTACAACTTCAAGTAATTTATCATTAGGTATAACTATAACAGTATCCGAAACTTCTCTTAATCTTTCCAAACCTGCTTCTGCATTAGCTTTTCTTATAGCACCCTCAGCTGTAAATGGAAAAGTTACAACTGATATTGTTAATGCTCCAATGTCTTGAGCTATTTTTGCAATTATAGGAGAGGCTCCAGTTCCAGTTCCTCCCCCTAAGCCACAAGTTATAAAAACTAAATCTGCACCTTCTAGAATTTTTCTAATATCATCTTCATTTTCTTTAGCTGCTTGTTCGCCAAGTTGTGGAATGCTACCAGCTCCAAGACCTCTGGTTGTATTCTTTCCAATCAAAAGCCTTGTATGTGCTTTAGTGTGATACAGATGTTGCGCGTCAGTATTAATAGCTATTAGCTCAGCCCCTTCAATTTTTTCTTCAAACATTCTAGTTATTGTATTGCATCCGCTACCACCAACGCCAACCACTTTTATAATTGTTTTCAGTTGTTGCATTGTTTTTACTATTTCCTTTTCAAAATCATCGGTAATTTTTGTTTCCTCCTTTTCTTTCTGTTTAATTACCTCTTCAGCCACTTGCTCCAACAATATTCACCTCTTATTTTCAAAAATAAAGCAAAACCTCGTTTTTTCTAAAACACCTGCGCAAGGTTTGATATTCAAACCAAGATACAACTTGGTTTTTATTAGTTTTTTATCAGATTAAATATACACTCACAATTAATAAAATTCAGCTCACTTTACTTGCAGAGAGTTCTCTTATTACTTTTGGCTTTTTTTAGTTAGTTTAATCCAGACGCCCCCACGTGACTCAATTTAATTCCAAGCATAATTTGAAGTTCCTAGAAATTTCGCAATTCTTGTAGAGTATCATCTCTTAGTATTAAAATCTTTGGTTGTTAAATGACTTCCATCACAACTTACGGCGTTAAAACTAATTCCCTCTCTACAGAAGGCTACACTTAAACCAAGCTCATTACAAACTTTTCTAACTTTTTCAAGTATTTTCTTTCTTAAACTTAATGGAAGATAATAAGAGCCTCCTATTTTCTCTCCTTTAACGAAATATAACTCCTTATATGGATGCTTTAATTCTGGAAAGACTTTAATTATTCTTTTGTATATAATAGGTTTTATTTTTAAGGTTGATGTTACAACATGATCAACAAATTTGCATTTCTCAAGTACCTCTTCTACATCCTCCTCAGTTAGTAAAGGCAAAATCGGATCAAGTCTTAGAATTACAGGTATTCCAGAAGATTTCAAATACTTTAAAGCTTTTAATCTTTTTATTGGATCTGGTGCATTTGGTTCCATTTTACCTGCCTTATCACTTTCCAAGGTTGTGATAGTTATACTTACAGCGGCTTTCATCTTTGATAGTAAATCAGCATCTCTTTTTACTATATCGCTCTTTGTTAGAATTAATATCCTTAAATTAGCACTAGAGAGCATCATAAGAGCTTTTCTTGTCAATTTAAAATCCTTCTCCATGGGAGGATATGGATCTGAACTGTTTGACATAGATATTAAAGCGTTATTTTCTATTTTTGATAGATCCCTTCTTAATCTACTTATTAAATCTTTCTTTGGTCTGACGAAACCAAAATTTGGTATGTATGTTACATAACAGTAGATGCATCCATGATAACAGCCAGTATATGGACTAAATGAGTACTTCTTTGGGCATGTGCATAATTTTGATTTCCATGGATCAAAATCTGTGATAACATTCAATTTAATATACACCTTTCAAAATTTTAGTCGAAATTTCAGAAATAAAAAGCAAAAATCAGAAAAATCTATATAAGTCTTTATTAATCCAAGGTATTAACGCCATTGTTACAGCTATTCTCGTTAATTCGTCTCTGGATATTACTCCTTTCGTTAAAAAATAAATTGCTCCAAATTTCTTACCAATATTTTTTATATTTGTCAATTTTTCCATAACCACTCCAACTTCCTGGCCTTTTAGAACTTCTTCTATCACCATCGGGGGATATTCAAATCCTGGACCAAATCCTATACTTATTTTAAATCCATTATAGATTGCAGCTACTTGAAAATCCAAAAATCCAGTGTTTGTATTCTTTAAAGAAAACAAACCCGCTTCTACTCCAACACTAAAGTCGTATGATTCATCATATGCTCTTAAAGCTCTGTTAATGGCACCTTTTACCACATCAGCATTAAAGGGTTGCTTGCTGACTCCAGAATCTACTTCAACTCCCTGAACGTAAACTTTATCAAAATACTGCGAAAAAGCTTTCTCTACTCCTTTAATTTTCAGCGGGTTCTGAGAGCCAACAATCACTTTTACTTCTTTCATAATCCTTATTCCTTAAAAAATTAAATCCCTAAGTTTAAGTCACTACTTTAGCTCCATCCTCTTCTACTATAACCGTATGTTCCGCTTGAGATACCAAACCTTTTCCCTTTTCAACCAACACAGGATAAGCTCTCAATACTCCTTCCCTAACTAAAAGCTGCAAAACTACATTTGATGGGTTCTTCAACCATCTTTTTGCAAAAGGTAACGTTTTGAATCTTTTTGATATCTCATCCATTAATTCTCTGGCTTTTTTTAACCTGACTTTCTTCTCAGATATAAGCGAGTAAATCTCCACCTCGCCTCTCTCTACAACTTTTCCAACCCCATTGGTGACAAAAGGTTCAATTGCTATTATCATACCTTCTTTCAAAATTTCTCCTTTCGGAATTTTAATATTAAATATTGTTGGTGGCGTGTGAGTTCTAAATCTATCCAAACCATGCCCTGTAAGATTTATTACTGGTTTAAATCCAAATTCTCTTATTGTATTTTCAATGACTTCCCCTATTTCAACAGTAGATACTCCATCATGTACTATTTCAATAGCCTTCTTTAAAGCTTCATTTGCTGCTTCAACCAAATCATCATTATCTCCTAAATCAACTGTAATCGCTGTGTCTGCTATCCAACCATTTATGTGAGCACCTATATCTATTTTTACCAAATCTCCCTCTCTAAAACATCTTTCATCATTCCTTTTCGGAGTAAAGTGTGCTGCATCCGAATTGATTGAAATGTTACATGGAAATGCTGGTTCAGCTCCATATTCTCTTATTTTATTTTCCACAAACTCTGCTACTTCAAGCAAAGGTACTCCTGGTTTTATTTTTCCTTTAACTTCTTCCTTTATCATTTTTAATATTTTTCCAGCCTTTATTGTGCTTTCAATTCTTTCTTCAGTGTAATCAACTTCCATACCTAAGTTACTCCCCCTCAAACTTTCTCCAGTGAAATAAAATCAGAGAAAGGTGTTAAGACTTTACAGTCATTCTTTCTAATAAGTACAGTATCTTCTACTCTAACCCCTCCAACTTCAGGATAATATAAACCAGGCTCTATTGTGACTACCATTCCCTTTTTTAGTACATCTTCATTTTCAAATATTTTTGGTTCCTCGTGAACTTGAAGCCCCACACCATGACCTGTAGAATGTATAAATCCAACTTTACTCTTAGATCTTGTCGTTTTAAAGCCTCTTTCTTCCAAAATATCACAGACCGTATTATGTATTTCGTTTGCTTTTACACCGTTCTTTAATTTAGATATGGCCGCATTCTTTGCATCTATTACAGCTTTTAACATCTCAACAATGCTTGAATCGTATTTAACTATGATCGTTCTTGTAAAATCCGAGTAGTATCTATGTTTTTTACTTTTGGGAAAAATATCTATAACTACATGGTTTTGAATTTTTCCTTTTCCTATAAAATGTGGATCGGAGCTCTTTTTTCCAGATGATACTATTGTATTTTCAGCAATATATCCTGCCTTAAAAAGATACAATTCTATTTTCTCCCTTAATTTTTCGCACCTAATGTTAGATTTTCTCCTTTTTAAGAGTCTTAAAGCATAATTGAGAGCTTTTATAGCAGCTATAGAGCTATTCTCTATTTTTCTTATTTCAGAGTCATTTTTCACAGCTCTGAGTTCGGAAAAAATGTTTTTTACCACTTCTACATCAAAATTTTTCATTAAACCGACCAAGATGAATGATGGAAAATTTTCGGGAACTAATATTTTTTTTGCATGTAGATTACTAAGAATTTTTATATAGACTTCAACTAAAGCTTTCTTTGCATCTTTCTTTTTCTTTAAAATGTCATAAAAATTAGTTTCTGATAGGGATATTATCTTTTTTACTCTACTTTCTCTTTTTGCTCTGTTTTTTTCAAATTCATGAACTATCAAGTAATCTTCACTTTTGCCAACTATGTGTAGCACAGGATCTGGTATAGAAAAGCCAGTAGCATAGTAGAAATTTGCATCTAGATCATTACCATACTGCAAAAAATACTGCGCTCCATGTCTGTCCAGTATTTCATTTATTACCTTAAAATTACCAGTGAACATATTATATCCTGATTATTTCATCTAGTCTTTTCTGTTTCGGTATTTTCTCAACATTGAAATAATTTAATGCTACTTTTGCAACTTTTTCAAGATACTTCTTCTTTGTATAAACTCCTAATTTTAGTACCTCCCTATAAGCCGCTTTTAAACTTCTAACCAGAGGTGAGATTTCCTCCAAGCTTAATATTTGTCCATCTATATTAACTAAGGCTCTAACTTCTCTAGGTTCCTCAATTTTTGGTATATCGACTATAACATACTTTTCATCTATTCCTGCCGTGCTAGCAATTTCCTCCTCGGCTCTTTCAGGATTGATCTTTGTTACATCCGTTTTAATCCTATCCAAACTAACGTAAATTGCTCTTTTAAAAAGCCTTCTACAATCCAAAAGATTTACTATCTCTGAGGGATATCCTTCTTGTTTTCTCAAAAATGATATCATGTCTATATCGTCCATTCTTCTTAACTCCAGTGGATCTAGAATTTGCTTCTCTATACAAAACCTAAGCGCTTTTTCGTACATTTTTATGGCTATTCTGCAAACATGATGGAAGTAAACTGTAGGATTCATCATAAATCTGGACACTAAAAGTGATTCCGCTGCTTTTAACCCACCGGAATCTATTACTAGCTTTTTCCCCTCAAAGTAAATTTTGTTAATCAATCTACCGAGATCAAAAATTCCATAAGCTACTCCAGTGTAATATGAGTCTCTCACCAAATAGTCCATTCTGTCCGAGTCTATGTCTCCACTGACTATGTTATAATCTGACTTTCCCTTTATGTGATCCAAAATTTTGTTTATCCTTAAACCTTCCTCCTTAAGAATGTCTTTTATTTCAGATCCTTTTATGATGTCTCTTACGTCCTCATGAGTTATTTTTAAGTATTCCCTAAGAAAATGTTCCGTGCTGTGCGAAAAAGGAGGATGTCCTATATCATGAAGTAATGCACTTGCAATGATTTCTCTTTTTACCCTTTCAACATCGTTTATCTTTTCAACTAATTGCTCTGCAATGTGCATCGTACCTAAACTGTGCTCAAACCTAGTATGGTTTGCCCCTGGATAAACTAAATTAGCAAAACCGAGCTGAGAGATTCTTCTTAATCTTTGAAAAGGCGGTGTGTCAATAATTTTTAACAACCAATCTTCGATCTTAATTGAGCCATGGATAGGGTCCTGAATTATTTTCATTCAATTATATTAAGAATAATAATATTTAAATTTTTTATGAAAGATGTTTCTAAAAATGCAAATGTTTTTGATGATTTCAGTAATTACAGATTCTTGTGAATAAAAACTAATAACAAAGAAGTTAACCCAGTTTTTTCTTTGCTTTTAATGCAGCTTTAACTAAACCAACAAAAGGTGGTGATGGGTTATATGGCCTTGACTTGAATTCTGGATGAAATTGAGTTCCTAAGAAGAAATCGTTGTCTGGCAGTTCCAATACTTCAGCTCTTCTACCATTATCGGAAAAACCGGAAAAAACCAAGCCATAATCTTGCAGAACTGGTATAAACTCTGGATTTACCTCATATCTGTGTCTATGTCTTTCATAAATTTTTTCCTTTCCGTATAGGTTATAAACCAATGTATTCTTTACTAGAATCACTTCTAACTCTCCCAATCTCATAGTACCTCCTAGATTGGTTATATTTCTTTGCTCTGGCAAAAGGTCGATAACTGGGTGGTCTGTTTTTGCTAATTCACTGCTATTTGCATCTTTCCATCCAACTACATTTCTTGCAAATTCAATAACTGCTAGTTGAAAACCAAAGCAAATTCCTAAAAAGGGTATATTATTCTCTCTCGCATATTGTATTGCTTTTATTTTACCTTCAGTACCTCTAGGCCCAAATCCTCCAGGAACTATTATCCCATGCGCATCAATTTCTACATTGTTGTCATTTTCCAATTTTTCACTGTCTATCCATACTATTTTTACTTTGCATCCAGCTTCAATACCTCCATGTTTTAAAGCTTCCTTTATACTCAAATACGAATCTTTAACATTAATATACTTGCCTACTATTGCTATTTTTACTTCCTCCTTTAGATTCTTCAGCTTTTTAACAATTTCCTCCCATTCTTTGCTCTCTTTTCTCTTTTTTAGCTTAAGTTTCTTTAACAAGTACTTATCCAACCCCTCTCTTTTAAATATAAGTGGTACCTCATAAATTTCCTCCACATCTTCATTGCTTATTACAGCCTCCACTGGTACATCACAAAAGAGCGATATCTTCTTTTTAGTTTCCTCACGCAGCCTCTCTTTACACCTACCCACAATCACATCTGGTTGTAGACCTATTCCCCTTAACTCTTTAACACTATGCTGCGTTGGCTTGGTTTTTTGTTCTCCACTGCTGTCAATTGGTATTAAGGTAACATGAACCAAAACAAAATCTTCTTCCTTTTCCTCATTGTGCATTTGTCTTATAGCCTCCAAGAATGGCATTCCCTCAATATCTCCTACGGTTCCACCTATTTCAACCACACAAATTTCTGCTTTACTTTCCTTCGCAACTCTTCTTATCCATGATTTTATTTCATCAGTAACATGAGGTATAATTTGCACAGTTTGGCCAAGATACTCTCCTCTTCTCTCTTTTTCTATTACATTTTTGTAAATTTTACCAGTAGTAATATTATGGTCATAACTCAACTCAACTCCAATGAATCTTTCATAATGTCCAAAATCTAAATCTACTTCAGTACCATCTTTTAGCACATAAACCTCTCCATGTTGAAATGGATTCATTGTGCCAGCGTCTATGTTTATGTAAGGATCTATCTTTATGGGTACCACTCTGTACCCCATATCCACGAATAATCTACCAATGGATGCTGCTGTAATACCCTTACCTAAACCACTCATTACTCCTCCAGTAACCATAATATATTTAGTCATGATTCCTTTTCACCTTGCAAAAATAGTTATCTCAATTCCGGAGGTAACATATTTGGTATTCCATCTTCTATAGGATACTCTGTTTTGCATTTAACACAAATTAATTTGCCTGTAATTATTTCATCATCTTCAACTTTCTCAGCTACTAATTCTAAGTCTCCTTTACATATAGGGCAGGCTAGTATATCTAACAAATCTCTTTTCATAACACTTTTTCTCTAACTTACCTATTATTAGTATTTACGCTGAGTTTCCAATGGAAATTTTTCTATTCGCCTGTTTAAAATCTAAATAAAATAAAAATTATAAAATTACTTTTTACAGCTGCTTTTCAAGACTTATTAACTTTTACGGTACAATGCTAGTTTCTACTTTAACAATCAAACTCCCTAAAAAGTAATCCTTCTTGCTCGTTTTTTCCTGCATGGAGTGGTTTCTTAAGCTAAACGCTGATCTAAGAGTTTTTCAAATTTTACCTTTTATAAAATCGTTGCTTGCAAAACCTCGCTTTTCAAAGCGGGGATACGCAAAGGAAGTGGCGGGTGGGGGTTGTTGGCGGTAGTTTAAATACTTTAAGTTTCCACTAAGGATTGGAATGTTTCCGATGACGCCCGTTAAGGGAAGAGTTGGCAAAGTTTAGCCCATCGGATAGAGAGTCCGATGGGATGGGGCTGTTGTGAGTCAGCCCTTAACTTCCTACATGAAGCTTTGCCGTGAAAGCGGGTGGAACGGGGGAAGCTCCGCTCTTTAGGGCGGGGTAACTCACACACAACAGTTGTTAAATATATATTTTATA
>Ga0190367_1000795_pt1 | contig 20608 bp, 21 predicted proteins | sample 4872181011_MG_FD_171838 | JGI IMG/M metagenome (GOLD analysis project Ga0190367, IMG submission 171838) | Hydrothermal vent microbial mat bacterial communities from Southern Trench, Guaymas Basin, Mexico - 4872-18-10-11_MG | ecosystem: Environmental > Aquatic > Marine > Hydrothermal vents >...
GCATTGTAACGAATTTGTGTGTATCTCTCATTCCTTTAATTAATGGTATATGATCGAATAGAAACTTGAAGAAACTCGCAAAGGGACTTCTTATCCCAGCAGCCAGGATTAAGCCTATAAACCATATCGCTCTTATCCCTTATAAAGGCTACAGTTTTCCCTATTAGATTTGTTTTCAAGTTAAGCAAAAATTCAAAAAAGCTTATCCATAAGCTAAGATATTTCTTGCTTATCCCCCTAAACACCCTATACCATGATTTTAAGAAAGAAAAACGATTTTCTGCATTGTTAATATGAACATTGCCTTCTGCAAATTTCTTCTTGTTATGCGGGATTATTCTATGTTTATAGCCTTTCCTCTTTATTTCCTTTGTATAGATAGGAAAGTCATCAGTATTTACTATAGAGCCTTTCTCAACATAAGTTTTCAAGTAACTCTAAAACAAGTTCTTTGCTTAAGCCTTTCAAAGCAACAAAGAATATTTTATATCTTCGTTATAGGATAAGGAGCCTGTCAACCTATGCTAATTCTCAAAAGTCAAAAAAGTTAATAAGAGCAAAGTCTAGCTAGCTTGCTTTAGCTAGAGTTAGGTTGAGCACCTCCAAATCTATATATCTTCATACCATCCTTATCCAAAATCTTTTTGAAGCTTTTATGTTTGAATTTTTCTTCATTAATTCGATCATTTTTGCCAATGTATATGTAGATAGGTTTTCTGTATATACTTAACATCTCAGCCGCTTTTTCCCCATCATTCAACCTCCAAAAAGTTCTCCACTGACTATAATTCCATCTATTATAATCAAACAAGCCTGGCGCAATTACCTTTTTTCCACTATATCCAAGCAACCATGGTGAGTAGTAGCTTGTGACAGCCATAACGTAAGCATCCTCTTCTATGTTCTTAAGACTGCATATGGTGCTAAGCTCCTCATCATCGATTAATGGCTTTGCATGCATAGCCCCCTTATATACCGACCAAAATGATGATGAAGCTAGCAGCATCAAAGCAATCATTCCAACTTTTTTGTTGTATCTAAGCAGGTAATAAAAGCCCGCTCCAGCCAGCATAATTATTGCCACATCAAGATGTATTATGAATCGATTAAAGAATATTATTTTAAAATACACTATAACTCCAGTTATCAACGCCCAAAATAAAATTGGATTTATATTACCCCTTCTTACCGCTATCATCATCCCAATAATTGCTAAGGGAAGATAATATAGGGAGGAATATTGATATGTGTAGAAGGAAATAAAGGTGCCAGGACCTATTTCTAACTCGATTAATGGCTTTAGTGGTTGCAAAATTGCTTGTATGTGTGCTGGTACATAGAATGCCAAAGCTAGAGCAAGTATTGTTAAACCGCATAGGAGCTTTTGCCTCAAATCATTTCTTTCAACAATCATGTATAGTAGATATGCTATGATAAATATGAGAAACGTTGGTCTATGGATAGCCCCAACTACTGCACCAATCAAAATTAGTGGAATATATTTTCTTGATTTTAGGAGATATAATGCAAGCAATGCCAGAAAAATTGCAAGAACATTCTTATAGTAAAAAAACCAGAATGTCTGAAATTGCACAATTGAAACTGAAAAGAAAAAGGATGCAATGATAGCCACCTCTTTGCAAAAGATTTCTTTGCATGCTACATAGATACCCAGAGCAATTAGCACATTAAAGAAGATAAATAGATATACATACAAATTAAAAGAATTAAAGCCGTATAGATGCAGAATGGTTGTTAAAATGAATAACCCTGGAGGATGCCCAGATTTAATCCAATTATCCAAATCTTCTGGAATGATTTTTGGTAAGCCTTCCCAGTATTTTTCAATGATATATTTATAGATTCCTGGATCATATCCAAGCGGGATGTTGTTGTCAATATATGGCATAATTCTAATCATACTTGCAACAAATATTGGCAAAATCATCCAACATGACCTAAATTCTACATTTTCCTTCTCCCTTATGATAATAACGCCTATAATACCAAGTATAAGTGCAAAAAGCTGGAAATGAAGAGTATATTTGGATATGATTCCCAAAGTTACAAGAAAAATCAACACAGCATAAATTACCATGAGCTGTGAGAATGATCTTGATAGAATATCCATCAAATCAGAAAGCTTATTTACCTCAACCATTTCAACTCTCTGAAACGCTGCTTTAAGTTAAACTTGATGATTAGCAAAGGTATAAGTATTAAAAGAGAAATGGTGATGGTAACGTTCATCAGATTTATCTTAACTTTAAACAAATAATTTAGCCAAAATACAGTTAAAGGCACAAGCGCTATGCTAAGACCAAATGAGAGAGCAATTCTTTCAATCCAATCTATCTCATCCTTGTTGAAGAATACATATGACCATGCGAATCCTGGCAAGAATAATACGAATATTGTGCCAAATACTAATCTAAGAGCATCCACCACATTCATCTTTATCCCCCTCCAACACAATAACTGAGAGAAGGAATATTAGCACCCCACCTATAATTGAGATTAAGTAAGAAAGCCAGCCTATGTTCCGAGTTTTGTACCATATTATCACCCCACCCAATATACTCATGGCACCTATGAATGCATAATCCTTCTTAGTTATCTTTTCAGCTCTAGTTTCCTCATGCTCTTCATCTCTGTGCAGCAAGACATGGATTACTCCGAATATTACTACTGCAAATAAGAGGTAATTTAAATTTATCGGTATCAACTCAAATATTTTTGGGAAAATTTGTTGAACTAATAAAAGTAGCAAATATAGAGTCAGCAGTGATGAGAAAAGGGTTTCTATTGATTTTTTGAAGTATTCTATTCGAATCCTATCTTTAATCTCTTCAGAAACCTTATGCTTGATGAGGGGTAATTTTTCATATGGTAGGTGCAGTAGAATTGTAATTACCCCAGTTATTGCTAGAGTAAAAATAAATCTTCCTTCAATGCCTGGAAAAGCTAAGGGATTTTTCAGCTTGTAGATGTAGATAGCAATGTAGACTATCAACAGCATAATGAAAACTCGCAATGCTATATCCCTATACTCCAAAAGCTTGATTCTCATCTTTATCAACTGGCTATGAAAGAATTAAGATATAAAAGTTGACAATAACTAAACTTTAAAATCATTATCTTCACGCCAGGATGAATATATCCGTAGTTGGTTCTGGCTATGTTGGGTTGGTTACTGGTATGGGATTTGCCGAGCTTGGCAATTATGTTGTTTTTATTGATGTTGATGAGGATAAAGTTGAGAGGATAAATTCTTGCAAGCCACCAATTTTCGAGAAGGGTTTGGAGGAACTTATGAGAAAGAATGGAGAGAAATACTATGCTACAACAGATTATAGCGTTGTAGCGGGGTGCGACGTAATATTTATATGTGTTGGAACCCCATCAAAGGATGATGGGTCCATAGACCTAAGTTTCGTAAAAAATGCCTCTAAAAAGATAGGAGAAAATTTAAGTGATAGATATCAGGTAGTTGTTGTTAAAAGTACTGTTATTCCAGGGACTACTGAAGAGGTGGTTAAGCCGATAATTGAGAAAGAATCTGGTAAAGAGGCTTTCAAAGATTTTGGTTTGGCTATGAATCCTGAGTTTTTGAGGGAGGGAAATGCAGTTGAAGATTTCTTTAATCCAGATAGAATAGTTATTGGTGTCAGAGATGAGAAAACTAAATTGATTTTGGACGAGTTATATAAGCAATTCAACTGCCCCAAGCTTTTTACGGACATAAAGACTGCTGAGATGATAAAATATGTTTCAAATGCTTTTTTAGCAACTAAAATCAGCTTTGCAAACGAGGTTGGGAATGTGTGTAAGAAGTTGGGTATTGATGTCTATGAAGTGTTTAAGGGTGTTGGATTGGATCATAGGATAAACCCAGCATTTTTCAGAGCTGGAATTGGGTTTGGTGGTAGTTGCTTTCCTAAGGATGTTAAAGCCTTGATTAGAAAAGCTGAGGAGCTTGGAGAGGATACTAAAATTCTGAAAGCTGTTATTGAAGTGAATGAGATGCAACCTTTAAAGATGATAGAATTATTAAGGAATCACATTCCTAATTTAAAAGGAAAGAAAATAGGAGTATTGGGATTGGCGTTTAAGCCTGGTACTGATGATATAAGGGAAAGTAGAGCTATACCTATTATTGAAGCATTGATAAAAGAAGGAGCTAAGATTATAGCCTACGATCCGAAAGCTATGGAGAACTTTGCCAAGATATTTCCGCAAATTGAATATGCTAACTCCGCTGAGGATGTCATTGCAAAATCTGATGCAGTGCTGATAGTTACTGAATGGGAGGAGTTTGAGAAATTGGATTATGGTGGTAGGATTGTAATAGATGGTAGAAGGATAGAAAAAGCAATGAAAGAAGCTAGAATTTATGAAGGGGTGTGCTGGTGATGAAGATTAGGAAAGCAGTAATTCCAGCTGCTGGGTATGGGACGAGAATGTTACCCATTACTAAAGCTCAACCTAAAGAAATGGTTCCTGTGGTTCATAAACCAGTTATTCAATATGTTGTGGAGGAAGCCTATTACTCTGGCATAAGGGAGATATTGATTATAACTGGAAAGCATAAAAGAGCTATTGAGGATCATTTTGATAGGAGCGATCTGCCCAAGAAAGATAAATACACGGAGGAGTTGGATAGGATTTTGAATGAGGTAAACATATTCTTTGTTAGGCAGAGAGAGCAGAGAGGGTTGGGTGATGCAGTAAGGTATGCTGAAGCCTTTGTTGATGATGAACCCTTTGCTTTGTTATTGGGTGATAACATTACTATTCCACCATGCACAAAAGTGTTGATAGATGTTTTTGAAAAGTATAGGAGTTCAATTGTTGCTGTTGAGGAAGTTCTACCTGAGAGGGTGCAATTTCATGGTATTATTAAGGGGGTTGAAATTGAAAGGGAAATTTACAAAATCGAGGATTTGGTTGAAAAACCTAAGGCTGAAGAAGCTCCTTCTAATTTAGCAGTGTTGGGAAGATACATACTAACTCCACGTATTTTCGAATATCTAAGGGATTTAAAGCCAGGTTATGGTGGAGAATTGCAGCTTACGGATGCATTGAGAAACATGTGCAAAGATGTTGCAATATATGCCTATCTTTATTCAGGCAAGAGGTATGATATAGGAAACAAGGTTGAATGGTTAAAGGCAAATTTTGAGATTGCTTTAAGGGATAAGGAGTTGGGAGAAGAGTTTAAAAAATGGTTAAGTGATTTAAAGGTTAATACTAAGTAGAGGATAGTCATATGAAAGCTTTGATTCTTTCAGGTGGGTATGGGACTAGATTAAGACCATTAACATACTCACAGCAAAAGCAGTTGATACCAGTAGCGAACAAGCCTGTATTGTTTTATGCGATTGAGGATGTGATTGAAGCTGGTATAAGAGATATAGGGATAATAGTTGGACCAAATAAGAATCAAGTTATAGAGACTGTAAAGTCAGTGGATTGGGATGCAAACATTGAATTCATCTACCAGGAGCATCCATTGGGCTTAGCACATGCTATACTCGTAGCAGAAGAATTTTTAGATGATGAGGAGTTTGTAATGTATTTAGGTGATAATATTCTTAGAGATGGGATTGTTGAACATACTCAGAAGTTTAAGGAGTCGAATCCAGATTCGTTAATCTTGCTTACTGAAGTCGATGAACCGCAAAGGTTTGGCGTTGCGGAGTTTGATAAAAATGGCAAAGTAAAGAAACTTATTGAGAAACCTAAGATCCCCCCATCGAACTATGCTTTAGTTGGAGTATACTTCTTTAAGCCTATCATAATCAAAGCTTGCAAGAATATTAAACCATCCTGGCGTAATGAGCTTGAAATTACAGATGCAATCCAATGGTTGATTGACAATGATTACAGAGTTGAAGCTTCGGTTGTGGAGGGATGGTGGAAGGATACGGGTAAGCCTGAGGATATATTAGAAGCTAATAGGCTTGTTCTGGATGATATAGAACCAAGAAATGAGGGTAAGCTGGTGAATTCAAGACTTATTGGTAGGGTGGTGGTTGAGGAAAAAGCTGTGATAAAAAACTCTGTTGTTAAAGGGCCATGTATAATTGGTAAAAACTCACAGATTGTTAATGCATATATAGGTCCGCATACATCCATCGGAAACAATTGTACAATAGAAGAAACAGAAGTTGAGGATAGCGTAATAATGGATGGCAGTGTAATTATAAATGCTGGAAGAATTATTGAAAGTTTAATCGGAAAAAATGTTAGAATTGTTGAAGCTAATTCAAAGCCAAAAGGTTGCAGATTTATAGTGGGTGATAACTCAAACATAGTGTTGTGATACTTATGAGGGTCTTGGTTACTGGCGGTTTAGGATTCATAGGAAGCAACTTCATTAGATATCTATTGAGCAATTATCCTAACGTTGAAGTTATAAATGTCGATGCAATGAAATACGGTTCTAATCCTAATAACCTAAAGGATTTTGAAGAGGATGAAAGATATCAGTTTGTTAAAGGTGATATAGCAGATTATGAACTTATGGCTAAATTAGTGCGGAAGATAGATGCGATAGTCAATTTTGCAGCTGAAACACATGTCGACAGAAGCATTTCTAATCCATATTCCTTTCTACAAAGTAATGTTATGGGAGTATTTGCTATACTGGAAGCTATAAGAAAAAGAAATCCAGAGACAAGACTAGTCCATATATCGACTGATGAGGTCTATGGAGACATTCCGAATGGCTCTTTCAAGGAAGAAGATAGACTAAAACCATCTTCCCCTTACTCTGCAAGTAAAGCTGCAGCAGATATGTTTGTTCTGGCTTATGTAAGAACTTACGGAATAAATGCATCAATAACGAGATGTACAAATAATTATGGTATGTATCAGTTTCCTGAGAAGCTTATTCCAAAAACGATTATCAGGGCAAGCATGAATCTAAAAATACCGATTTACGGTACTGGTAAGAATGTTAGGGATTGGATTTACGTTTTGGATCACTGTGAAGCAGTGGATCTAATAATGAGAGAAGGTGAGAAGGGTGAAATATACAATATTTCTAGTAGAGAGGAAAAAACCAATTTAGAAGTCGTGAAAACCATTCTTGATATCATGGGAAAGGATGAAAGCCTAATCAAATTTGTTGAAGATAGACCAGGGCATGATCTAAGATATAGTCTAGATTCTTCGAAAATTAGGGAAGAGCTAGGATGGAAACCAAAGCATAACTTTAAGGAGGGTATAAAGGAAACTGTAAAATGGTATCTCGAAAATGAATGGTGGTGGAAACCTTTAGCTGATGAAAGAACTTTGCATCCAACTCCTTGGAAGTTAAGGTGGTAGTATGAGGATATTTATTACAGGTGGCAGTGGACTGTTGGGAAGTAAGGTGGCTGAAATAGCTTTAGAGAGAAGTTATGAAGTTTATTCTGGATTTAATACCCATACGCCAGAATTTGGTAAGCCTGTTAAGTTCGATTTAGCTGATCCAGACAGTGTTGCGAATGTACTTAAAAATATAAAACCTGATGTAGTCGTTCATTCGGCGGCTCTTACAGATGTTGATAAATGTGAAGTAGAAAAGGAGCTTGCATACAAGATAAATGTTGGGGGGACTAAAGTCGTTGCAGAGATGGCAAGAAAGTTAGGATTTTTCTTGGTTTACATTTCAACAGATTACGTTTTTGACGGTAGTAAGGGAATGTATAAAGAAGAAGACGAGACAAACCCTATTAACTACTACGGTTATACTAAATTGTTGGGAGAAAAATGTTGTCTGGATTTTTGTATTGCAAGGACCTGCGTTATTTATGGAGCAAAACCAGCAAGCGGTAAGGTTAACTTTGTACTATGGTTAATTGAGAAGCTTGAAAGTGGTAAGAACGTAAGAATAATAACCGATCAGTACATCACTCCAACTCTTAATACTAATCTAGCCAAGATGGTTCTGGAATGTGCAGAGCGAAAGATGAAAGGAATATTTCATTTAGCTGGAGCAACGAGAGTTTCGAGATTCGAATTTGCTAAAGAAATTGCGAAAGAGTTCGGATTGGATGAGAATCTTATCATACCAGCAAAGATGGATGGCATCAACTGGATCGCCAAAAGACCTAAAGATTCTTCTTTAGACACATCAAAAGCTACAAAATACTTGAATGAAAAACCTTATGAATTGAAAAAAGCTTTAAAAGTTCTTAAAAAAGAAATGGAGGTGTAACTATGCTTCCAGGTATAGTGATCAAACCGTTAAAGAGGTTTGCTGATGAAAGGGGATTCTTTACGGAGATAATGCGAAGAGATTGGAAGGATATTTTTCAAGACGAAATAGTTCAAGCAAATTTATCAATTACTTATCCTGGAATCGTTAGAGCTTGGCACAAGCATGAGAGGGGGCAGGTTGATTACTTTGTCTGCATTAAGGGAGCTATCAAGATCTGTGCTTACGATGAAAACACACAAGAATTAGTTGAGATTGTTTCAACTGGTGAAAATCCACAAATAGTGAGAGTTCCCGGTCATTACTGGCATGGATTTAAAGCTTTGGGAGTTGAGCCAGCAATACTTGTCTACTTTGTAAACAGATTATACGATTACGAGAATCCAGATGAAGTGAGAAAACCTTGGAACGATACAACGATCGTGCCTAAGGTGATAAACGGAAGAAGAGACGATCCTCGTTGCAACAAGCCGTGGGACTGGTTTTATCCGCCGCATAAGTGATATAATATGAACACTGTCCAGAGAATAGCCAAAAATACAATAGTATTACTTGTTTCGGATATAATTAGCAAAGCCTTAGGATTTTTCTATGTAATGTATACAGCCCGTTATTTAGGAGCTGAGGGATTTGGTGTTCTGTCTTTTGCATTAGCCTTTACTGGAATCTTTGGAGTTTTTACAGATTTAGGATTGCAACAGTTAACAGTTAGAGAAGTTGCGAGGGATAAATCATTAGCTGGCAAGTATTTAGGAAATATTGCCGTAATGAAAGTTATTTTGGTTGTCATTACTTTTGGGTTAATTGCACTAACGATAAACTTGCTGGGATACCCAGAGAGAACGATTAAAGTCGTTTATCTAGTTGCTTTAGCCGTTATCTCAAATGCTTTTGTTAATATGTTTAATTCAATATTTCAAGCGTTTGAGAAAATGGAATACGTTTCAATTGGAAGAATTCTTAATAGTTCATTAATGCTTGTCGGTGCCTTATATGCGATAAGGTGTAGTTTTGACGTTGTTGGTTTCGCTTTTGTGTATTTTCTCGTTAGTTTGATTGTTTTGGGGTATAGCTTTGTGGTCTCAGTTTGGAAGTTTGTTAAGCCTAGAATTGAAGTTGATTTGGAATTCTGGAAGGCTACAATAAAAGAGGCGTTGCCTTTCGGATTAAGTGGGATTTTTGTTACAATTTATTACTGGACAGATTCAGTCATGCTTTCGTTAATGAAAGGAGATGAAGTGGTTGGATGGTATAACGCTGCGTATAGATTAGTTATGATACTATTATTCATTCCATCGATACTTAATATCGCTATTTTCCCTGTAATGTCACGATTCTACGTTTCATCTAAAGACTCCTTAAGATTTGCTTATGAAAAATATTTTAAATATATGGCTATGATTGGAATTCCAATAGGCGTTGGTGTTACGTTATTGGCTGACAAAATAATCCTACTTATTTTTGGTCCCGAATACTTACCTTCAGTAGTAGCTCTCCAAATATTAGTGTGGTCATCAGTATGCATTTTTATGAATGGTGCTTTTGGACGACTGCTAGAGTCTTTGAATAAACAAATATTCGTAACAGGAATAACAGGAATTTGTGCAGTAGAAAATGTTGTTTTAAATTTAATTGTAATACCAAAATTCAGCTATATTGGTGCAAGCATTACAACTTTAATAACAGAGTTTACAGCGTTAATTCTTGGCTTTATACTATGCGCAAGAATAGATTATGGTTTATCTAAAAATAACATATTAAGCGTAGTTAAGGCAATTATTGCGAGTTTGTTAGTTGGAATCTTTGTTATTTACTACTTAAAAAGTTTAAATTTGATAATCTTAATTTTATTTTCAGCTATTCTTTACTTTTTGATCTTGTATATACTTAAGGGATTCGAAAGCGAGGATATAGAATTATTTAAAAATATTATGAATATCAAAACGAGAGAGGTGAGAAAATGAAAATCAACTACACAATGTTTGGTACAGGTTTAACTGGTGGAGTTAGAGTATTACTGGAAATAGCTAACAGACTTATTGAGAGAGGTCATGAGGTAACGATAACCAGTCTTGGAACTGAAAATGATCATAAATGGTTTCCATTAAAAGCTAAAACAATTTATATAAGGTATCCAAAATACATAGTTGGCGTAAGATATGGAATACAAAAATATTTTAAAAATGATTGGTTTGACTCATATCCAAAAGCTGAGATTAAAAAGCTTGCAGAAGCTACTCCAGATGATATAGATATAAATGTAGCCACTTTTTGCTTTACAGCATATGCAGTATTTGCGAGTGAAAAGGGCATTCCATTTTATCATATGCAACATTACGAACCTTTGTTTTTTGACGATCAGGTTCTAAAAAAATTAGCTGAAGGAACATATTACTTGCCACTAAACAAGATAGCTAACTCAATATGGCTCAAGAATCTTATGAAAGAAAAATATGGGTATGATCTTCCTATAGTTAATCCTGGAATTGATCACGATGTTTTTTATCCAAGAGAAGTTGAAAATAGTAGCAATAAATTAAGAGTGGTTGCATTTGGAAAACAAACAAGATGGAAAGGATTTCCAGAGTTACTTAAGGCAATGGAATTTGTGATGAAAGAACGCAAAGATGTCGAGTTTGTGGTATATGGAACTAAAAAACCCAATTATTCATCTAATATACCTTACACATTTATAAAAAAACCATCCGATGAAGAATTAGCTAAGCTGTACTCTTCAGCCGATGTTTTTGTGTCTGCTTCTTGGTATGAGAGTTTTCCATTACCACCAATAGAAGCTATGGCTTGTGGAGCTCCTGTTGTAACTACGAGATACGGAACAGAAGACTATGCTTTCCACGAGAAAAACGCATTAATTGTTCCACCAAAAGATCCTAAAGCATTAGCTGAAGCAATATTAAGACTGCTAAATGATGAAGAATTGAGAGAACAATTTAGAAAAGAAGGTCCAAAAACAGCAAGACAATTTACATGGGATAAGACGGTGGACAAAGTAGAAAAATTATTCAAAGATGCTCTTAGGGGGAAAATGTAATGAAAATTGGAATTTTAGGTGGTGGTTTAGCTGGTGTTTCTTTAGGATACTTTTTAAACAAAAATGGATATGATTTTATTATTTTGGAAAAGAAATCAGAAACTTCAGGGTTACTAAAATCTGTTAACATTGATGGATTTACATTTGATGTAGGGGGATCACACATAATATTTTCGAAAGATAAGGAAATATTAAATCTAATGGTTTCAATTCTCGGAGATAATGTTGTTAAGAATAGAAGGAATACAAAAATCTTATATAAAGGACACTATATAAAGTATCCTTTTGAGAATGGTTTAGCAGATTTACCAAAAGAGGATAATTTTGAGTGTTTATATTATTTCATTCAAAACTTAATTAAGAAAGAAAAAGGAGAGTTGAAACCACCAACCAACTTAAAAGAGTGGTTCTACTACACTTTTGGTAAAGGAATGGCTGAGAAGTATTTAATCCCCTATAACGAGAAGATTTGGAAATATCCGCTTGAGGAGATTAGCACAACATGGGTTGAAAGAATTCCAAATCCTCCAGTGGAAGATATAATAAAATCATCTCTTGGAATTCCAACAGAAGGCTACACACACCAATTATACTTTTACTATCCAAAGTTTGGAGGGATACAGAGCCTAATAAGGTCTTTTGAGAAGCCAATAAAAGATAAAATTGTTACGAATTTTGAAGTTAAGAAAATTAAAAAAGAGAATGAAAAATGGATAGTTTCAAATGGGAGGGTAGAGTTTGAATTCGATAAGTTAATTTCCACAATTCCAATACAAGAGTTAGTTAAAGCTCTGGATGATGCTCCTAAAGAAGTTATCGAAGCTATAGATAATTTGAAGTTTAACTCTCTAATTACAGTTGGAATTGGAATTGATAAACCAAAGATCAATGACTTTTCCTGGCTTTACATTCCAGATAAGGATGTTTTAACACATAGAGTTAGTTTTCCTTCAAATTATTCACCCTATGTTGCTCCAGATGGAAAATCGTCTGTTTTAGCTGAAATTACTTATCGAGAAGGTGATGAGATTAGCAAAATGAAAGATAGAGATATTGTAGAAAAAACAGTAGAGGACTTAGATCGTCTTGGGATAATTAGGAAGGAGGAGGTTACTCTGACAACGATTCATAGATTTAAATATGCCTATGTGATTTATAATCTAAACTATAAGAAAAATCTTAAAGTTATATTTGAGTATTTCAATGAGATAGGAATCGATTTAGCAGGTAGATTTGCGAAATGGGAGTATTTAAATATGGATGGCGTAGTAAAGCAGGTGAAAGATTATGTTGAAAGGCGGTTACCCCAAAGTAGCGATTATAATCCTCAACTGGAACGGCTGGAAAGATACAATTGAATGCTTGGAATCTCTATATCGAATTACATATCCAAATTATGATGTTATAGTTGTTGATAACGGCTCTAAGGATGACTCAGTTCAAAAGATAAAGGAATATTGTGAGGGTAAGATAAAAGTAGAATCTAAGTTTTTTGAGTACGATCCAAGCAATAAACCGATTTATGTTTTAGAATATACGAGAGAAGAAGCTGAAAAAGGTGGAGATTTTAGAGAAGAAAAATATTTTTCAAAATTACCATCAGATAGGAAACTAAGGTTAATTTTGAACGAAAAGAATTATGGATTTGCAGAAGGTAACAACATCGGTATAAGGTATGCTCTGAGAGCTCTAAATCCTGATTATGTTTTGCTTTTAAATAATGACACAGTAGTAGATCCTACCTTTTTGACGGAATTGGTTAAAGTAGCAGAAAGTGATAAGAAAATTGGTATTGTAGGCCCGAAGATCTACTATTATGATTTTAATGGAAGAACGGATATAATTTGGTATAGTGGTGGAAAAATAAATTGGTGGCTAGGAAGACCTTATCATTGTAAGATTAAAACTTGTGACAGTAGAGTGTACGAGGGTCATGAAGAGGTAGAGTTTATTACTGGTTGTTGTATGCTAATCAATACAAAAGTGGGTAATATATTTTTTGATAAAGTGTATTTCTTGTATTTTGAGGACGTTGACTTATGCGTAAGAGTAAAAAGAAAAGGATTTAAATTAGTTCATACTCCATTATCTAAAATATGGCATAAAATCTCTAAATCTTCAGAGACTCACAGTATACTTTATAACTATTATTTTGCTAGAAATCGAATAATTTTTATGAGAAAATTTAGTAAAAATTATCATAAAATTGTGTTTTATACTATTCAATTAATAATAAAAAATATTATTAGTTTTATATATTTTACTTTAAAATATAAAAATTTAAAATTATGGATTTCGTTTGTAAAAGGGTTAAAAGATGGATTATTTTACCGCACCTTATATACCTCTATGTCTCCTTTAGAACTTTTATAAACCATAGGATACTTGTCTTTAATCTTTTTATAAAAGCTCTCTGGGAAGAACTCTATATGTTTCCATTTTTCATCTGGAACAATTTGATTTTGTCTTATAATTATGTATTTTATACCCCAATATTTTAACCAGTAATCTATTCTACTTTCTGACAAAAAATATATTCTAAAATCAAATATAACTTTTCGTTTTGTATAATATCGCCATTCATAAGCAGAAGTCCCATAAATCTTGTCATTTATGGCAGAATTGTTTTGAATCCATCTCCCAACTTCCTTGATAGATGCTATTCCACCTTTGCTTGGAGTGTACGCTTGCGTATTCTTAAGGCGTTTTGAACCATTTATTGCTTCCATACTAACAGAATATGGGATGATAGCAACTACGACCATAAAAATTATTGAAAAAACAATAAATTTATTGAATATAGTTCTTTTCTTTCCCAAGTATATTAAGAAAGTGTAAATAGGAAGTATGTAACAAAACGAAAATAATATGGATAAATATAGGAAATATCTTTTAGTATCTGAACCAAGATACATAAAGAACCCGCTAACTAAGGAAATGTAAAACAAAAGACACAGAATAGTATTAGTATCCTTATCCTTCCTTAAATTTTTAAATATATAATAAACTAATATTATTATTCCCAAAAGAAATAACCATTTTAATGCAAGATAATTGATAGATTCTTTCCATTTGCTTGATATGCCATACCACATTTTAGGATATAAACCATACAAAAAGTAGAATTTATCAACATTTACAAAATCCCAAATATATATGTGCCTTGATTCATGCATTATTGTCCCTTTTTGATATAGTTCAAATCCATTGGATTCTTTTTCTAATTTTTCTGACCATTCTGGAATTTTATAGTTTTTAAATAATATGCTTGGAAGCACCTCATCTTTTAAATGAAGTATGACAGAATCAGAAGGAGGAGGCGCTAAACAACCTGTTGTAGAGTACATATAGAACCAAGGTCCAAATGCTATTAAAAGTGACATAGCCGCGATCATAAAGACTTTTTTGTATGTGGTTTTTTTATGTATTAGCAGAAATATTGGTAATGATATAATTAAAAACAAAGCTTGTTGCTTTGTTGAAATCGCAACCCCTAACATTAGGGAAAAAAGCAAGGAAAATCTTAATTTTTGATTTTTATAAAATAAAATGCAAACATATATTGTTAGCAAGATAAAGAAAATCATAAAGGGCTCCATAAGTATTTGAACACCATACCAAATTATTTTTGGACTAAATGCAATTAGAGTTACAGAGAGTAGTGCTACAAACTCACTTTTTATTAGTTTATTCACAATTATATAAACTAATAATCCTGACAAAGCCATCATAAGGGGTGATAGTAGTTTAATACCATTAATCCCAAGGAAAATGTACACTATTGATCCAAACAGATGATAAAGCATAGGATAGTATACTTTTGACTCAATACATAGACTCTGTTTATCGGCTATTTCTTCTATTATCCATGCATGATTAGCTCCATCGCCTAATACAGGTAAGTTAATGGCAATATGAAAAAGTATCAAGAAAATTAAAAAAGACAATAAAAATGGCATAATCAATCTAATAAATTTCATTTTATAACCTCCTCATAAATTTTAACTGTTCTTTTAGCTATGATATCCCAATTAAACTTTTTTAACACTTCCTTTCTTCCATTTACACTCAGATGTCTACGTAGTTTGCAGTCATTCAATAGGTTAACTATTGCATCTGCTAGTTTTCTACTATCTTTAGGAGGCACAAGAAGACCATTCTCACCATTTTTAATGATACTATTTAAACCTGGCACATTTGTTGCTATAATAGGGGTTTTGCAAGCCATAGCTTCGATTGCTACAATACCAAATCCCTCAAAAATAGAAGGGATCACTACGATCTCACATCGGTTATACCACTCTACCAAATCTTTATCAGACAATCTCCCCAAAAACTTTACATTTTGCTTTATATTATTAAGTATTATAAATTTTTCTAATTCTTTTTTTAATTTCCCAGTACCAACAATAAATAATTTTATATCTGGAATCATTTCTTTTACTAGTACGATGCTTTTTATAAGATATTTAATTCCTTTTCTCTCATCCAATCGCCCAACAAACAGAATGCTATTTCTAATTTTCTCAATGTTGTTTAATGGTCTAAATTTGTTAATATCCACACCATTTGGAATTATTTCTATTTTTTCTTTCTCTATATGATAATTCTTAACTAGAATATCTCTTGTATTTTCACTAACACATATTATCTTATCCGCAAATTTATATGATATATTTTCAAATTTACTAAAAATATATTTCCATTTTTGTTCTGGAATTAAATAGTATTGTTGATAGTATGTATGATGAACTGTAAATATTACAGGCGTATCTTTTACTTTTTTTATAAATATAATACCACCTGGACCACCATGAAAATGGACTAAATCTAAATCATATTTATTAATTAAATTATTATTTATCATATTAACTAAAAATGAAAACATAATATTTTTACCTATTTTCTTTGATAATCCAAATATATTCACATGATTTTTTATACTATTTTTATTTGGAGAGAATACAACAATATCTATTCCATAATTTTCAGTAAGTTTTTTATATAATTCATAAATATGTCTACCTATACCGCCTTCAAATGGATAAAAATCATAAGTAATAATCCCTACCTTCATAAAATCTCACATAACAAAACTTTTCCTTAATTATGTCAGCTTGATTACCTTTCGAGCCATTATCGACTACAATAACTCTAAAGTTCGGGTATGTGATATTTCTTAACGATTCTAAGCATTCTAAAGTGTCTTCAAGTCCATTCCAGTTTACTATAATTATATATACTAGAGGTTTTCTCATGATGTCTCACCATAAACTTTAACAGTTTTCTCAGCAATTTTATCCCACGAATACTCTTTTGCAAGTTCTTCTGAATCTTCAGATAGTTTTTCAAGCAACGTTTCATCCTTCAATACTTGAATAATTTTCTCTGCCAAATCTTCTGGATCATTAGATCTCGCAATTGCTCTTTCATCTTTTACAAAATCTAGTAAACCACCAACATTTGTTACAATTAGCGGTTTTTTATATGCTAACGCGAGAGCTCCAACTCCGCTCTGTGAATCAAAGTACTTGTATGGAAGCACGACCACATCTGATGCAGCAAAATAAAACTCTACTTCAAAAGGAGGTATAAAATCCAGCTTTTTTATCACAATATCTGAAACGCCATTTTTCTCGATTGATTTTTCATATTTTTCCCAATTTCCCCAAGGTTTTCCAGCAATTAGGAGTACGACATCATTTACTTCTGCTTTTATCAACTTTAACGATTCAATCAAAACATCCAATCCTTTGTAATCTCTTATATTACCAAAATGTAGGATTACTTTCTTATCGAGTGGAATACTGAGATATTTTCTCACCTCTACTTTTGAAATACCTCTAATAGGATATACTTCCAAAATACCATGTGGGATAACGTAAATTCTATCCTTAGAAACACTATATAACCGAGATAAATCTTCTTTGTTTGTTTCTGTATGTACTATAAAATAATCTCCAAAGAATAATACAATACTGTTCAAAAAGATCTTTACTCTGCTTTTTTCATGTGGCAAAACGTTATGCACCGTAATAATTATTCTTTTTTTCCTTAGTTTCGCGATAGAGAGTATAACAAGATATATCAAAGCGAGAGGATATGCCCACCACTGTGCATGTACAACTTTACCTTTTAATGTAAGCCCCGCCCAAATCCACGAAAATGGATTATACCATGTAAGTATATTCCTTATTTCTACATTCTTCAAATATGGTATGTTATATTCGTTGTCCTTAACTTTTGTTCCTCCTGGATATAAAAACTCCGGATATAGTGACTTGAAACCGATAAACTCAATTTCAACATGCTTAGACAAGGCTTTAACTAACTCTAAGCAGTAAGGTGAGATTCCTTTTAACGGTGGTAAAGTACCGATTATCGTTACCTTCATATACTAAATTGTTTACTTTTCTTTTTTATTCCTCCCTCCTCTTCAACCTATACAGTATCTCTTCCATTAATAGCCTCTGCATTTTAAGCATATCCGCAATTAACCCTAAAATTATTGATAATGTCCCAACCACAATCAAAACCACTGAAAGCACTGCACTTGGCAGGTAAGGAGATACCATCCCTGTCTTGAAGAAATGCAATAAAACTCTTACCCCAAATGCTAACCCTGCCAAAAGAAACACAAAACCAATTGAAAGGAAAACTTTCAGCGGATGATAATCTCTATAAGTTCTTATTATCGTTAACCCAGCCCTCTTGGCATAGCTCCATATGTTAGGAATTAACCTCGACTTCCCCTTCCTTTTTCTAAACTCTATCGGCACCCACCCTATCCTAAGATTTTTATTTGCAGCTTGAATAATCATTTCCTGCACATAAGTATAATCTCCAAGCAGATTCATCCTCAATGCTGCCTCTCTCGAAAACGCCCTAAAGCCGCTCTGCGCATCTCTCACCGCTAGCCCAGATAGCTTGCAAGTAACCCAGGTAGCTATTTTGTTACCGATTTTTTTTGCTTTCGGCATGTGGTCAAGCTCATCAATCTGCCTATCACCAATAACTATGTCTGCCTTACCTTCCAAAATCGGTTTGACAAGCTTGGGAATTTCCTTTGCATTATATTGCCCATCCGCATCAATATTAACTATCACGTCCGCTCCAAGCTTTAACGCTGTTTCCAATCCTGTTTTAAAAGCATTAGCCAAACCCAAATTAGTCTTATGCGAAACAATGTAATCAGCCCCAGCCTTTTTTGCCTGCTCAACCGTATTATCAGCAGATCCATCATTTACAACTAACACTTCAACCTTATCAAAACCCTCAATTTCTCTTGGAATTTCCTCAATAACTTTGCCTATTGTTTCCTCTTCATTGTATGCAGGAATCATGACTATCAGCTTCATACCTCCGCAATGATCTTAAATTTTTAAGGTTTAATTTAAAGTCAAGTATTAATAAATTTTACAAAACAGCAGGAAAAGTTGTTATAAAGCTTAACTCACTAAATTTAAAATTATAAAATGCTTGGAGTAATCCTTGCGGGTGGCAAAGGCAAAAGGCTTAGGCCATTAACAGAAAAAACACCAAAGCCTTTGCTAGAAATCAAAGAAAACTATACAATTCTTGATAAGCAACTCCTGCAATTTAAATATGCAGGCATAAATGAAGTTTACTTGCTCGTTGGTTACTTGCATGAGAAAATAATGCGGAGATATGGGGAGGAGTGGCAGGGTATAAAAATAAATTATTTGGTTGAAAAAGAGCCTTTAGGCACTGCTGGTGCATTAAAAAACTTGTTTGAGGAAATTGATGAAACTTGCATTGTGCGCAATGGTGATGTTGTTACCGATGTTAACTTAAAAGAAATGATTGCTAAGCATAGCAAGGCAATGACTATGTTTGTAACAAAGCTTAGAAGCCCCTACGGCATTTGCGAAATTCAAGGAAATAAAATTATAGGGTTTAAAGAAAAGCCTTTGCTTGATTATTACATAAATGCAGGAATTTATATCATTTCACCAGAAATCTTTGACTACTTCAAGAAATATGAGAAGGGGGATGTTGAGAAGCTTGTTTTCCCAAAGCTTGCGAGAGAAGGGTTAATTTATTACTACTATGAGAATTGCTATTGGCGTAGCATTGACAGCGTTAAGGATTTGGAAGAGGTTAGGAATGAATTTAAGAATCGCATAGACAAGCCATGGGGCTATGAAAGAATAATTTGCTTAACCGAAAAATACTTAACAAAGGAACTTTACATCATGAAAGACTTTAGCACATCATTGCATTACCATGAGCAAAAAGATGAAACATTGCATTGTCAAAAGGGTGAATGCTTGGTAGAAATTGAAAATAATGGTAGGATGAGAAGAGAGATGCTGAAGGAGAATGATACGCTGAGGATAAAGCCAAAGGTTAAGCATAGAATTGTTGCGTTGGAAAATTCTGTATTGCTTGAGTACAGCACTCCGCATCCTGTGGATACAGTTAGGGTTGAGGAGTATTATGGTAGAGACAGCTAGTTACTTGAAACTGCTTTAGGATTTGATAGGCAATTGTATTAATAAATTTTATAGCTTTATAAAGTTTACAACAAAGGCTCTACTGTTGCACAATTATTTAAAAACCGTTATCTCTTCTTTCTTTTGTTAATCTGAGATATGCGAGTTCTTCTTGATGTGAACTTGAAGAAGCAATTATAATGCTTATTTAGAGTTTTAAGGGCTTTGCTATCGTTTTGCATGAATCATGCAACACAGTAGCAAGGCAAGAAAGCTAAGCTAAAACCAACTTAAGCAATAGAAGCAATATAGGCAAATTAAATCCAACAATTAATTTCTCTAGAAATCCTATTCTCTTATCAATGTAATATCTCATATCCTCAAATCTCTTGTTAAACATCTCAATAAGCATTTTCAAGTCTTCCTTTGTTGCAAGCTTTTCAAACATCTTAGCAAATTCATCTTTTGTCATCAAATCCTCAGAAATAGCATCCAATATTATTCCTTTTAGAAAATAGGAATCTCCCTTTAAGCAAATCCTTCATAGCAGACTTCAGTTCTGCAACATTGATAGCCATAAAGGATTTTATGAATCTGATGCTATAAAAATTTAAAAGCATTTTGAAACTTAGAGGTTTGAATTAAGTCCATTAGGAGAGATATTTATTTCAAAGATGCTCAGCAACACAGTTAGATTCTCTGCTTTTAAAGAAGGATTTAGAATGAGGCAGCTCAAACCTAGTTTATTGAGCAGTGAGTTGGCAACTCATTTAAGAATAAAGCAACTGGCTCAGCAAGCTATGCAATGGCTGAAATAATAAAATTCATTTCTATTGGGGAAATGTACTAGTATAGAGTTTTCGCTATTATAAGGAACTTCAGCTATCTAGCTAC
>Ga0190367_1000796_pt1 | contig 20597 bp, 11 predicted proteins | sample 4872181011_MG_FD_171838 | JGI IMG/M metagenome (GOLD analysis project Ga0190367, IMG submission 171838) | Hydrothermal vent microbial mat bacterial communities from Southern Trench, Guaymas Basin, Mexico - 4872-18-10-11_MG | ecosystem: Environmental > Aquatic > Marine > Hydrothermal vents >...
GGTCATCCTCATAGATGATGCAAGCTGGCCGCCTTATCGGCCCCGGGCTAAAGGCCTGAAGGGCCTGAGGCTCTTTAGGGCTGAGGAAGAGCTCGGCTTAGCCCTCGCCCGCCTCTTAGGTTCAAGATTGGCAACAGGCGATCTCGTGGCCTTCATAGATGATGATGCCCTGGCCCCGGAGAACTGGGTGGAGCGCATCCAAGAAGGAGGCGGGCGACACGGTTTCCACGTCTTCGGCGGCCCCGTTATTCCCATCTATGAGGCGAGGGAGCCCTGGTGGTGGGACGACCGGGTGCTCGGGCGCTACATAGCTGTTAGAACGCTCTTCCCCGTGGGTTGCAATTACGTGGTGAGAAAAGAGGCCTTTGAGCTCGTGGGAGAGCTCAACCCTCTCCTCGGCCGATACGGAGGCCGATTAGTGTCTAACGAGGAGGTGGAGTTCGTCTTGAGAGCCTACCTCAGGGGCCTCAAGGTGGGCTTTGACCACGGCCTCATCGTCTACCACAAGGTCAAGCCCTACAGGCTAACGGTTCCCTATCTCCTCAAGAGGGCCTGGGCCCAGGGCCTCAGCATCTACCTCACGGTAAGGAGGGACCTCAGGCTCGCCCTCCTCGGACGCAAGCTGGTGGCTTCAAGAACGCCGCCTTTCTGGCCCACCGGGTCGGTGAAGCTCTCGGCACGCTTGATGGAAAAGACGCTCTTACTCATCACCATGCTGAACTACGTCCTCCACGTCGTCTGCCCTCCTCTCGTCCGGATGGTAAGCGCCCGTTGAACGGGCGAACAGGAGCGTGAGGTCTCATGTCCCTTGCAATCCTCTTCCCGCATCCCCCTGGCCGCTCCCTCGGCTCTGATAGGCGGGTGAGAGAGCTCTCCTCGGTGCTATCAAAGCGGCTCGGTATCCCCATCAACATTTACACGCCCTTCATCAAGGAGCCCTTCAACATCGGGGCGGGCATTTCCGTCAAACCCATTCCCTCCCCCCTCTCATCATCCCTCCTCGCCGGTGCGCTCTACCACCTCAGCCGGAGGATATACTACGACAGGCGGCTCTGCAGAGCCTTCTTGGTCAGGTACCTCCTGGCTTCTGGAGGCGCTCTATCCGAGCGCTTGTGCCCCCTCCTCGAGCGGGATGGGGCATTAGCTATTCAGGCCGAGCAGGATGTATCTCTCCCCCTCGCCCTCCAGGCCGGTGAGGCCCTCGACATACCCGTCATCGCGGACCTCCATAACATAATCACGGAGGAACTCGTGGCGGCGGGGACGATAAGACCGGGCGAGCGGACGTACGGGCTTCTCCAAGAGCTCATGGCTGATTGGCTTTCCCAGGCGGACCTCGTGTGCGTGGTCAGCCAGGAGATGGCGAAGTACGTGGTATCCCGTTACGGCATCAGGGCCCAAGATGTCGTGGTTGCGCTCCCTGGGGGGAGGCCGAGGGTGAGCGAGACCATCCTACTGCGGAGAAGAAGGGATAAAGTAGTTTACGCCGGAATGCTCTCCTATCGGGAGCATGTGGACCTCTTCGTGAGAAGCGCTCCCTATGTGAAGGCCGTGCGACCCTTGGCCCGTTTTTACGCAACAGCGAGGGGAGAGGACATGAAGCGTATTGTCAAGCTCGATAAGAAGCTCGGCTCTAATATCACGTTCTTCTGGTTTCCCGATGAGAGGCGCTTCTTCCGCTTCCTCTCCTCCTGCTCGCTCGCTGTTCTGCCATCAAGCTCCGATATGGCCAGGAAGATGGGGACGCCGATAAAGCTTCTTGACTACATGTCGGTAGGTCTGCCTGTAGTAGCGAACGCCGTGGGGGGCTGGTCCCGCATCATAGCTGATGAGCGCATCGGCCTGCTCGTTTCTGATGAGCCAAGAGATTTTGCTGACGCTATCCTTGAGCTCTTAGGAGACGACGAGCTCAGGCTTGAGATGGCTAAGAGAGCCTTGAAGCTCGTGAGCGATAAGTACAGCTGGGATAGGACGGCCGAGCCCCTCGTGAGAGCTTATGTCCACATGCTGATTTAAAGCCTGCTTTCCTCACGCCTTATATCTCGGGCTCGTGGCGTTGAGATGGGGCGCCCCAGCTTGAACATCTGCCGGGTGGTCCACGCCGTGCTCCCCGAATACTGGAAGACAACCCTCAGGGCCGGGATAGGTTACAAGTTGGCCGAAAGGGGCCATAAGGTCTGTGCGGTCTCAAACCGGTTCCCCGGTCAGCCATCGTTTGAGGTGATCGGGGGCCTCATACCGGTTTATCGTGTGAGAGCGTGGATTCTCCCGGAGATAAGGTACCCCATAACGGACATGAGGGAACTCATGCGGGTTCTCCGCTCCGTCATAAGAGCTCATGAGGTAGAGGTGCTCCATTACCACCCCTTTGAGTACCCAATTGCGTGGTCCGCTCTCCTCGTAAAAGACATCCCGAAGGTCATCTCCATAGAGGGCGTTCCAGGCCTCAACTGGTTCTATGGCAGGCTGCCGGTGGATGTGGCTGGCCTGGCCTATTCCATAACCCTCGGCCGCCTCGTCCTCTCGGCTTGTTCGAGGGTCGTGGTCTTCGGGAGCCATATTGCCCGGTACGTGAGAGCGCTTGGAGTACCCTGGCACAAGATAGTGGTCATAGGTTACGGCATAGATGACGAAAAGTTCAGCGTTGATAAAGAGCGGGCTCGTGAGGCTAAGAGGGCGGAGCTCGGCATATCTGAGGATGAGCTTGTTGTCCTCTTCGTGGGGAGGCTCTATCCCGTGAAGGGCATCAAGACGCTTCTTGAAGCCGCCGATGAGGTAACGTCCTGGCACGATTACGTGCGCTTCCTCATCGTTGGAGATGGCCCCCTTTGGCCTCTTGTGGCGGAAGCGGCTCGCAGGAACCCGAGAATCATGCCCCTCGGCTTCAGGGAGGATGTGCCGGAGCTTATGGCGGCCTCCGATATATTCGTCCTGCCCTCTCTCGCCGAGGGCCTTCCCTACTCCCTTCTTGAGGCGGCCTTCTCCGGCCTCCCGATAGTTGCCACGGCCGTGGGATGCATACCTGATGTGGTAATAAACGGTCGAACCGGCCTCCTCGTCCCGAGAGGCTCCAGCAGGAGGCTTGCGGAGGCCATAAAGGAGTTCATAAGGCACCCCGAGCTGAGAGAGGAACTCTCAAGAAACGTAGAAGAGCATGTCAGGAAGAAATACGCATGGCAGAGCGTTTTAGAGCAGTACGAGCGCCTTTTCCAAGAGGTTATAGAGGAAGGGCCGTGATAAGCATGAGGAAGCCGGGGTCCGCATCTGGGCGATGTAGGCGGCACGGCTACGTCCTTGTAACAGACGCATCGGAGAACGCAGCCTTAGCCATCATAAGGTCCCTGGGCTCTAAGGGCATCCCCGTAGCAGCTGGCGACCACAGGATCCCAAGCCCGGGCTTAGCGTCAAAATACTGTACCCTAAGGCTTCGTTACCCAGACCCGCACAGAGATAAACGGGCCTTCCTCAGGTTTGTGCTGAACTTAGTGCGACGTGAGCGCTTTGACCTCATTATACCCGTGACGGACATAACGGCCAGCATAATATCCGCTCACAAGAAAGAGCTTGAGGAGCATGCTCGGGTGGCCATTCCGGATTTCGGCGTGTTCGTCAAGGCGTTAGATAAGGCCATGACCGTGAAAATCGCTCAGGAGAACGGCATCCCCTGTCCGAGGACATTCTTCCCCGAGGACGTAGGAGATGTGAAGGAGGTAGCCCGCATCATCCGGTACCCGGCCGTGATAAAGCCGAGGATGAAGATAGCTTGGTCAGGCAATAGGGCGGTTATGCTGAAGGTAACGGAGCGGAACATCGCCTACGGCCCGGAGGACCTAATCTCCAAGTACGAGCGCTTAGTAAGCGAGTACGCCCCCTTCCTCGTGCCGGATAATCTCCCGCTCGTGCAGGAGTACGTTCCAGGCGTTGGATGCGGTGTTGAGCTCCTGATGGCTCGCTCAGATGTAAAGGCATTCTTCATGCACAGGAGGCTAAGGGAGTACCCTCCCACCGGTGGGGCGAGCACCCTTCGGGTCAGCATACGGGACGAGCACCTCTACGATTTAGGTGTCCGCCTCCTGCGGGCGATGGGGTGGGAAGGCGTGGCTATGGTGGAGTTCAAGCTTGACCCAAGAGACGGCGTGCCAAAGCTCATGGAGGTCAACGGGCGCTTCTGGGGCTCTCTTCCCCTCGCCATCGCCTCAGGGGTGGATTTTCCATACCTGCTATACCAATTGATGGTAGAGGGGGATGTGGAGCCGCCCGGGGGCTACGAAATAGGCGTGGTGCGGAGATGGCTCCTGCCGGGGGATATGCTATGGCTCCTCTCATCTCTCGCCCACGGGGGAGGCATCCGTTGCATCCGGGACTTCGTATCCGCTTTTCGCTTCCCATGCGATATTGTCTCAGCCGATGACCCATCTCCATCCCTCGCTGCTCTGGCCTTGATGTTTCATCATGCATTAGATGTGCTAAGAGGCAGAAGGACGTTAGCTGGAGAAATAAGGCGATGAAAAGGCCTCGTTAAGCCAAGAGCCCTCCGAGCGCCCTGAGCAAACGTTCTCTCAGGAAACGGTAGATGACCTCACGATATGAAGCGAACACCACCGATGTGATGAGAATGGATACGAGAGCGATGTGCATGCCAGATAGGAAGATATCAGCCCAAGGCAGGTCCCACTCGCTTACTTTCACGAGCACCTTCCCCGGTTCACCAATGGCGACCTTTCCACTAATCGTTAGCCAGGCCACAAGTGTGTAGGAGATATCCATGGCGAGGGCAGAGAAGGAAGCTCGTCCCACTACCTCAAGGCGCTCGCTCGGGCAATACAGGCCCATGGCCCTCTCCACCCATGCCTTCTCCACCTGCATGCGCCCTTCTGCGGAAATCGTAAGCTCGGGAGCGTAGATGATTATGTCCTCGCCCTCAAGGTATAAGTCCATGGAGAACTCTCCCCCAGCCAAGGCTATGTCAAGCTGGTGTCCATCAGCGGTGAGCAAGGTCATGTTTATCATGCTGCTCTCTTGCATATCTATAGATATCGAGACATTCTCGGGGAAAGAGAGGCGCATGTAAGGTCCGATGCCCGGCGGAGTTATACGGGCCTCATCCCCTCTCATGCTCACCTCTACGGCTCCCCGGACATCAAGCGAGAGCAGGTATCCCCCGAAATCGCTTATAGTATCTTGAGCGGTGCCGTTTATGTACGCTTGTCCAACGTTCTTTGTATGGAGATTGGTCCATATGCGCCCATAGCTCGCCGTTGCCACGGGCATCTCGCTGAAGATTATGTAGTCAAGGTAGAGTTCGGCATGGCCCCCGGCATCCCCTATGGCATATCCGGACCAGGTTATCTGCGTTATGTTGCCCTCCGGCGGCATCGGGGCCTCCGCCTCTTGAGGAATGGCCTCATATAAATCAAAGACGTACGTCTTCCATGGATGGCCTGGAGGTGATGTCTCCTCCGTCCACTTCCTGACCACGTAGACGTAATCCCCTATCCTCAGCCTGAGGAAGCCAAGACGATAATCGTGGCAGACGATTTTCTCCTTTATTATGAGGAAGCGGTACCTCGCCGCATCTACATCAGGCACGTCTATGAAGAGGTTCTGCCACGTCCTAAAAGTGTAGGCATCGAAGATGACTGTTAATATCTCGCCATCCGAGCTCAAAGTGACATTTCCCTCGCCCGGGTAAGTGCTCGTCTTGTACGTGCCCAAGAAGGCGTCCTCAAGCCATCCAATGGCCTTCACGGTGGTTGCATCAACAGCTGGCATGTAGAGAGCGCTCGTCCGTATTTCAACATCGCCCTTTAAGGCGATGTCCCCGTGGAACACGCCGACCAATCTGCCGTGGGGTACCTTGTAGGCCGGGAGGCCAAGGCCGAGAACCGAGATGAGGTCGCCCAACAGGCTGAACATACGGCGCCCCTCATCACGCCCCCGCATCATCCTCATCCGCTCCAAGTAGGGGGCTATGTGAATGAACACGACCGAGCCACTGCCTATCCGCTTCCTCAAGGCGAAAGGCGTTAAGAGTTCTCCTTCATGAGCATACCATGCGAGAACCTCGAGATCCCCGTAAGAGAGCTTAGTCACCTCTACCCCGGGGAACCAAACGGTTCCATCTGGACCCCTTACCTCCGTGGCCAAGACGGTCTCGTTGATGAGGGATATCCCGAGTTCAGATGCAAAAGGCCCCGGTCCCTCGGAGCCTGGGAGGGGCGTGTCGAAGACGAGGAGCGTATTGCCCTTTCTGACCCAGCTCAAGAGTTCCTCAAGAGCTCCGAAATCGTAATCGCAGGAAAGCAGGACCGTGGAGTGAAGCTCAAGGTTAAGGGCATGCTCCATTTCAACGCTGTAATCCACGCCAGCTATGGAGAGGGTCTCTATGGGGAACATGTACGTTAGCTCATCTTCCTCGTAATGTGATATAAACGGGATGAGCACAGCTACATCAGCTCTCCCGGACGGGAACGATTTAAACGGAAGCTCGTAGATGGTTCCGAACCCGCTTTCCTTAAATATCGGCAAGTAGCAGGTAAGATGGCTCAGAAGCAGGCCAGCCCCGTACTTCATGATCATGAAGCTCTCCTCCGCCTTTGGGATGTACCAGTACCTCAGCGGCGTCCCCCTGGCTGCTGGCGTTGAGATGAACGTCAGGAAGGTCTCTATACGCCTCGCTCCAAATATAGCTGGCTCGTAGCCCGTGTAGTAGAAGAGGCCAAGGCCGAAGCTTCCCACAGTGCTCTTGCTAACCGACGAGGCGAGGACCATCGTATCAGCTGGCGCAGCTTTGGCCAAATCATCCAACATATCAACGATCTCCAACGGTAACGACTTTATGCGGTATCGCTCGGCTTCTCCATACGCTTCCACATGGAATAACAGAGCGGACGGCATCCCACTGACGAAGATAGCTAAGGAGAGGAAGGCTGTGAGGGCGTATGCCATTATGGCCTTTGGAGTGCTTAGGCGCTTCCTGTACAGGACGGAAGCCAGTTCTCCCGCTGGAGCGGCCGCTAACGGACATAAACCTATCCAGAGGAACCTCATGAAGCGGTCCTCGCCCATCCCCCATATCCTGAAGACGCCGCCAGTAAAGAGGGGCAGGTAGGCAGAAGCCCTGGCTAAGATAAGGCCGACGAGGACGACCGCCAAGGGAAGGCCTATATCAAACTTTGTTCTCGTCCTCCCGGCTCTCAGGAGCGCGTAAGCTAAGCATATCACCGCTAAAACGCCCACGACGCCGAGCTTCGTGGGATATGCGTACCAGGGAACCATGCTGACTCCATAGTAGAACTCCCGGGCGTTGAATTCCGGCAGTGCGTAGTACCAGGCTATGAACGAGAGACCCAATACGTACAAGAGCGCGATGGAAGCTGGCTTCCTGAGGTACCTGAGCTTGCTCGAGGCTCTCGCTAAGATAGACCATGTGGCGAGCGTGATTCTCGGGTAAAACGCCAACAGGGCTGATATGAGCGTTGGAAGCCAGGTCACAAGACCCAAGGGCCATCCGATGATGACATTTCCATACACGTCTATCGGGGCCACCAACTTGTCAAGAAGCGCTATACCCACGAGGGAGCCCACTATGGCTAATGGAAGGCCTCGCACGTTCTGGTGACGCCTCGCCCACATGAGCAGCACGGCGAGAGGCAGGAGGATGATGAAGACGAGGGCCTCTGCCTCGTGGGCGAGGAAGGCAAGCGAGAACATCATGGCCATCAGGACGGCCCACGCTCCCCCGTTTTTTATAGGCCTTGCGATTAGGTACAACATGGCGAAGAGACAAGCGAACGTGAAGAGGCTCGGCCTCAGGTGGACGACGCTCAACATGCCTTGATCGTATGTTTTCACGTAGCCCTCATCAAGCTTAGAGCCTGTAATGACCGTGTATAACCCGCCGAAGCCGGAGAAGAAAGTCCCCATGAGAGTGGCCAGGATAGCGACCCGCTTCGGCAGAAGCCTTGAGCAGAGCACGTAAAGCGATAGAGGGTAGATGGGCATCAAGATGGTGAGCGCCAAGTAGGAGTTCACGTAAGGCGCCGGCGATAGGGCCATGAAGACGGCGGTGAACAAGTAGAACCAGTACGGCCCTATCCTATACGTGAACATGGTCCCCCTCAGGGCCATGGTGCTGTATCCATAGTGCCTCCACATGTCCCACGTCGGCACGAGGAATATCCGCCTGAGGTCCACGATGTACAAGCAGACGTACATGAAGAACATTAGGCTCGCCAAGGAGAGTATCTCCACCAGATCAACATCATAAGCCTGCGCCCCTCTCCGCTTCGGGAAGAGTTCATCGATAGCTGTCAAGAGCATGAAGACTACGTTTAAACCGATGAGCCCGGAAGAGGCCACATAACCTATGCGCCCTTCAACGAGGTAGGACACAAAGCCGAGTAGACCGACCACGAAGATGCTCGTCAGGACGGAGAGTACGAGTTTCTCGAGAATCGATGTCGCCTCCTTCCGTATTAACATCCTGACGATGAAGTAGCCGGGGTAGAAGCCAGCGAGCAAGAGGGCTGCCCCGATGCCAGCAATATGGAGATTTGGCACTTGCGACCAATCGACTACCTGGGGCTTCTCCAAGGGGGCTTGGATGGCCAACACCAGGGCGAGCGATATCACCCACGGCGCCAGGAGAACGGTTACCCGGATGAGGCGGTTAGATGGGATACGCACGCTTACTTCAACGCCCCTCAGCGCCAGAAGAGAGGAGAAGAAGACCAGGGCCATGGAGGAGGCCAGAAGAACCTCATCTGTTACCTCTACTATTCCTATCACGTAGAAGGCCAATAGAACAGACGTTACAACAGCCGGTATCAGCCATGCAAGCCAGGACTTCAAAGCCCTTCTCATGCTACTCCCCCCTCTTTCCCAGGTTATTTAAGGCTTCCGGGTCGAGCGGGCCCCTTTTCACGTATATCTCTGAGGAAAAATTCCTCCCAGGTTTATTTTAATTCACGTTTTGCAGGGGCTTCATCGGCCTCTTACGTAGGCCTGGATATGCTCGCATATCATCTCAAATCGCTTCTCCTCCGGTAGCTCTACGTGAGACCTCATGAGCTCCTTGGCCTTCTCGGCGATTTCGGCCCGTAGCCCATCATCGGACAGGAGCCTGCATACTGCCCGAGCGTAATCTCTTGGATCAAGGGACCGGATGAGAACGCCGCCCTCGCCCCTCGTCTGCTCCGTTGCTGACTCGTTGGCGTAGCAAACAACGGGACAGCCCAAGGCCATGGCCTCTCCTATGCTCATGCTCCAGCCCTCAGATAGAGATGGGTGCACCATAACATGGCAGGCGCTCATGAGAGTTATCGCTCGGTACTGTGGGAGCCCCCTGAGGAACACCACATTAGAGCCGAGCTTGAGCTCCCTCGCCAGCGTCATCATGCTCCTGAGCCCTGGCCCGTCTCCTGCCACGAGCAAGACGCATTCGGGGAATTTCCTTGCCACCAGCTTCTGGGCTCTTATAGCTATATCCGGCCTCTTATTTGATGACAGGACGCCAGAATAGCATATAGGCTTGAGGTCATCTTCTTGCACGCCAACCCGTGAGGCCACCTCGGCCATGAGCTTCCTGACCCAGTCCTGATCTCTGGGCAGGTCCTTGAGGTACGCCAGAGAGCACGGGACATACACGGCGTTCTGTCTCTTGGTTAGCATAGTGGCGTAGCGTACAAGCCATCTGCTGACGCACAGTATCCTATCGCTTAACCTCATGAGGAAGGCATCTTTTGGCCATAGGAGTTTTTCCAAAAAGCTTCTTTTGACCTCCATCTTCATAAGTTCTCGCACGTAGAGGGCGTTTAGGCAGGCCTCATAGGCCTGAAGGAACACGACGAGAGCTGGCTTCCTGCGCCCCATCATGGCGTAAGCAACCGGGATAGCATCGCCAAGCGTATCACAGAAGAGCACATCCACCTCATACGTCCGGATGAGGCGCTTGAGCCAAGAAGAGCTCCGTATGTAATCTAAGGGAACCCGAATCACCCTTACGTATTCATCTTCCTCCTCTAATATTCTGTTCAACCCCTTGTCCAGAGAGAATATGATGGTGTCAAACTGCCTGCTCATGTAGATGGCCCTACGTTTGAACTCCTCCCTTCTGTGCTCCCTTATGGGCACGGAGACCCCGTGGGCCACGAGGCCCAAGCGACCCAAGAGCTCAGCACCGAGACAGGCTTAGGCTTAGACGGTATTAATGCTTCAACCTCGTTCAGAGGCCTTTTTATGCGGGGGTTACATCTCCTGTGTGGTGAGGCCTGCATGACGAAGGGGAGAAAAATAATCTTCATAGGCTTAGATGGGGTCTCATGGGATGTCATAAGGAGGTCTGGGGCATTTAACGTTATTGAGGGCCTTGCTAAAAGAGGCTGCTGGGGCCAGCCCGAGAGCATTCCCCCCTCAACTTTCCCCGGCTGGACGACGCTGACATCTGGCGTGAACCCGGGCAAGCACGGTCTTTTTGAATTCACATCCTTCAGGATATCGGGTACCCATGTTGTAACCCGCATAAATACATCTTTAGACGTGATGTACCCGAGAATGCATGAAATGCTGGCTTTGAAGGGCCTCAAAAGCGTGGTGATAAATCTTTCTCCGTCCTTCCCGCCGTTACCTATACCCGGAGTATTAATAAGCGATTGGCTTTCTCCTCGGAAGTTCGTTTACCCGAAGAGACTGAGCTGGCTGGCGGATATCTATGTCGAGAAGCCCTTCTTCGCCCATGGAGAGGAATTCGTTAAGGGAGTAGAGAGGTCAGTCGAGAGCAAGGTCGAGATAGCTAAGGCGTTATTTGAAGAGGGAGGATGGACGCTATTCCTAATCGTGTTCTCGGAGCCAGATTGGCTTCTCCACAGGCACTATGACGAGGTGATGGCCTCTGGCGGGAAGTCGAAGAGAGTCCTCTCTAAGATAGACGACTTTGTAAGGTGGGTCGATGAGCAAAGGCCTCCCGGCTCCCTGGTGGTAATAGCATCAGATCACGGAATGGGGAAGAGCAGGTTCGTCGTTAAGCCGAACATCATCTTAGCCGGTCAGGGACTTCTCAAGGCGAGGTTAGGCGGCCCCGAGGAGAGGCCATTTAAGAGCGCAATAGAGCTTCTGCATGGGGGGGCCTACGCTAAGAAGCGCTCCCAAATGGGCTCGTTCCTTGCTTCCCTCGCCAGGCTCCTTCCATTTAGTGTTTTAAAAATCATTCCTCACCGCCCTTTAGCGAGGCTCCTACCATCCCTCGGCCTACACTACACGACCGTCATAGATTGCTCATCATCCATCGCCTTCATGCCAGATGACCTTACTTATGGGGTTTATATCAACGAGACGTTAGCCTCGCCCTATAATCCTCAGATATTAGCTGAGCTCCTTGCAAGAGGCGTTAAGCGCCATAAACTTGCCTCCTCGCCATTAAAGCTCGTGGCTCCCCGTGATGATATATATCACGGCCCGTTCGTTCGCCGTGCCCCCCACGTCGTCTTAGTGCCCAATAGGGGGTTTGAACTCAGCAGCTCCCTCGTCGGCCAGCCCGTGGAGCCCCTGAGGGCCGTTGGCCATGCCGCTGATGCCATATTGATATTTAGCGGCGATGGAATAAGAGATGATGGCGTAAAGCTGAAGGACGTGAGCATGTGCGATGTGGTTCCCACCGCCCTACACTATTTAGGCCTCCCCGTTCCGAAGGAGACGGATGGCAGAGTGCTCACGGACATCTTTGAGGGAGCCGTTGTGGAGTCCAAGGAGAGGCGCGCAGATTATCTAACTATCTGGCGGGCGTGGCGTAAGGCGAGGGTCCTCCGGATGTGAGAGACATGGACGCCTCGGGCGGGAGGCCGTGGATAATGATATTCTCTCACGGATATCCGCCCCTCGGGCTCTACGGCATAGCCCGCCATGTCGAGCGCCTGGCCCGCTACCTCTCCGCAAGGGGCCTGGGCGTTATAGTGGTGGCAGGGGGCCGAGAAGGCTTGCCCTCGCTCGAGCGCTTAAACGAGCGATGTCTCGTAGTCCGAATTAAGCGGCCAATCGCCCCACGGAAATGGCACGACACATGCCGACTCATCCGGTATTCCCTCATCTCCCCCCTGGTCGCCCTCGGGCTCGTGAGGCGCTTCAACATCGCCCTCGTCCACGGGAATGGCTCTTATTATGGGGGGTGGCAGGCCGCTATAACGGCCATCTTGGCCAGGCGCCCCTTCACCATCACTATCCACGGCTCGGGGGTGGATTACTACCGCCATCTCCATAGGCCCCCCCTTGCGCTGCTGTTCCTCAGGTGGGCGAGCGCCGTGATAGTCCAGAAAGAGTCGGCTATCCGTATCTTAGAGCGCTGGGGCATCCCCCGCAAGCGCATTTTCTACGTGGAGGAGGGGGCCGTCGATACGGATTGGTTCAGGCCAGCCCCGCCCACGGGAGGCCACGCTGAGCCACGCATATCCTTCGTCGGCCGTCTGACGAGGTTTAAAGATCCGCTGCTCTTGGTGGAGGCGGCCCCTCTCGTGCTCAAGCGCTTCCCAGATGCCCATTTCGTATTCGCCGGGGACGGTTATCTAAGGCCACATATAGAGCGGAGGGCGGAGGAGCTGCGCATACATGATAAGATCGAGCTCCTCGGAGAAGTCATCGACACCCGCCAGGTCTATTGGTCATCTGACGTCTTTGTGGCTCTCTCGCCGTATAACAACTTCTCCGATCTCTCCATGTTGGAGGCCATGGCCTGCGGGCTCCCGGTGATAGCGACCAATAGCGGCGAGACATATAAGACCATAAGACACGGCTGGAACGGCCTCCTCGTCAGGCCGAGAGACCCCGAGGACCTCGCAGAGAAGATATTGATGGTGCTCGAGAACCCCGGGTTGGCAAGGCGCCTCGGGGAGAACGCCCGTAAGACTGTGTTGGAGCGTTATAGCATCCGTATTTTTGGCGAGCGAATGCTGAACGTCTTCATAAGGGCGAGTAGCGGGAATATTTAAGAAAGCTTTATAAGAACACATCGAGCAGGCACGGCCCGTGAGAGCATGAGGGCCGCCATATCCATCTTAACGCTACTCCTCATAACCCTTACCTTTACGGGGGCAGGGTACCGGGTATGCTCCATGGCTGAGCCAGGCCCTTCTCCGGAAGCGTTCTCCCTCCTCGATGTCGTCCGTGAGTTCGAGTGGCACGTGAACCGCATCCGCCAATATTGTAAAGACAATGACACATGGGCCTTCGAGCGCTTCGATATCACGCACGGTCGATTATCTCCCGAGCGCACATCTCTGAATACGATAGAGGCGGCCAATCTCTTCTTCATGGCCTACAGAATAACGGGGAACCTCACCTATCTCTCCTGGGCGAAGAGCACCCTCGCCTTCATACGCCAGAACCTCGTCCATCCCGAGACCGGCCTCCTCTACGAGTACTGGGATATAGAGACCAACTCGGCCTATAAAGATGTCATGCACGTTTACCTCATGACAGATTACTTAAGGGTCTTGTGCTATGCTTATTGGGCCACCGTGAACAGCACCTTTCTCTCCTGGGCCCTCCGGGCTTTAGATTCCTTCCACACTTATTGCCTGAACCACACGACATGGCTCATGTACAGGCTCGTCAACCTCACGACGAAGAAGCCCCAGCCGGATAGGGCGCCTTACTACCACTGCCAGTACGGGTACGCTTATGGCTGGCTCCTGAGCGCCCTCTCCTGGCTCTATGAGTTCACGGGAAACAGGACAGTTCTCGACGTGGCCATCAAGGTGGGCTTGGCTTATTGGGCGACGAGGAATGAGACCACGAATCTCCCGCCTCACCTCGTGGATTACAGGGGCCAGGTCTCGGTTTCCCCGTGGATGAGGCCCGGTGCGGGCGGTCTCGGCCACATATCCATGGTATTGGCTGGCTATGCGCATCTTTATAGGGTATCGAGGGACCCCGATATATATGACATCATCAAGGCGCTATCTGGGGCGATAGCACATTACTACTGGCGCTCGGATATCGGGCGTTTCAGATATTCCTGCGACACGGACGGCACTCCAATAAGCGACCATCTCGAATCCCATGGCTACGAGGGAATGGGAGATTTCCTCTTTGCCGCCCTTTACGCTGGCGATGAAAAAGCCCTGGGGCGTATAGTGGCTTCCCTCGCACTCGCACACGATATATGGCTTAGTCATGGGCGCTTTGACGAGTGGAGAACGTATCCTGATAGCAACGAGGTGGCCGAGTGGACGTTTTATAGATTAAGCTTCAGCTTAAGCGCGTTTTGGTACGCTTTCTGGGGCCTGAAGAACGCCACTTACTTTGATTATCTCTTAGAAATGTACAAATGGCATGCGGAGCATAGGCGTAGCTCCTATGGCTATTATTACGGTTCCATAGCGACCGATGAGAGGTCGATGAGCCCCAAGGACTTCTACTTCTTCTGGCGTTACCTCCTCTGGAGCTACGACTTGGCCAGGAGGCTCATAGGCCCCCTGGACACGGAGATGGGGGACATCGTGCTCGCCTCCACATCGCCAATAGAGCTCCTGATGACCTACACCTCATCTCTAAGGGTGTTCGTGAACTCTAAGATAGGGGGCCTGGAGCTGTTGCTCCTGTACTCCCCGGCTAAGCCATCGAGGGTAAAGGCATGCTGCACGTGGCATCCCGAGCCCAAGCCCACGAGGGAGGCCTTTGACAATTCTAACTCGACCTGCTGGTACTATGATGAAGATACCAGGATGCTCTTCGTGAAGGTGCGAAGCCTCAATCCACCTGAGGAGATACTAATCGAGTGGTCTTCGCCCACATCGAAATCGACCAAGAAATCTGGAGGAGCAATAGCTACTGCAGAAGGCGATAGGTCGGGGGAAGAAGGATGGATATCGGCCTCTCTTCCCATCCTCCTCGTCTCCCTCCTCATAGCCTGGCTCCTCAAGAAGTACTGAGCACTCCGCGGGGAACATCTGGCTTTAAAGATGCAATCGTGGGTAAATACCCATATCCGATGGCTGCCTTACCGCCACTCTCCCGATGTCGATGATGCCCCGGCGGAGGCCGCTACGTGGTCCGTCATCACGGCCCGGGCCTCACGTAAATGGCCGCATATAGGACGAGAGGCGCTTGAAACACCCATCCCCATCATGAGACCATATATTGAATAAGCGCTCAGGCTTATATAGTATTCTGGATGGAGCGCTCGAGGACGGAGCGGAGGTCGCTTGAAGAGGATGCACGCCATAACGTTGGAAGATGCTCTGTTCTTCATAGTGCCCGTGAGGTTTAAGATATCGACGGGCATCGCCATCTCGTCAAGTCATCATGTCGTCGTGGTAAAGCGGGGCGATAAATCAGGTGTGGGAGAGGGATTTAGCCATCTTCATCGCGCCATGTCCTTCTTAAAACGCCATGCGGATAAGCTGCTTAACCTGGCGAGTAAATATGATTTCGAGGGGCTTCGTGATATAGCCCGTATCGGCAAGCTAAGGTTGCCCATGGCCCTGGAGATGGCCCTGCTCGACTTGTCGGCTAAAGAAGAGGGCCTGGGGGCCTGCGAACTCATGGGAAGGCCGGTCAGGAAGAAGGTGCGGGTCTTCAGAACCATCCCGCTCGGCAGGAAGGATGAGGTAGTGCGTATCGCCTCCCGCCTTGCCTCCGAGGGCTGGGGCATTAAGCTGAAGATAGGGATGGGCGCCGAGCCCGATTTAGAACTTGTTAAGGCGGTGAGGGGGGCCGTGGGGCCCGACGTGCCCCTGATAGTCGATGTGAACCAGGCCTATCCGCCCGGGGTAGCCTTGCGCCTCCTCAGGCGAATGGAGAGGTACGGCCTTTACTCTATCGAGCAACCATGCTTCAGGACGGACCTCAGGGCCCACTCGGTTCTGAAAAAGGCGCTCGATACGCCCATAATGCTTGATGAGAGCGTGAGAGACGTGGAGGAGCTGGAAAAAGCCGTAGAAGCGGGAGCAATCGATGTATTGAACCTTAAGATATGCCGTGTAGGAGGCCTTTTTAGGGCGCTCAACATCCTCGAAGCATGTGTAGACATGGGAGTTCGCCTGTATATCGGGACGGGGCGTGAACTGGGCGTCGGAGCCGCAACGCTCCTCCACATGGCATCGCTCATCCCGGAGGAATTATTCTGGGGGTGCGAGATAGGATGGTGGTTCTTCATAGGCTTCGATATACTTAAGCGTCCGCTGGCCTTCCGGAATGGGGAAATGGAGGTGCCGAGCGGGCCGGGCCTCGGCGTCGAAATAGCCGATGAGGCGTGGCTCAGGCGTCAGGTAGAGCGACGCGGCGGGCTTTTTATCAAACTGGAGAACATCGGTCGAATGGCCAGGGTTAAATCGATGCTCCTCTCGGCCTCAGAGCGCCTGATATCCCTGCCCTGGCTCCTGGCGAAATCCTATTACTCGGTGAATGAGCTCATAGCCAAGATGAGGGGGAGATGATGGTCTCGAGCGCCCGTGTGCTATACATAGCCCATTACTGCCGTCCAAACGATGCGGCCTGGATAAGCACGGCCTACCTGCTCAAGGCGCTTAAGCTAACGGACGTGGTGGAGAAATCGTTCGTGATAACTAATGACCCAGGAGCAGCTCGGCTCGGGGATGTGGATGGCCTTAGCGGATGGATGGAGATAAGGCGGATGCCCTTCCCAAGCGCCCTTGACGCCAAGGAGTTCGGAAAGCTCTTGAGGGCTACAATAGCCTACTTCCTCGTCTTCATGGCGGCCCTGCGGGTCGTTAGGAAAGAGGGGATAACGCACGTATTTACGCAACATCACAATTACCACATGGCATCTTTCGTGGGGTCTCTCGTGGCCCGCCTCCTCGGAAGGCCATGTATCATCAAGGTTCAGGACGGCATACCGTATATAGGCCGCTTTCCTTCAGAAGCCTTCCTCAACCGCTCTATCATGGCGGCTTTCAATAAACTGGCATTCGGATGGGCAGCTTTCGTTCTGAATAAGAGCCCGGAGAGGGCCTTCCTCATCTCAAGGGCCTTTCGTATCCATAGGGCGAAGATGTTGATAGTCCCGAACCTCGTGGACTTGAGGGCCTTCTCAAAGCACGATGAGTTCTTCAAAAAGATATTTAAGGAGCGGTATGGTTTAGATGACCGTAAGGTCCTGCTCTTCGTGGGCTCTACGGCTGGAAGGGGCTTAGAAAAGCTGGTGAGAGCGCTTCCACATATAGCCTCTAAAATAGGGAAGGTCAAATTGGTCATCTTGGGAGAAGCTCCGGATGAGGGAGGCTTAATGGATTTGGCTACGTCCCTCGGCGTGAGAGAGCTTTTGGTCTTCGCTAAGCCGGTTGAGCACGCCTTAATCCCGAGCGTGATATCCTTGGCCGATTTGTGTATAGGGCCTATGACGGTCGGCTGGTTTTCGTTAGCAGACGTACAGAGGAAGATACTGGAATACATGGCCTGTGGTAAGCCTTTCGTGGTTGCCAGATGGGCGGTCAGCCGGGACTTGCTCATGAGCGGGGCTACGGGCATCGCCGTAGATGACCCGGATGATGCGAGCGAGCTCGCTGAGAAAATAATACGCATCTTAGCCGATGGCGAACGTAGGGAGGAGATGGGCAAGAATGCCAGGAAGGTCATCGAGGCCTTTTACGATTGTCATTCGCCAGAGATAATAAAGCGACTGAAGATGGCCTTGCTTAGCTCGGTCAGAGGCTAATTGCGGGAGCGAGCGTCCTCGGGAAAGCTTTTTAACATAATCATAATTCGCTTCCTGGGCGTGATGGACATGGCTAAGCAAATACCGCCCGTGAGGCCCTACTTCCCCGATGAAGATATAGAGGAGATAAAGGCCTACATAGAGCGCATCCTCAGGTCTGGCAGGCTCACGTTAGGCGATTTCACCAAGGAGCTCGAGGGGAGATTCGCCGAGCTCTGCGGCGTCAAATACGCCATAGCCGTTAATTCCGGGACGAGCGCCCTTGAGATAGCCTACCGCTGCCTTGGCCTCGGGCCCGGGGACGAGGTGCTCGTCCCCACGAACACCTTCAGCGCTACCGCTGCGACCGTCTTCTTCGCCGGCGGGAGGCCCGTCTTCACGGACATAGACCCCGAGACGCTCTGTATAACGCTTGAGGAGGTCCAGGAGCGCCTAACGCCCCGCACGAGGGGCGTGGTGGTCGTCCACGTCGGGGGCCTCGTCTGCCCGGACACGCCGGCCATAAGGGAGTTCTGCGAGGACCACGGGCTCTTCCTCGTGGAGGACGCCGCCCACGCCCACGCCTCGACGCTCGACGGCAGGCCAGCTGGCTCATTTGGCGACGCTGGCTGCTTCAGCTTCTACCCCACGAAGGTGATGACGACGGGCGAGGGAGGCCTCATAACGACAGATAGGGCCGACATGGCCGAGAAGGCCAGGATAATTCGGGACCAGGGCAAGGAGAGCTTCGGGAGCAGCCTAATCGTGGAGCTCGGCTACAACTGGCGCCTGCCGGAGCTGTGCGCAGCCGTGGGCCTCGTCCAGCTCAAGCGCCTTAAGGAGATAATCGAGCGAAGGAGGCGTATAGCCGCCATCTATGATAAGGCCTTAGAGCGCGTAGATGGCATAAGGCCCCTGAGGGTGCCGGACAACGTGTACTGCAATTATTACAAATACGTTGCTTTCCTGGACGAGGGCATAGATAGGGACGCCTTCAAGGCCAAGTTGGCCGAGAGAGGCGTTAGGTGCGGTGGGGAGGTCTACTGGCCCCCGCTCCACCTCCAGCCCCTCTACAGGCGCTTGCTCGGGACGAGGGAAGGCGATTTCCCGGTGGCAGAGGCCGTCTGCCGTAAGATGGTGTGCTTGCCCATGTACCCCGGGCTGAGCGATGAAGAAGCTCGATACGTGGTCAAGGCCATCAAGGAAGTGTTGGACGAGCTGAGTTCATGAAAAGAGCTAATATACATGCTCCAGCTTGAAGCGTTAACCGCTAAGGATGAGAGGGTGGAGGGGCCAGTTTGGTGGCCTGCATTCCCAGCCTATAACGAGGCAGATACAATAGGCCTCGATATTGAAGATGAAGAGGCGTTCACCTCCTCTTCTTTCTCCACCTCCTCAGATGAGAGCCTCCTGATGAGCCAGGCTGCTATAAAGGAATAGGCCACGGCCAAGGCTATGAGGTTCTTATCGCTGAATAACAGGTCGCCCCACCTGACATCGAGCAGGGGGAATAGGCTCATCGGCTCCTCTGGCCTGAGCTTTATATCTCCCTCCAGCTTGAGCCCGTCGAGCACGAGCAGGTGGGCGTCGGCTGCTCTAACGGACAGCTCTATGTCCCCCCTTACATCAACGGGCGCCCCCTTAAGCATGATAGGGGCCCCGTTCCTACGGCACCAAAGCCCCTCGAAGGACGCCTCGCCGTGGGCCCGAATGCGTAGGGCGCTTGCGTAGAAGCTCAGAGGCGCTTCTGAGTATATCTTGAGGGTGGCATTTTGAATGTCCATCTCGCCCAGCCCCTCTATATCGGCCATTATTACGCCATCTCCCGAGGCCGTTAGGACCAGCTCCCCTCCCTGCGCCATCACCAAGGCATAAGCGTAGGGGAGGCCCCTCTGCCCACAAAGCCTGACGGATGAGAAATGGCCCTCCAACCGCACATCGCCCTCTATCCTCATTATGCGGATATCCGTGTCCCCGGCCGATATGCCTTTGGGCTCAACGCTCACATCAACGGCCGAGAGGGAGGCGCCTTCACCGGCCAGGAAGCTCCTCATCTCCAATTGCACGTCCCCTCGCAGCTCCACGAGCCCCTCCACGATATCCGGGAAGCTGCCCCATTCCTCGAGCCCTCCTGCCCCGGGCAGGAGAGACCCGATTACCTTGAGACCGTCAAAGAACTCCCATCTCCTATAGTCAGAACTCAGCAGCTCTCCGAAATAATCTTGGACATGCAAGTAGAGCACCTCCCCCGAGCCCACCCCCTTCTTGAGCGCAAAGGGGACGGCGGGCCTCCCATCGGAGGCGAAGTAGGCCATGATCTCTACCTCCGCATCTCCACACGAGATGGCCTTCACATCTAACTCTGGTATCTCCTCCAACTCGTCTCCCACGAGGATGCCGTTCACCGCCGTCTTCTCACCAGTATAGCTTATTGATAGGTTGGCGGCTATGGAGCCTAAGCCCAACCCATCGAGCACCACCAGCTCACGCCCCTCCTCCACGAGCCAGAGGAAGGCCCCTACGTCCTCGTAAAGCCCATCCATCATGACGAGCACATCAGCATCATAGGCTCTCGGGTCCATATCCATGAGGACGGCATATTGTAGGCCGGATAAGGCCAAGAAGAAGCTGGCGCTCACGTACGAGAGCTCTTCGGGGAAGAGCTGGTAGAGCTCTATGTCATCGAAGGCCACGACGCAGTTCTCCGAGCCAAGGGCCAGGAGGCCGTCCGGTATTTCTGGCAGGAGCGTCTCTATCACGTACATGTTATCGATAGATACGATGGCGTTTAATCCGAGGACCTCTACTGTGAGGAAGAAGGGGACGCCCAACGTGATGAACACGGGCCCCTCATATACCTCTGCCTCTGCCCCATGTGAGTGCCTGGTCAAAACAAGCCTGTCCGTATAGATGTCTATGGAATAATAATCCTCGGGCCCAGAGCGCCCGAAAT
>Ga0190367_1000797_pt1 | contig 20584 bp, 20 predicted proteins | sample 4872181011_MG_FD_171838 | JGI IMG/M metagenome (GOLD analysis project Ga0190367, IMG submission 171838) | Hydrothermal vent microbial mat bacterial communities from Southern Trench, Guaymas Basin, Mexico - 4872-18-10-11_MG | ecosystem: Environmental > Aquatic > Marine > Hydrothermal vents >...
CTATAAGGGATTGAAACTGCTCTTGTAAAACTGCCTTTCAAACCGCCCATTCTTGTTCTTAGCCTACCTATAAGGGATTGAAACACTATCTTATCCTTAACGTCAACCGGATTTCCGTTGCGTTCTTAGCCTACCTATAAGGGATTGAAACTTCAAGAAATTCCATCAAGTCAAACATGTAGATTTTGTGTTCTTAGCCTACCTATAAGGGATTGAAACTAATCCTCCTTATGGAAGGTAGAAAGCTATAAATGAGGTTCTTAGCCTACCTATAAGGGATTGAAACTTAACAGCATCCACATAAAATATCCTGCTCATTAGATGTTCTTAGCCTACCTATAAGGGATTGAAACTGTGTTTTTTTCGTCTGGAGTCAGATAATCAAATGTCACGTTCTTAGCCTACCTATAAGGGATTGAAACAAGGCATGGAGTAAAAAAGTTGAAATGCAAGAGGAATGTTCTTAGCCTACCTATAAGGGATTGAAACTTGTTTTACCCAGGATTTACTCCTCCCTACTATCCGAGTTCTTAGCCTACCTATAAGGGATTGAAACTGTAATCGCTTGTGCAGAAACGCTGAACGATGACAAGGTTCTTAGCCTACCTATAAGGGATTGAAACTTTCTCGCAAAAGCGTTCAAAAGCCCACATCTGTTCCTGGTTCTTAGCCTACCTATAAGGGATTGAAACAGCAGAGTCAAATCGTGCCTGACCTCTTCTGTGAAGGGTTCTTAGCCTACCTATAAGGGATTGAAACACATTTCTGTTGGGTAGGCTTTCAAGAACGACCTTAGGGTTCTTAGCCTACCTATAAGGGATTGAAACGTAGCTGCTCCAAGTTAAAGACAAAAAAAACAATAAGGAGTTCTTAGCCTACCTATAAGGGATTGAAACGCACGCACTGGCGGATTTTTCAGCCGGCGGCGGGCAAGTTCTTAGCCTACCTATAAGGGATTGAAACTTGGTAGACTCAAATAATGATGTTCCTTGAGGAAACCGGTTCTTAGCCTACCTATAAGGGATTGAAACGACATTACACTTGAAGACCGTATTAGGCGTATGGAGACAGTTCTTAGCCTACCTATAAGGGATTGAAACTCATGTATAGCTCTGTTCCATCTGTAAACGATGCTACCTGTTCTTAGCCTACCTATAAGGGATTGAAACAACAAGATCAGCAATTATTGCTTTCAGGGTATTTTCGTTCTTAGCCTACCTATAAGGGATTGAAACCCGACCGACCGCCTCTGCTCCAGGGAAACACCGATGGGTCCTTAGCCTACCTATAAGGGATTGAAACAAGACAATACCTGAATCGCTTGTTGTTGAGACACCATAGTTCTTAGCCTACCTATAAGGGATTGAAACTACAGCTTGTTTTTGTTCAGCCCTCATAGAACTTCTCCTGTTCTTAGCCTACCTATAAGGGATTGAAACAGAAATTCCTCATCTATTGCATCCGCCATTAAATGAGGTTCTTAGCCTACCTATAAGGGATTGAAACTATCTTGTCATAATACTGCACGTATTCATCAAGCTGAGTTCTTAGCCTACCTATAAGGGATTGAAACTGATCAACAAGCCTTGAAACAAAATCAATCACAAGCTGTTCTTAGCCTACCTATAAGGGATTGAAACATTCTGATAATTTTTGATCTTCCACCTCTGTTTGCTGAGTTCTTAGCCTACCTATAAGGGATTGAAACTACTCAAGTAAAGGCAAGCAGAATCTCTTCAAGGACGGTTCTTAGCCTACCTATAAGGGATTGAAACTCAAAATCTGCAAAATAGTATCGTGGGTGTGTGGAGTGTTCTTAGCCTACCTATAAGGGATTGAAACTTCATAGAATGGCGTTTAGAAGGATGGTTAGGAATTCAGTTCTTAGCCTACCTATAAGGGATTGAAACCGAAGTAGTTTCAAAGTAAGCTGGTTCACTTGTGATTAGTTTTTAGCCTACCTAATAAGGGATTGAAAGGTTTTACTTGTTCTTTCTTCTCCCTTATGGCCAATTTGTCCTTAGCCTACCTATAAGGGATAAGTATCACATACTGGACAAAAGATGGAAGGAAGTATGATTTATCATGGACTGTAACAAATGTTACAGCAGGAATAGGAGGAGCTACAGTAAGTTTAAGAGCTTTATATACAAGTGGAAACTATGGTGTTAATGCTGGAAAGTTGGCAAAAGATTTTGGAATTTCTGAAGAGGAGTTACATTTAAAGGTGATTAACAAGGAATGAAGGAGGTATTCTTGCTGAATTAAGTCAGACAAGTTTAAGTTTTTTGTTTTCTTGACAGATCTGAAAGAATAGACTATCTTGCTAGATTCAGCATGAAGAGGATAAGGAGTATAGAAGAGATAAATGAAAAGATAAGGAAAGGAGAAGCAGTAGTTGTTACTGCAGAGGAGATGGCAGATATCGTAAAGAGGTATGGAGCAGAAAAAGCAGCAAAAGAAGTAGATGTCGTAACAACAGGAACATTTTCTCCAATGTGTTCTTCTGGTGCTTTTATAAACTTTGGTCATACAAAACCTCCTATAAAAGCCTATAAGGTATGGCTAAATAATGTTCCTGCATATGCAGGTCTTGCAGCAGTAGACATATATATTGGAGCAACAGAGCCAGCAGAGGACGATCCACTTAACAGGGTCCATCCAGGACAGTTTAAATATGGTGGAGGTCATGTGATACAGGATCTTGTTGCAGGAAAAAAAGTAGAGCTCAGAGCCATTGCATACGGAACTGATTGTTATCCCAGGAAGGAATTCAGAAAAGAGATAACACTGGATGAACTTCAGGATGCAATAATGCTAAATCCCAGAAATTCTTATCAGAGTTACAATTGTGCAATAAATCTTTCAGAAAAGACGATTTATACATATATGGGAGTCCTGAAACCAAAAGGAGTAAACATAAACTATGCCACAGCTGGTCAGCTCAGTCCTCTCTTTAATGATCCTTATTTCCTTACAATAGGTATTGGAACAAGGATATTCTTAGGAGGAGCTCAGGGTTATATAATTGGTCCTGGAACACAATACAGGTATAATGTAAAAAGAACAGAAAATGGAATTCCTTTAGAGCCAGCAGGAACACTTATGGTTATGGGAAATATGAAAGAGATGGATCCAAGATGGGTTGTAGGTGTAAGTATACTTGGATATGGATGTTCTCTTGCTGTAGGAATTGGTATTCCCATTCCGATCGTAAATGAAGAAATTGCAAGATATACGGGAATATCAGATGAGGAAATATACATGAGGATAGTGGATTATGGATATGATTATCCAAAAGGAGAACCAAAAAGTTTAGGACTTGTAAGTTATGCAGAGCTGAGAAGTGGTGAAGTAAGGTTTAGGGGACAGAAGATTCAGTCTGTTCCTGTTTCTTCATATAAGAAGGCAAAAGAGGTTGCAGAAACCTTAAAACAATGGATAAAAGAAGGAAAATTCTTTCTTACAAAACCTTCTGCCCCTCTTCCTGGAGCAAAACTAATCTTTTAACAGACCTTTTCTATCCATCCATATGGATCATCTTTTTCTCCATACTGAATAGCAACTATCTCCTTGTAAAGTCTTTTTGAAAGCTCTCCTGTTTTTCCTCCATTTATAAGATAATCCTTTCCTTTATATGTTATTTGTCCTATTGGAGATATAACGGCTGCTGTTCCTGTTCCAAATGCTTCTTTAAGCCTTCCATTTTGTGCTCCTTCTATGACCTCATCTATGGAAATCCTTCTTTCTTTTACCTTTATTCCCCAGTTCTTTGCAATGTGTATAACAGAATCTCTTGTTATTCCTGGAAGTATTGTTCCTGTAAGTGGAGATGTAACAAGTTCGTCATTTATGAGGAAAAATACATTCATCGTTCCAACTTCTTCTACATACCTGTGTTCTATTGCATCAAGCCAGAGGACCTGAGTAAATCCTTTCTTTTTTGCAATTTCACTTGAATAAAGACTTGCTGCATAATTTCCTCCTGTCTTTACATCTCCTGTTCCACCAGGAGCTGCTCTTACATAAAAATCTTCCACATATATTTTTACAGGATTGAATCCTTCTTTATAATATGCCCCAACAGGACCTGTTATAATAAAGAACATATATGTCTTTGATGGTCTTACTCCAAGATGTGGTTCTGTTGCAAACATGGTTGGTCTTATGTAAAGAGAAGTTCCTGGACTTTTAGGAACCCAGTCTTTATCTATGAGAATAAGCTTTTTCATACATTCAAGAACAAACTCAGGATCTATTTCTGGCATACACATCCTTCTTGCTGATCTGTTCAGTCTTTTCAGATTTTCCATTGGTCTGAAAAGATTTATTCCTCCATCCTTTCTCCTGTATGCTTTAAGTCCCTCAAATATAGCCTGTGCATAATGAAGAACCATTGCAGCAGGATCAAGCTGAATCTTTTCATATGGCTTTATACATGGATCATACCATCCTTTTCCTTCTTCGTAATACATAACAAACATGTGATCAGAAAATATGTCTCCAAATCCTATCTTGGATTCGTCTTTTGGTTTTGGTTTTGGAGATTTAGTTTTTATAATCCTCAGCTCCATTATCTTTTCCCCTTCAGAAAACTGAGTCTTTTCTAAATAACATAACTTTCACATTACTACAAGCTACAGATAAATATCTTTGAATTTCCAGAAGGACTTATCTCTTTTTTAACTTTCTCAAAAATAGAACAAAGTATCTTCAATTCATTTTCTATAAACTTTCTGGAATTCCATGAACCCATGGTTGCAAGTCTTATCCTGTATAGGAATCTCAAAAAAGGATTCTTTGGTTCTTCATGCTCCATAATAATCAGTCTTCCTCTATCAGTTAATACCCTTTTTACTTCCTTTAACATCTGTATCTTTTCTCTGTCTTTTAGTTCATAAAATGCATATGCACAGAATACAACATCAAAACAGTTTTCTCTAAATGGAAGAAAAACTGCATCTGCTTTTATCCATACTATGTCTGACGACTTTTCTTTTGCCTTTTTCAGCATTCCTTCAGAAAAGTCAATTCCTACGACAATCCCATCTTCTATCTTTTTATAAGCCCTTAAAGCAACTTCTCCTGTCCCAGTGCAAAGATCAAGAACTTTTGTTCCTGGTTTCAGTCCTGCTTTTTCTATAAGCCAGCTCCTTAGTTTTCCTGATTTATCAGAAGAATGAAGTTTTACGAAATAGTCATATATCCTGGAAAATATGTCATAATAAGCTTTTCTTAGATTTTTCAAAGCAGACCTCCTTGAAAAATCATCTGTAAAATTCTATTAATATTTCAAAAATGTGAAAAGAAGAAAGTTATGTTCTTGATTCTTATTTTTCTTCTATGTCTTAACTGTTATGGAAAAGATGTGTTGGTCGTAGAAAGATTTAGTCCTTCAGATCAAGGAAGACTTCCTAAGGGATGGAAAGGAGTAAATCATCATATGACAGAAAAGGCAAAGAGGGTATATAAGGTGGTTGTTGAAGGAGGAAATGCATATCTTTTAGCTCATTCTAAAGGAGATGCGATAAAGATAGGGAAAAAGGTAGAAGTAGATCTGGAAGAGTATCCAATACTTACATGGAGGTGGAAGGTTGATAAACTTTGTGAAGGTGCAGATGAAAGATATAAGGAAACAGGAGATAGTGCAGCTTCTATATATGTGGTCTTTCCTTCGTGGAAAAGATGGAATCCAAGGACTATAAAATATGTCTGGAGTGCAAGTTCTCTTCCAATAGGTTTTAGGACAAAGAGTCCATATGCAGGAAATACAAAGATAGTTATACTCAGGAATAAAGATTCACCTTTGCACAAATGGGTTCAGGAAAAGGTAAATGTCCTTGAAGATTATGAATACTTTTTTGGAGAAAAGCCAAAAAAAGTAAAGATTATAGGGATTATGACAGACTCAGATAATACGAACTCAGAAGCTATTGCTTCTTATGATGATATCCTTTTTCTGAAAAAATGAAGGAATTCTTAATAAGAAGCCTTATACAAAAAAGCATAACGCTTTTTTTTATCTCAGTTATCTCATTCCTCGTAATCCATCTTGCTCCTGGAGAACCAAGTCAGATAAATCCTTTAAATCCAAAATTTACTCCAGAGCTTATAAAAAGATTCAGACAGCAGTTCCATTTAGACAAACCCATTTATGTCCAGTATCTTATATTCTACAGAGATCTTTTTTCTGGAAGATTAAGGTCCTGGAAGGATGGAAGACCTGTTTTAGAAAAGATCTGGGAGCGTTTCCTAAACAGCCTCCCTCTTTTTATTTCAGGAACTTTTCTTACCTGGACGATCTCCTTTCCATTAGGGATTCAGTCTGCGATAAGAAGAGGAAGTCTTTTTGACAGGACCTCTACTTTCTTTGCTTATCTTTTTATATCCATCCCGGGATTTTTCTTTGCATATGTTCTGATTATATTCGTAGTAAACAGATTTCATGTTCCTGTTATTGGAATGGAGACATTTGGGATTTCAGGACCATGGTATTTTAAACTTATGGACAGGATCTGGCATCTTCTTCTTCCTTCAGTCCTGAGTGCAGGCTCAGGAATTGCTATACTTTCAAGATATGTAAGGAGTCAGATGCTTGAAGTGGAAAGTCAGGATTATATAAGAACAGCAAGGGCAAAAGGTCTTCCAGAAGATGTGGTTCACTATAAGCATGCCTTAAGAAATGCCCTTCTTCCATTTGTAACGATGTTTGGACTTGTAATACCTGGTCTTATAGGAGGATCTGTAATAATAGAATCCATATTTTCATGGCCAGGAATAGGAAGGCTTGCATATGAAGCAATGCTTTCTAGAGATTATCCTGTAGTTATTACTTTGAACTTTATATCTGCAGTCCTCGTTCTTATAGGAACATTTATTTCAGATCTTCTTTACATGATAGTTGATCCCAGAATAAGATTATGAGTACCTGGCAACTGCTAAAGAAGAACAGATTAGCTATTTTAGGCCTTGTATTTCTTTTATTTTTCTTTCTTTTTGCTATCTTTGGTCTGATTGTTACATCAGGAAAAAATCCTATTTTTAACCCTTATACAATAAGACTTCAGGAAAAACTTAAGCCTCCTTTTTCCAAAGCAAACAAGGAAGTTCTTTCTCCTGATCAGATCCCTCCTTTTGGAATCTACATATTTGGCACAGATGATCTTGGAAGAGATGTATTTTCAAGAATGCTTCAAGGAGCATGGGTATCCCTTACCGTAGGTTTTGTCTCAGTAGGGATATCTACTGCTATAGGAATAATCATAGGAGGAATTGCTGGGTATTATGGAAAAGAACATCCCTTTGTTGACATACTGATAACAGGAATGATTGACATAATGCTCTGTTTTCCAAGTTTTTTCCTTGTCCTGACTGTTATGGCTTTTGTCCCTGGAAGCATTTATACGATCATGGCTGTTATAGGACTTACAAACTGGATGGGGACAGCTCGCTTTGTAAGAGCAGAATTTCTTTCTCTTAGAGAGCAGGACTTCATCCTTGCAGCAAAGGCACTTGGACTTAGTGAATTCAGGATAATCTTCAGGCATATGCTTCCAAATGCTATGGCTCCAGTTCTTGTCTCAGCAACACTTGGAATTGCTTCAGCAATACTTATAGAAGCAGGTCTTAGCTTTTTAGGATTTGGTGTCCCTCCTCCTTATGCAACATGGGGAGGGATACTCTCTGATGGAAGGAGATATCTCTTTGATGCTCCTTGGCTTACATTTATCCCTGGAATTGCAATACTTTTTGTAGTCCTTTCATTCAACCTTTTTGGTGAAGGACTAAGAGATGCATTAAATCCAAGATTAAGAGAATGAGAATTTTAGAAGTAAAGGATCTGAGATTGGGATTTATTCAAGATGGAAGAATTGTTTTGGCATTAGATGATATAAGCTTTTTTGTAAAAAAGGCTGAAACAGTATGTATTGTAGGAGAATCAGGATGTGGTAAGACCCTGACTTCTCTTTCCATTATAAGACTTACTCCTCCTTCAGCAAAGATATTAGGAGGAAAGGTGATATTTGAAGGAAGAAATCTTTTGAAGATTCCTGAAAAGGAGATGAGAGAAATAAGAGGAAAGGAGATATCAATTATCTTTCAAGAACCTTTTACTTCACTAAATCCTGTATTTACCATAGGAGATCAGCTAAAAGAGGCGATATATATACATGAGAAGATAAGTGAAGAAGAGGTTGAAAAAAGATGTATAGATTTGCTTAAACTTGTTGGAATTCCTTCTGCTGAATTGAGGATGAAAAGCTATCCTCATCAGCTAAGTGGAGGACAAAGACAGCGTGTAATGATTGCTATGGCAATCTGTTGCAGACCAAAACTTCTGATTGCAGATGAGCCAACAACAGCACTTGATGTAACTGTCCAGGCTCAGATAATTGAACTTTTCAGAAGGCTGAAACAGGAATACGATCTTTCCCTTCTTTATGTAACTCACGACTTAAGTGTTGTTGCACATATTGCTGACAGGGTATATGTGATGTATTCTGGAATGATTGTTGAGGAAGGAGATGTATTTCAGATATTTTATAATCCAAAACATCCTTATACAAGAGGTCTTCTTGAATCAATCCCTTATAAGGTAAAAAGAAAAGAGAGACTGAAAAGTATTCCTGGATTTACTCCTGATCTTTTAAACAGACCTTCTGGATGTCCTTTTCATCCAAGATGCAGATCTTCCTCAGACATATGCTTTAAAGAAAAACCAGAGATGAGATATGTAGAAAATGGACACGGAGTCAGATGTCATCTACTGGAAGGATAAAGAAGAGATAATTCTTAAGGTAAGAGGGATAAAGAAGTATTTTCCTGTAAGAAAAGGGGTATTCAGGAAGGTATCAGGATGGATAAGGGCAGTAGATGGAGTAGATCTTGATATTGCAAAAGGAAAGACACTGGGAATTGTTGGAGAAAGTGGATGTGGAAAATCTACATTGGCTAAACTTATCCTCATGCTTATTAAGCCTGACAGTGGAAAGATCATATTTGAAGGAAGACAGATTCAGGATCTTTCTGAAAAGGAACTAAAGCCAATAAGAAGAAAGATGCAGATAATATTTCAGGATCCTTTTAGTTCTCTAAATCCAAGACTTACGGCAGCACAGACCATAGAAGAAGGTCTTGAGATTTTAGGAATTCCAAGGTCTGAAAGGAGGAAAAGGATAGAGGAGATACTTGAGCTTGTTGGTATTTCAAAAAAGGATGCAGACAAGTATCCACATCAGTTCAGTGGAGGACAAAGACAGAGGATCGTCATAGCAAGAGCCCTTAGTGTAAATCCTGTTTTTATAGTATGTGATGAACCAGTTTCAGCACTGGATGTATCAGTTCAGGCACAGATAATAAATCTGCTAAGGCAGCTTCAAGAAGAATTAGGTATTACTTATCTTTTTATATCCCATGACATAAACCTTGTAGGATACATGAGTGACATGATAGCTGTTATGTATCTTGGAAAGATTCTGGAGATAGGAGAAACTGAAGAAGTTCTTAAGAACCCTCTTCATCCATATACAAAGATCCTTCTTTCTTCTGTCCTTGAACCAGATCCCAGAAAGAGAAAAAGATTTTCTGTAAAAGGAGAGGTTGATTCTGGTGATATAGGATCAGGATGTAAGTTTCAAAGAAGATGTGAGCTTTTTGAAACTGACTGTCTTCAGGAGATCCCTTTAAAAAGGGTAAAGGAAAACCACTGGGTAAGGTGTATAAAAACTAAGGTTACATAATCTTGACAAAGGAAAGTGCTTTGTTATAAAAACCGATCAGCAGAAGGAGGAAAAAATGGAAAGGGAAAAATTAGCTTTTATAGTTCTTATGATCGTCTGCTTGGCAACAGGAATAATCTGCTATAGTGCATTTCCAATGAAGAAGCCGGAAAAGCCTGTTCGTATAATGTTTATGACGACAGCAGGAAATGTCCTCTTTGACCATAAAGCCCATTTTGAAAAATACGAGATAGGTTGCACAGACTGCCATCATGATATAGAAGATGCATCTGAAAGACCTTCTGCTTGTGGTGAATGTCATTTGCCTCAAGGTGGTGAAGAAGCTCCAAAAAGGGCTGTAGCCTTTCATAAGCAGTGCATAGGATGCCATGAGGATCAGGAGATGGGACCAACAAAGTGTTCATTATGTCACATAAGATAAAGGGGGAATAGATGATAAAGAGGGGTTTTTTTAAGCTGAGAAGTCCAAGGCTTTATTATCCAACTGTTGATCCAGAAGAAGATGTATCTTTTATAGAGATTCCTGTTCCAGAAAGGATAACTCTTCTTTTACCCCAAGATAAGATTCCACCAGGTGAGCTTTATGCTTACATAGGAAAGCAGATAAAGACTGGAGAAAACATAAGACTTAGTAACCTTTCTTTTATTTCTCCAGCAACAGGAAAGATTTCATCCATAAAAGAATACATAGGATACTTAGGAAAAAAATATTATGCAGTATCTGTTGAGACCTCTGAAGATGAATGGGTAAAACCTCAAGATGGATTTCCCTTTTCAGTTCCAGGATGTAAAGATTTGAGTATCTTTCTGAAATTTCATCCTCCCATAAATCATCTCGTAATTATGGGAATGGATTCAGATCTGTGTATTTGCACGAATCAGATCATTTTGAAGGAAAAGAAAGAGTTTATAAAAAAAGGTATAGATTACATTCACAGAGAAGCAAAGATAGGAATTATAAGTATTGCTGTCCCTCCAAATCTTAAGTCCTTTGTAGAAGATCTTGATCTGGATGTTTATGTATTAAAGCCTGTTTATCCAAATGCTATTCCAAAGATGATAGCAAAAGAGATCCTTAAAAAGGCTATTCCTCAAGGAAAAGAACCTGAAGATCTGGGAATAGGATTCTTGAGTGCTGAAGCAGTTGCAAATCTTGGCTCTTTCTCTGAAGGAGATCTCGTCTTAGAAAAGCTTGTAAATGTAATCTCTCAGGAAGGAAACTTTTATGTAAAAGCAAGGATAGGAACACCTATAAGGGCTATATTTGAAAAACTTGGGATCTCTGTTTCTCACAGAGATAGGATCATATTTGGAGGACCTATGAGAGGAAAGACAGTATATTCCTTAGATACTCCTGTTGATTATGATACAGACGGAATCATCATACAGAAAGCAGAAGAAATTATTCCTTCATCTGATACTCACTGTATAAATTGTGGAGAATGTGTAAAGGTATGTCCTGTTAATGTTCCTGTAAATATGCTTGTAAGATTTCTTGAAAACAGCCTTTTTGAAGAAGCAATCCAATATGATCTTCTTTCATGTATAGAATGCGGGCTTTGCAGTTATGTCTGCATAGCAAGAATCCCTGTATTTCACTATATCATGCTTGGAAAGAATGAGCTAAAGAAGATGGAGGAAAAAAATGTCTGAAAAACTGTTTATTGGATCACATGCACCTTTCTGGCATACAGGCGACAGCATCTTAAAGAAGAATCTCAACATAATGCTTGCAGCTTCTCCTGCCTTTATTTACGGAATCTTGCTTTATGGAACACCTGCTTTAGGAGTTATTACACTTTCTGTAGGATCTGCAATAATGTGGGAACTTCTCATGAATCTTATAATGAAAAGACCTATTTCTGTAGGAGATGGAAGTGCAGCAACAATAGGACTTCTTTTTGGAATGCTTCTTCCTGCAACTGCTCCATGGTGGCTCGTCCTTGTAGGGACATTTATAGCAATTGTTGTTGCAAAGCAGATATATGGTGGAATAGGATGTAATCCTTTCAATCCTGTCCTTGTAGCTATGGCAATGCTTCTTCTTTCCTGGAAAAATATACTTGATTTTAATGCAGCACTTGTAGACTATGATCTTCCTTTCAAGATGGTATATCCTTTAAGTGCAGTAAAGTATTTTGGAGGATCTTCTGCTTCAGATTATAGCCTAAAAGATCTTCTTTTAGGAAAACAAGCAGGAGGAATTGGTTCAGTATTTGGGCTTGGTCTTATTGCTGGAGGCATATATCTTATACTTAGAGGTTACATAAAATGGGAGATAAGCCTTTCATTCCTTCTTGGAATATACATAACAGCATACTTTTTCCACATACATAACCCAGAAAAGTATGCACCACCTCTCTTCCACATCCTTACAGGATACACGCTTATTGGAGCATTCTTCCTTGCTCCAGAAGACTCTTCCTCTCCAGTAAACCTTATTCCTATGATCATATACGGTCTTGGAGCCGGAACTCTTATAATGCTTATAAGAAACATAGGAGCATTTGTTGATGGAACAGTATTTGGAATACTTATGATGAATGTGGCAAATCCACTTTTTGATAAAATAAGACCAAAAGCTTGGGGAAGAGAAGATGCGTGAAATGTTAAAGCTTTTCCTTGCTGTAACAATATTTAGTGCTGTATCAGGAGGACTCCTTTCTGTTGTAAAAAGCAGCACAAAGGAAAGAATAGAGTATCAGCAGCTGAAGTTTGTAAAAGGTCCTACACTTAAAGAGATAATGAAAGGATGTCAGAACGATCCAATTGTTGACAGATTCAAGCTAAGGTATGGGAAGGAATATAAGACTGTATTTGTTGGAATATTTGATGGAAAACCAAAAGCTGTTGCACTTGAAGGATTCGGAAAAGGATTTGGAGGGGATATAGGAGTTATGGTAGGAATAGATGTAGAAAAAGACAGGATCATAGGAATAGGCGTAACAACACATCATGAAACACCTGGAGTAGGATCAAGGGCAAAGACAGATCCTTCATTCAGGGCTCAATTTAAAGGTCTTCCAATAGATAAGCCATTTAAGGTAAAGGCTGATGGTGGACAGATTGATGCAATAACAGGAGCAACAGTTTCTTCAAGAGGTGTATGTCAGGCAGTAAATAATGCTGTTGAGATATACAAGAAGCTTAAGCCAGAAATATTAAAAAATCTTAAAAAATTCAGTTCATAAGGGGATGGAATATGAAAAGAGTATTCAGAGAATTTATAAAAGGACTGTGGGAACAGATCCCTCCTTTTAGATTAGTCCTTGGTCTTTGTCCAACACTTGCAGTTACAAAAAGGGTAGAAGATGCTATAGGAATGGGAATAGCAGTTACATTTGTCCTTACATGCTCAAACATAATCATATCACTCCTTAGGAACTTTATTCCAAAACAGGTAAGGATTGCATGTTTTATCGTAGTTATTGCAACATTTGTAACGATTGTTGAGCTTGTAATGCAGGCATTTAATTATCCACTTTATCTCAAACTTGGAATATTCATTCCACTTATTGTCGTAAACTGTATTCTTCTTGGAAGGGCAGAGGCATTTGCTTCAAAAAATAGCGTCATATATTCTGCAGCAGATGGACTTGGAATTGGTATAGGATTTGGTCTTTCTCTTTTTACGCTTGCATCATTCAGAGAGATTCTTGGTTATGGAACATTTTTTAATATCCCTGTATTTGGTCCTTCATTTAAGCCTTTTTCATTTCTCGTAAAAGCACCAGGTGCATTTGTCTGCTTGGGACTTATGCTCTGTATAATGAACATACTCAAAAAATAAGAAAGGAGAAGTGCTATGGGAGACTACATTGTTCTTGTTATAAGCTGCATATTCATAAACAACATACTTCTCATGCAGTATCTTGGAAATTGTCCTTTCTTAGGAGTCTCTAAGAGGATGGAAACTGCTGTTGGAATGGCTATGGCAGTAGTATTTGTTCTTGTTATGGCAGGTGCAGTAACCTGGGTAGTATATCACTATATACTCAAGCCATATGAACTTGAATATCTAAGAACACTTTCATTCATTCTCGTAATAGCATCTCTTGTTCAGTTTGTAGAGATGTTTCTGAAAAAGAATATCCCTGCACTTTATGAAGGACTCGGAATATATCTTCCACTTATCACAACTAACTGTGCTGTCCTTGGAGTTTGTATTATAAACATAAAGGAAGGATACAACTTCCTTCAGACACTCGTTTCCTCATTCAGCTATGCAGTAGGATTTGGACTTGCTCTTGTCCTTTTTGCTGCAATCCGTGAAAGGATACTTCTTGCAAGAGTTCCAAAACCTCTTCAGGATACATCAATTGGTCTTGTTACAGCAGGAATGTTATCTCTTTCATTCTTTGCATTTAAAGGAATGATCCACTGAAGGAGGTAAAAAATGATTGAAGGTCTTCTGGTAATGGGACTCCTTGGTGCTGTTCTTGGACTTGGTCTTGCTATAGCAGCAAAGGTCTTCTATGTATATGTTGATCCAAGAATAGAGGCAGTTGAAGAACTCCTTCCAGGTGCAAACTGTGGTGGTTGTGGATATCCTGGTTGCAGTGCAAATGCAAAGGCAATTGTTGAAGGAAAATCACCTCCTTCATCATGTGTTGCTGCTTCTGCTGAAGTAATCCAGAAGATAGCAGAGATCGTTGGAGCAAAGATTGAGCTGAAAGAACCAGAAGTGGCAAGACCAGGATGTAAATATGGTGTGGAAAAGGCTGAAAGGAAATACATATATGAAGGAATAAAGGACTGCAGAGCAGCTGTCCTTATAAATGGAGGAGAAAAGGAGTGTCCTGTTGGATGTCTTGGACTTGGGACATGTGTAAAGTCATGTCCTTTTGGTGCACTTTCCATAGGTCCTGAAGGACTTCCTGTTGTAGACACAAGCAAGTGCACGGGATGTGGGACATGTGAAAGGGTATGTCCAAAAGGTATAATAAAGCTGAGTTCAAATTCCCTTTGGATCATACATGAATATACTACAGACGAATGCACTGCACCATGTCAAAGGGCATGTCCTGCAGGAGTTGATATTCCTGGATATATAAGAGCAATAAGGGAAGGGAAATATGAAGAAGCACTTATAATTATAAAAAGATCAAATCCATTTCCTGCTGTATGCAGCAGGATCTGCATCCATCCGTGTGAATATGAATGCAGAAGAAACCTTGTAGATGAACCTGTAGCAATTAATCCACTCAAGAGATTTCTCGTAGATTGGGAAAGAGAAAAAGGAATCCATGTTCAGGTTCCAAGGGCACCAGAAAGGGAGGAAAGGATAGCAATAATTGGTGGAGGAGTTGAGGGACTTACTGCAGCATATCTTCTGAATCGCCTGGGCTATAGAACAAAGGTATATGAAGCAACAGATCGTCTTGGAGGGCTTCTCTGGATAGGTCTTCCTGAAAATCGCCTTCCAAGGGACATAATAAAATGGGACATAGATGGTATAATTGAGGCAGGAGTAGAGGTTGAATTAAACAGAGTCCTTGGAAAAGACATAACTGTTTCTTCACTCCTTAAGGAAGGATACAGTGCTGTGTGTATTGCAACTGGAGGATGGGATATAAGGACATATATTGGGTCAGGAAATTCAGAACTTCCTGGAATTCAGTTTCTTTTAGACTTTCTTTTGAAAAATGAAGAAGGAAGAACTGTAGACATTGGAAAAAGTGTCCTTATTGTTGAAGGAGGAAGAAGTGCTGTAGAAGCAGCAAAGATATGCAGGCAGAAAGGAGCAAAGGATGTGTATGTGATTATGAGATCAAAGAAAGAGGATGTATTTATTGAAGGAGAGGAGATCCGGTTCAGGACAGTCCTTACAGGGATGGAAGGAGAAGGAGAAAGACTTCTGAAAGCAGAAATCTGCGAGATATCTGATGATGGAAAAAGGATCTTAAAGAAAGAAGAAATTTCTGTTGATACTATCATAATTGGAGCTGGAAGATTTCCTGAACTTGTATATGTTCCAAAAGAGAATGGATGGAAGACGATAAGCCCATATGCTGGACCTAATTCAGAGCATCTGATAGGAATATTCAGACCAGGAGAACCTGTAAGTGATTATAGAGCAGCTGTTGAGGCAATTGGAGCAGGAAGGAGGCTTGCTGCAACGGTTCATAAATATCTGAGGGGTATTGAACCTGTTGCTCTAGAGAATATGATAAGAAAAGGAGTAAAGGTCCTTGATGTTGAAGATGTCCGTGATGTCCCTCCTATTCCAAGACAGATGTTAAGATCAAGATCAAGAGATGAACTTATAAGGAATCCTTATCTTGAAGAGACTATAGGATTTACTGAAGAGCAAGCAAAAAAAGAAGCAGAAAGATGTCTTCAGTGTGGTCTTATCTGCTACAGGAAGCAATAATTCCTTATGCCTGATATAAAAATCATCATCATTGGTGGTCTTATCCTTGCTTTTGTAATCAGTATCTGGGCTATCCTTCACTTTTTCTTTAGTCCAGAAATAAAAGAACCAAGTGGGAAAGCAAGGATAACAGGGTCATGTGGTGATACTATGGAGATATATCTTAAGTTTAAAAATGGAAGGGTTGTTGAGACATCTTGTTGGACAGATGGCTGTATGTATAGCTTTAATGCTATTATGGCTGCAGCAGAGCTTGCAAAAGGAAAGACACCTGATGAGATAATAGAGATTGATGCTCAGAAGATAAAAGAACATATAGGTCTTCCTGAAGATCACATCCATTGCGCAAAGCTTGCTGAACAGACACTCCAGTCAGCATTAGAAGATTACATGAAAAAGATAGTAAAAAAATCTTGATCACATGCTAAGGATCATACCACTTGGTGGTTTGGGTTCTGTGGACGAGACTATAATTAAGGATAGAAGAAAGCATCACGGGGGATATAATATACGGTCCTGACTTGATCTCAAGAGGATTTATATTCCAAGACTACAGAGAATATATACTTGAGGATGCAAAAGTGTTATACTGTGAAAGACTGGAAGTTTTTTTGTTCCTGTTGTAATAAGTCTATGAAGGAATATGGAAAAAAAGCTATTTTTTTACCTCTTCTTTTTACGGTCTTTTCTTTTAACAAGATCCAACAGAGATATTTTGCTTCTAAGGGTCTGGTTTTATTTTATGAAAGGAAAATAATATCAAAGACATTGAATCTAACAGATCAGATAGCAAAAGGTGTGATCTACATAAAAGCTCCTTTTTTCAAGATAGAACAGAAAGAACCTGAGCATCAGATCGTGTTGATCAAAGGAAAAGAGATCCTCTGGTATATTCCTTCAAAAAAGATCCTGTATAAGTATTCTATAAAGGATGATAAGGAGCTGGCTGTTCTAAGGGACATATTAACCGGGATGAAAGATATAAGAAAGGATTTCCGTATAGTTTGTAGAAAGGATCTTATAGAGCTGATTCCAAAATTAAAGTTTGCACAGATAGAGAAGATAGCTTTAAGGATAAAAGATGAAAGAATAAAGGAGATCCTGATATATAATATATTTGGAAGTGTCACACAATTTAGACTAAAAAAGGAGATGAAAAGAGAACTGAAAGAGGATGTGTTCAGAATATCCATAGACAGAGATGTAAGAGTAAGATATGAAAATCCTTTTTGAAGTCTATCAGATCTTTTGGACAGCTTTTTTTCCTCTTCTTCTGCTTTATCCAAGATTAAGAACAAGTCTGAAGGAAAGGATATCTTTTGGGAAAAAAGAAAGATATGATCTCTGGATACACTCTGCTTCAGCAGGAGAGGCATTTCTTGTTCTTGAAATCATAAAGTATTTAAAAGACCTAAGACTTATTCTTACTACAAACACTCCTCAGGGAAAGCAGATCCTTCAAAAGACGAACCTTCCAGTAAGATACCTTCCTTTTGACATGCCTTTTATTATGGAAAAGGTCTTTAAAAGATGGAGACCAAGGCTTTTGGTCCTTGTTGAAACAGAACTTTGGCCAGCTCTTCTTTATACTGCAAAAAGATATCATATACCCGTTATAGTCATAAATGGAAGGATTTCTGAAAGGAGTTTTCGCTTTTATGTAAAATTCAGGTCAATCTGGAGAAAGATAGCTCCTAAGGCAATTTATGCAGTATCTTGTGAGGATGCAAAAAGATTTGGTCTTGTCTTTGGAATGGAAAAAGTATCTGTTATGAATAACATAAAGTTTGATAGAATAAAGCCAGTAGAAGAAAAAATTGAAAAAAGGCTAAGAAACATTATTCCAGAAGATTCCTCCTTTGTTGTATTTGGATCAATAAGAAAGGAGGAGGAAGAAGAGGTATCTAAGGTCATAAAAGGACTTTTTTCTATCTTTCCAGATCTCATCGTTTCTGTCTTTCCAAGACATATGGAAAGGATAAGCTTTTGGAAAGGATTCTTTGAAAGATCAAAGATAAATTATGCATTAAGGTCAGCTATAAAAACTTATGTAAAAAAAGGAACGGCAATTGTTTGGGATGTATTTGGAGAGCTTTCTTCTGCATATTCAATAGCAGATGCTGTTTTTGTAGGAGGAAGTCTTAAGCCTTGTGGAGGACACAACTTCTTAGAACCTCTTTCATGTGGAATAATTCCGTGTGTTGGTCCTTTTCTGGATAATTTTAGATGGATAGGAAATGAGATTTTTGATATGGGACTTGTGATAAAGGTAAAAGATTGGAAAGATCTTTTAAGGAAGATTTCTTATCAGCTCTTAGAAAAAAAGGACAGGAAAAAAATAAGAGAGAAGTTTTTTGGATATATAAATTCAAAAAAAGGAGGAGCAAAAGAAGCTGCATTACTCATTAAAAACTATCTGAACATGGAGGTCTTATGAAAGAGGTAGTCCTTTTTCCTCATTCTGCTCTACCTGAAAAGGATTTCAGAAGGCTCTTGGATATATTTGGATCAATGGTAATATGCAAGCCATGGTATCTGAAGCCAAATGAATATGAAAAAGAAATAAGGATCATATATCCTGATGAAAGCAGGAGACCAAAAGAAGACTTCATAAGACTTCTTGATGAATACAAAAACTGGATACAGATTCAGGGAAAGGAAAATGCTCTTTTCTTTTTAATAGAGGACTCTCTTAAGCCATTAGAAGAAGATTACAAAAAGCTGAAGGTCTTGATAAAGAAAGGGAAAGAAGATGTGAAAGAAGAAGAATCTTTGAGATGGCATCTTATCCTTCACTGCCTTGCAGAATATGAAACTTCACAGCTGGAGATAGATTCTGAGATAGAGAGATTAAAAAAAGAAAGCTCTCCATTAAAGGATCTTTTTGAATCTGAAAAAGACTTAAAAAGCATGTTTGAAGATGTTATAAGTTCAAAGATAGAACCAGCATTAGATGAGAGGATACTGAGGAAGGTTTTAGAAGCCTGGATAGGACTTTTTGGAAGTTCTATTCCAAAAGATGCCACACTTGTGACAATAAGCAGAGATGTATTTTTCTTTGTAAAGTCATTGTTTGAGGAGTTTCTGATAGGAGATTTTTCTGAAAAAAAGGAGATCTTTCCAGAAGAAGATGCTCATTTCTTAAAGATTAATTTTCCTGTATTATCTGTTGAAAAAGACAGAATAGCAGGTTTTATCTCTGGAAAAAATTTAATCTATGTAAAAGGAGAAGGATCATGAAAGAGGCATATCTTTGGGAAAAGATAGAAGATAATTCTGTAAGATGTAATCTTTGTAATCACAGATGCGTTATAAAAGAAGGGAAAAGAGGGATATGTGGAGTAAGGGAAAACAAAGATGGAAGACTTATAACTCTCGTATATGATAAGGTCATAGCAGCACACCTTGATCCTATTGAAAAAAAACCTCTTTTCCACTTTCTCCCTGGAACAACTTCATTTTCAATAGCCACTGTAGGTTGTAACTTCAGATGCAAGTTCTGTCAGAATTATGAGATATCACAGATGCCAAGGGATTGGAAAAGGATATCAGGAGAAAACATACCTCCTGATGCTATAGTAGCTTATACAATAAAAAATGGTGCAAAAAGCATATCATACACTTATACAGAGCCCACAATATATTTTGAACTTGCCCTTGATACAGCAAGGGCTGCTGTAAGAAAAGGAATAAAAAATGTTTTTGTTACGAATGGATATATGACAGAAGAGGCTCTAAAAGAGATACATCCAGACCTTCATGCAGCAAATGTAGACCTTAAGTCTTTTAATGACAAATTTTACAGAGAGATGTGTGGAGCAAGACTTGAGCCTGTTTTGAGAAGCATAGAGACGATGAAAAGGCTTGGAGTATGGGTAGAAGTAACAACACTTATTATTCCTGGATACAACGATTCTGAGGATGAACTAAAAGAGATAGCAAGGTTTATAGTCTCTGTTGATCCAAATATGCCATGGCATGTAACAAGATTTTATCCTACATACAGGCTGACAACAGCACCATCCACTCCTATAAGCACACTTAAAAAAGCAAGGGAAATAGGGCTTAATGAAGGAGTAAGATTTGTCTATACAGGAAATGTTCCTGGTGATGAAGGTGAAAATACATATTGTTACAGATGTGGAAAACTTCTCATAAAAAGATATGGATTTTATGTAGAAAGGAATGAGATTGTAAATGGAAGATGTCCTAAGTGTAATACAGAGATTGCAGGAATCTGGCAGTAATGGAACAAATAGGTTTTATCCTTCAGTGTTTTTTTTCTTTTATGGCTATCATGAATCCCATAGGAAACACTCCCATATATCTGTCTCTTGTAAGCTATCTTCCTGATCGTGAAAAGATAAGAGTTGCAAAGGTTTCTGTTATTTCTGCTTTTATAATAGTTTTTATATTCACAGTGGGAGGAAATATCATATTCAGGATATTTGGAATTACTCTTCCTGCTTTC
>Ga0190367_1000798_pt1 | contig 20563 bp, 17 predicted proteins | sample 4872181011_MG_FD_171838 | JGI IMG/M metagenome (GOLD analysis project Ga0190367, IMG submission 171838) | Hydrothermal vent microbial mat bacterial communities from Southern Trench, Guaymas Basin, Mexico - 4872-18-10-11_MG | ecosystem: Environmental > Aquatic > Marine > Hydrothermal vents >...
AGATTTTTTTTGAGATTTCTTGCAGTGGAGATGTCTCAGATCTTATAGGCTTTATTTATGAACTTGAAAGTATCTGGTATTTTAGAATATTAAGACTTGATTTAGACCTGACTGATAATGGAAAATATAAGATAACCTTTAGTTATAACTACAGGATCATATGACAAAAGTAAAGCTTTTTTCTGCTTTCTGGTTCTTCTTAGCAGGTTCAATGTTATCTTATAACTTTTTAAAACTGAAGCAGCTGAAAAACTTCCATTTAAACATACCAGAAAATGTTAAAATACTTGAAAAAAAACTGAGTGAGGCAGAAGCTCTTATATCAAAAGAGAAGATAAAGAAAGAAGAACTAAGAATTACTTCAGAAAAGCCAGTATTGCCTGTTTTAGAAGGAATAATAAAAAGTTTTGATTCAGAAGGTAACATTCACAGGATAGCTCTGATAGACGGGAAGCTTGTAGAGGAAGGAAGCTATGTAAATGGATTTTTTGTAAAAAAGATCACAGAAAATGGAGTATATCTGTCCAAGTATAACAGAGATTGGTTTATAAAAATACCAGAGATAAGATTTTCAGTTGTGGAAAGATAAGCTGATAGTTCTTTTATTAATCTTTATTGGATGTGCAGGAGGAAGACCAAGACCTCCTGTGCAAAAGGGGATCATCAACAATATTCCATCAAGGATTATAAAAAAACAGGAACTTACTCCTGTAACCACCTTAGAACTTCAGGAAAAGTTAGAACCTATAGTAAAGATTCCGGAAAAGAAGAAAAAGCTATTTTCATTTCTGTTTCATAAAGCAAAATTAGCAGATGTCCTTAGTCTTATTGCCTATGAAGCAGGATTAAACCTGAGTATAGATTCTGAGGTAAACCTTGATAAACCTGTTACTGTTAAACTGGAAAATGTAACAGTTGAAGAGGCATTAGATGTTATAGTCAAAAAATCTGCTGGATATTCATGGAAGATAGAAGGGAATTCTTTGTTCATAGAAAGATTTGAAGAATACGTCTATCACTTTGATTACCTAAGCCTTACAGGAAAAACAGACATAGAAGTTGGAGGAGACATGCTTGCATCTGGAGTTGAACAGACAACTGTAACAGGAAAATACAGAATAGAGGCAAAGACTCAGGAAAAGGCTGATATATGGGAATCAATAAAACAGACACTTAATTCTATAAAATCTCAGGATGGAATCGTTCACATAAACAGGACAACAGGAATCATATACATAAAGGACACACCTGAGAAGATAAAAGAGATGGTAAACTTTTTAGATAAGCTTTCAGAATCACTTCACAGACAGGTAATAATAGATGCAAAGGTGCTTGAAGTAACACTTTCTGAAAAGACAAAATATGGAATAGACTGGAATCAGATGGAGATAGCATTTAAGTCAAAATGGGGAGGACTTCCTGATGACATGAGGATAAACTTTAACAGTGGATACATCCTGCTTTCTAAAAGATCAAGTCTAAATGCAGTCCTGGATTTCCTAAAGACTCAAGGAGACATAACAATCCTTTCAAATCCTCATATATCCGTCCTGAACGGACAATCCGCTCTTCTTACAGTAGGATATCAGTATCCTTATGGTGATATAGAAGGAGTTGACAGGGATACAGAAACAGGGCTTATTACATATGGAACAACTATAAAAAGAGCAGTCCTTGGACTTCAACTTGGAATAACTCCTCATATCTCACAAGATGGAAGGATTACATTAAACATAGTTCCTACAATTACAAGGATACAGCAGACAATAGATGTAGATGTTCCTGTAGCAGCAGGTCAGGTCCAGAGGATATCAAATCCCATTATAGACCTTCAGGAGCTTTCAACTACTGTAGCATTAAGAGATGGAGAAACACTTGTCCTTGCTGGACTTATAAGTCAAGTGAGGAAGCTAAACAAAAGAGGACTTCCTATCTTGGGAGATATCCCACTTCTTGGAAGGCTATTTAGCAGGACAGAAGAGGAAAAGCAAAACAGAGAACTCGTCATATTTATTACACCTCACATAAAAAGATAACTTTACACAGGATTAAATTATAGTTATCTTTAAAAAAAAGGAGGTAAAAAATTATGCTAAAAGAAAAAGGTTTTACTCTTGTTGAGATTGCTATTGTCCTTGTAATCATAGGTCTTCTTATTGGAGGAATCCTAAAAGGACAGCAGATGATAAGGAATGCAAAGGCAAAAAGACTTTACAAGATGGCAGATGAGTTAAGAGTAGCATGGAATACATTTTATGACAAATACAATCAGATTCCAGGAGATGAGAACATAAATGGCATACCAGAAGGAGAATCAGGAAATGGTGATGGTGATGGGATTATAGATTCAGGTGAACAGGGAGCTGTATTTGAGGATCTTTCAAAGGCAGGACTTATCTCAGGAGATTATGATGGAAGCAATTTTCCAAAACATCCATTTGGTGGTGAAGTAAGGATAGTATGGGCAAATGTAAATGGATCTGGATATAAGCACTGGATAAGATTCATGAATGTTCCGTGGGACATAGCTCAGCAGATTGACATGAAATACGATGATGGAAAGTATGACAGTGGTTCAATTCAGGCAAATGAAGAATATCAAAAATCAAATGATCCCATAAACTATTTTTACATTGAACTGTAAGGGATTTACCCTTATAGAAATTGCAATTGTTCTTATAATAATAGGTATTCTGCTTGCAGGGGGGATACCTATTTTTAGAGCAACTGTGGAGCAAAAAAAAAGAAATGAAACAATAGCTTATATAGAAGAAGCAAAAGAAGCAATAATAAGCTATGTAAAGATCTATGGAAGATTTCCTTATGCAGATTCAAACGGTGATGGGAAAGAAGACATAGGTTCACATTCAGGAAATCTACCTTATGTTACTTTAAGGATAAAGCCTGTTGATTCTTATTCCAGACACCTGAAGTATGAAGTAAACAGGAGTCTTACAAAGGACAGATTTAATACATGCAGGAGTATAAAAAATGGGATTTCAGGTTATCCAAAGGTAGTAGATTCAGATGCAGGAAAGGATGCTTTTTCTGTAGCTGCAGTAATCTTAAGTGCAGGAAAGATGGATGCTGACAGAGATGGAAGTCCTTTTGATAAACTGCAAAAGGATGGATTTCAAGGTGACAACACAGATGGAAGACCAAACTATATAAGATATCCTCCTACGGATGATTTTGACGACATCCTGAGATACATAAGTCCATATGAGATATATGGAGAGATATGTGAATTTGTCTCATTGGCAGTAAATAACAGTTCAGCACTTCCAGTATATGTATTCAACGCTACAGAAATGACTGATCTGGGAAAGGTACCTCCTAAAAGCAACAGACTTTATGAAGTCCTTTCAGGAACAAAAATAGAGATAAGAAACAAATCGCATGGAGGAGGAAAAATAGTAAATTCTGATCCGATGACACCTATCATAATATCTGGAAGAGGTCTGACGATAAATATCAGTAGCTCTTCCCAAAAGAGCCTATCAGGTTATAAAGTGGAAAAAGAATTGAGATTGCTACCAATCCGAAGACTCCGCCTAAGATAATCATAGTTATTGGCTCTATTGTACTTAGAAGTATCTGAACTCTGTCTTTGGCTTCTTTGTCATAAAACTGTCCAAGTCTCTTAAAAGCTTCTTCTAAAGTTCCAGTAAGCTCTCCATTTCTTATAGCACCCACAAAAAAAGCAGGAAATATACCTACAGATTCAAAGGCTTCTGAAAGCTGAGATCCAGACTGAATATATTCATACACAAGAGCTATCTTCTCTTCTATATAGACATTTCCAAGTGCATTTACAAGTATCTCAAAGATTTCCTTTATTGAAACTCCAGCAGCATACATAACAGCAAAGTTCTTACAAAGTCTAGAAAATACTATTCCTCTTATAATATCACCTACTGTGGGAATATTAAGGATATATTTATGAAGAAGTTTTTTCCCTTGTGGACTTCTAACTGTAAGAAATAGGATAAATAAAAAGACAAAGACAATTTTTATTACATCTATATAGTATTTTTTCATAAAAAGACTCAACTTAAGCAAAATAACAGTAACTGTAGGAAGTTTTATTCCCATATCTAAAAGCATATTTGCTGTTTTTGGAAGAACATAACCTATCCATATCCCGACAACAGCGAAAACAAGAATACTTATAAACATTGGATATATAGAAGCTCTTTTTACAATAGATTTTACTTCCTGTTTCCATTCTAAAAAATCAGCTAATTCTTTTAAACAGTCTGGCAACCTTCCAGATGTTTCTCCAATTCTTATTACACTCAACTCCAATCTGCTGAATATTCCTTGAAATTTTTCCATTGCTTCATAAAGAGGACTTCCTGCCTCAACAGCTAAAACTATCTCTGCTATGATCTTTTTCAGCTTTCTAGAAGGAATCCCCTTTTCTATTTCCTCAAGAGCAGTAATTATAGGTAAGCCTATTTTAAGAGCTTGTGCTAGTCTATTATAAAATTCAATAATAAGTTTAGGCTTTACTCTTTCAAAAAGACTAAATGATATTTCTTTTTTCTTTTTGTATTTTACTAAGATAAGACCTTTTTGAAGAAGCTTTGATTCAAGAGACTGTTCATCAAAAGCTGTAACTTCACCTTTTATAAGATTCCCTCTTTCATCTATTGCTTCATATCTATATTCAGGCACCTGGTATGACCCTCAAAACCTCCTCTAAGGTAGTTATTCCCCTTAAAACCTTCTTTAATCCCTGCTTAAATAGAAGCTCTGTTCCATTCTTTACAGCAGCCTTTTCTATAGCACTTCTTGAAGGATTCCTTCTTATAAGCTCTTCTATTTCATCATCCACTTCTATGACTTCATACACACCTGTCCTTCCTTTATACCCAGAATTCCCACACTTTTCACATCCAACTGCCTGTGGAAGTTCTTCTGGAGGTTCAAGTCCCTGTTTTCTAAAAATCTCTATCTCTTCATCACTTATAGGTCTTTTTTTCATACAGTCTTTACACACCTTCCTTACGAGTCTCTGTGCAACAATCATTACAAGAGAAGATGCAAGCGTTATAGGACTTACTCCTATATCAAGAAGTCTGTTTATAGCAGATGCAGCATCATTTGTATGAAGTGTAGAAAGGACAAGATGTCCTGTAATTGATGCCCTTATTGCAAGTTCAGCTGTCTCCATGTCCCTTATCTCTCCTACGAGGATCACATCAGGATCCTGTCTCATTGCAGCTCTCAGTGCATTTGCAAAAGTAAAGTTTGCTTTTGGATTTACTGAGCTCTGTCTTATAGAAGGAATAAGAAACTCTATAGGATCTTCTATTGTCATTATGTTTATCTCTGGTCTGTTTATTGCCATAAGTGCTGAATAAAGTGTTGTTGTCTTTCCTGATCCTGTTGGTCCTGTTGTAAGTATAAGTCCATATGGTCTTTTTATGTTCTTCAGAAATCTTCTTAGATCCTCTTTTTCAAATCCAAGCTCTTCAAGATTCCCTACTATACTGCTATATATAAGCAATCTCATAACCACTATCTCACCAAAATGAGAAGGAAATGTAGAAACTCTTATATCAAACTCTCCTAAATCTCCCTTATATCTTATCCTTCCATCATGAGGAACATTTGGATTGGATATGTCTATATCTGCCATGATCTTAAAACGGGTAACAAGGGGCTGATGAAGCTTTTTTGAAAATATATACTCCTGTCTCAGAACACCATCTATCCTGTAAAATATCCTTAAAAGGTTTGCATCAGGGACTACATGTATATCACTTGCACCAAGGATATATCCTTTTTCTATAATCAGCTCTGAAAGCTTTATTATTCTGCTTTCTTCTATACCAGATAATTCATAAAGCTGTGTTATGTCTTCTATCTGCTGATCAATACTTTCTGCTGTCTGATAATATATCCTGTTCATCTTCCTTATCCAGTCCTTTGGAGCAAGATATGTCTCTACCTTACAGCCAGTTATCCTTGCTATCTTGTCTTTTGTAAGGACATCAAAAGGATTTGCTGTTGCTATTTTTAATGTATTATCCTCTTTTTCAAATGGAAATATCTCATGTTTCAGGGCTATCTCCTTTGGAACTATTTTGATTACATCAGGATCAGGATTTACTCTGTTTAAATCAAGTATCTTTGCACCACTTTGTATTGCTATAGCCATCTGAAGCTGCTCTTCACTTATCCAATTAAGTCTTAAAAGGACTTCTCCAAGCATTATTCCTGTTTTTTTAGACTCTGCCAGAGCTATTTTAAGCTGGTCTTTATCAATAAATCCAAGTTCTACGAGAATGTCTCCAATCCTTTTCTTTTCAGTCATAATGGAAGGGATCAGTAAGGTGGAGCCCACCAGGCAAATTCATCAAATTCTATCCCTACGGACATCTCATCTTCTGAGAAAGTTACATTTCTTATAATCCCTGAAATTTCTTGTTCACCAGGTATCCCAGGAAACTTGCATGATATAATTACTGGTTCATCTTTCTTGAATAAGAAATCTCCTTTTTCTAAAGGAAAGACGATTCTGCATCCTTTCTTGCTTATGTCTTTTATTACCCCTTCTTTTTTTGAACCAGAATACTGAACCTTAGCAGAAACAAGACACCTTATCCTTTTATGTCTCCTTCTTTCTCTTATTTTTATCTCCTCTGGATATTCCAGCAGAATATACCTTATTGGATCATCTATAACCTTTATTACCTTAGAATAAAACTCATATACCTTTTCTCCACTCGGAAAATACACAAGGACCTTATTCCTGTCTCTAAGATTTACCTTCCTTCCTTCTTTTAACGGAACTGTTACTGCAATATATCTTTCAGGCTTTATTCCAATCAATATTATCCTGACAGGCTCTTCTTGCTGAAAATACAGACAAGAACCTATGTCTATCTTTTCTTCTAATTTCATCTTGATAGTTCCTTTATTTTGCTATAATGTTAACAAAAACTTATCTTTTTTGTCAAAGATGAAACCAGCTTTTAAAAGATTAATCCCATTCACATTTATCTTTATAATCCTTCCTTCTTCTTCATTCCAAGAATCTACAGAGGAAATATTTCTCAAAAAGGCTGGATATTATCTCTCACAGGATCTTTTGGATAAAGCAATAGATCTTTATCTGGAAGTCTTAAAGAAAGATCCATACAATTTTTATGCACTGATAAATTTAAGCTCAGCTTATATAAAGAAGGGGAGTTTTTATGAAGCATATCCTTATCTTAAAAGGCTCGTTAGGAAGTATCCTGAAAGACCAGAGTCCTGGATAAATTTGGCTGTATGTGAGATAGGAATTGGAGATCTTAGATCTGCTATGAAGAATTTAGAAAAGGCAGAAAAGCTTCTGGACTGTCCAAGCTTTGCTTTATACCTTCATAAGGGTGTGATATTTAGTAAGATGGGAAAGCTGGAAGATGCTATTAGATGCTATAAAAAAGCAGAACTTATGAATCCAGAAGATCCATGTCTTATATTTAACATTGCACTTGCTTATGATAAAAAGAAGGACTATAAGAAGGCAATTATCTATTATGAGATGTATTTGAAGAAAGAGGTGTCTCAAGAAGAAAAAAGGAAGGTAAGAGAAAGAATAGAGCAATTAAAGCTTTATCTTGGAAGATGATATACTGTTGGAAGTTCAGGTATAGGGATATCTTCATATATCTTGCTTCTTCTGAAAAAGGGGCAAAAAAGATAGGGATAAGTATGGAGGATTTGGATCCTTTGTTCTATTTTAAGAAAAATTTTTCAGACTTAAAACTTGACCTATCACATAATCTTCCTCTTGCTGAAGCAGTAATGAACAGACTTATGAATGATAAAGAGATAAAGATCTTTCTTGATGTAACTCTTACTCCATTTCAATGGAAGGTCCTGAATGCTATAAGAGACATCCCTTTTGGAGAGACAAAGACTTATAAACAGATAGCTGAAAAGATAAACAGACCAAAAGCTATTAGAGCCATAGCAAATGCTTTAAGACTTAATCCTCTTCCTATAATATTTCCCTGTCACAGGGTAGTATCTGAGAATTCCATAGGAGGATTTAGTTTTGGAGTCAGCATAAAACAGTATCTTTTGAAATACGAAAGGGAGATCCTTCATGAAAACAGTTCTTTATCTTATAAGACACGGGAAAACAAAAGGGAAAGATTTATGTTATAAGGGGCAGACAGATGTCCCTCTTTCTGAAGAAGGTATAAGGCAGGCAGAATCTCTTGGAGATCATCTGAAAAAAGAAGGTATAAGTTTCTCGTGCATGTATACTTCAGACCTTTCAAGAGCTGTTCAGACAGCTTACATTATTGGGAGATTTCTGAATTGTAATAACATAAAGAAAGAGAAACTTTTAAGGGAAAGAAACTTTGGTATATGGGAAGGAAAGACACTGGATGAGATAAAAGAAAGATGGAAAGAAGATTTTGAAAGATGGAAAAAAGATCCTCTTAATTTTTATCCTCCTGAAGGAGAGTCTACCTTAGAGCTTAAAGAAAGAGTAGAAAAGGTCCTAAAAGAGATAAAAGAAAAGCACAGAGGAGAAACAGTCTGTATTGTAGCTCATGGAGGAGTAAACAGGGTAATAATCTGTTCTTTTCTTGGATTGAGTCTCAAGAATATATTTTCCATAGAACAGGACTACTGTTGTCTTAATAAGATAGAGATATATGATGACGGTTTCTCAGTTATAAAAAAACTGAACTGGACACTAAGGATAACTGAAGATGCCTGGTAAGCTATGATATTAGGACTTATGAGAAAACATGCAAGATCCTGGATAATAAAGATAACTATAGCAATTATAGGACTGGTTTTTGTTTTTTATTTTGGCTACTCATTTAGGGCTCAAAGAGGTTTAAGGATTGCAAAAGTAAATGGTGAGGTTATTACAAGAAATGAATATCTTCGTGAATATGATTACATATACGAGGCATTCAGAAGGATTTATAAGGAAACAAAGGATCTTTCAGAAATAAAAAGACTTGCACTTGATGTCCTTATAGATCAGATCCTTATAAGACAAGAAGCAAGAAAGCTTGGAATAAAAGTAACAGAAGAAGAGATTCAGAGAGAGATAATGAAGAATCCTGCATTTCAGGTAAATGGAAGGTTTGATATAAGGATTTACAGAAGGATTTTAAAAAGCAATGGTATGACTCCTGAAGAATATGAAAAAAGAGTAGCTTATCAGATACTGGAAAAAAAGATAAAGGATCTTCTGCTTTCATTTTCAAATGTTACAGAAAAGGAAGCTCTTGATTATTTCAGATACATAAAAGAGGAGATAAAGATAAGCTTTCTTCTTTTTAAACCTGAGATGTTTAAAAAAGATGTAAAAATTACAGAAAAGATGATGAGAGACTTCTATAAGGAAAACAAAGAAAGATACAGAATGCCTGTTCAGATAAAGCTGTCTTACATTATGATAGATCCAAAGGACTTTGAAAAAGAAGTAGAGCTTAATGAAGAAAAGATAAAGCAGTATTATGAATTCCACATGGATGAATATAGATTGCCTGGACAAAAAGAAGCTCCAAGCCTTGATGATGTAAAAGATAAGGTAATAAGGGATTTTATTTCTGAAAGGAGTGAGGAAATAGCACTTGAAAGGTGTTATGAACTTATAGACAGGATGCCATATGAAATGGATCTAAAAGAATGGGCTGAGAAGAATGGACTGAAGATAGGATATACGGATTATTTTTCTGAAAGTGATCATGTTATTCCAGACATAGGAGGGACAGAAGAGATCATAAAAAGGCTTTTTCAGCTAAAAGATAAAGAAGTATCTGATCCTATAAAGATCAGAGGTAAATTTTACATATTTCAGCTTGAAAAGAAAAAAGAATCCTATATTCCTGAATTTTATGAGGTAAAAGATCAGATAAAAGAAGATCTTATAGACAGATTGTCTATGGAAATGGCTAAGGAGGAAGCAGAAAGGATCCTTTCTCAGTTGAAAAAAGGAGAGATAAGTATAGAAGATGTTGCAAAAAAGGAAGGGTTAGAACTTGTTGAAACAGGATTTTTTACGAGAAGTGATCCTGTTCCAAAGATAGGAGATGATGGGGAATTAAAAGAGGAGCTTTTCTGTTTAGGAGAAAAGGAGTTTTTTGATAAATTATATGTTAATGATGATGGGGTGTATATAATAAGAGTTGAGGAAAGGAAGGAGGTAGATATGGATGAATTTAAAAGAAAGAAGGAAAGAATAAAAGACCAGATAGCTTATCTAAAAAGAGAAAGGATCTTTTCTGATTGGATAAAACTTTTAAGAAAAAGAGCAAAGATAGAAATCATAAATCCTTTTGAATAGGAGTAACAGGATGAAGGATTTAAGTTTTGAAGAAAAAAAGAACTTCTTTGACAGACTGTTAGAAATGTCTCCTGCTGCAGTATACATTATCCAGGAAGGAAGGTTCAGGTTAGTAAATCCTGAATTTGAAAAGATTACAGGATATAGTAGTAAAGAGATAGAAGACATAGATCCTATAGAGCTTGTTTTTCCTGAAGACAGGGAAAAGATAATAGAAAGACAAAGAAGAACAATAAAAGGAGAAATCTCTTCTCCTTATGAATTCAGGATAATGACAAAAGATGGAAAGGTTAAGTGGGTTGTAGAAAGGGTTTCTCTTATTGAATTTGAAGGAAAAAAAGCAATACTTGCAAACTTTATGGATATAACGGAAATGAAAAGAATGGAAAAAGAGCTTTCAGAAACAAAAAAGCTACTTGAACAGATCCTTTCAGTAGCTCCTGTAGGACTTGGAATTGCTGAAAATAGGGTTATAGGATGGGCAAACGATGAGATGGTAAGGATATTTGGTTATGAGAATAAGGAAGAATTTGTAGGACTTCATGCAAAAAAACTATATGTCTCAGAAAAGGAATATGAAAGAGTTGGAGAATTATATGAGGTCTTGAAAAAAAGGAAAACAGCAGAAGCTGATGTAAGATTTAAGAAAAAAGATGGAACACCTTTCTGGGGACACTTGAGATTCATTGCTTTTGATCCAAGATCACCAGAAAAGAAAGTAGCATTTGCTATACTTGACATAACAAAAAGAAAAAGCCTTGAAGAAAGGCTTTATGAAGAAAAAGAATTCCTTGATGTAACTTTAAGATCTATTGGAGATGGAGTAATCTGCACAGATAAGGAAGGAAGAGTAACTCTTATGAACAGAGTTGCTGAAGAACTTACAGGATGGAAGGAAGAAGAAGCAATAGGAAAAAATCTGAAAGAGGTATTTCATATTGTGGATGAAAAGACGAGAGAAAGGTGTGAGGATCCTGTTCAGAAGGTATTAAAGACAGGAAAGGTCGTGGGACTTGCAAACAATACTGTTCTTATATCAAAGGATGGAAAAGAAAGACTACTTTCAGACAGTGGTGCACCTATAAAAGACAAGGAAGGAAACATACTCGGTGTTGTCCTTGTATTCAGGGATGTTACAGAAAAGAGAAAGATAGAGACAGAATTACAGAGGATGGAAAAGCTTGAATCAATAGGAGTCCTTGCAGGAGGAATTGCTCATGACATGAACAATCTCCTTATGGCAATCCTTGGACATGTGTCACTTGCAAAGCTAAGCTGTGATCCAGAAAGTGATGTATACAGAAAGCTTGAAGATATAGAAAGGGCTGTAATTAATGCAAAATCTCTTACACAGCAGCTTCTTACATTTTCAAAAGGTGGAGCACCTATAAGAAAGCCGATCTCTATAAAAGAGCTTATAAAAGAAAGTGCAAGATTTGCTCTTTCAGGAACAAATGTAAGTTGTAGGTTCAGCATAGAAGATGATCTTTGGATGGTAGAGGCAGATGAAGCACAGCTAAGACAGGTAATATGTAACATTGTAATAAATGCTCAGCAGGCAATGCCATCAGGAGGTGTAATAGACATAAAAGCAGAAAATGTGTTCGTAAAAGGAGAGATTCCGATAAAAGAAGGAAGATATGTGAAGATAAGTATAAAGGATTATGGTATTGGGATTCCTAAGGAGCATCTAAGCAAGATATTTGATCCTTTCTTTACTACAAAGCAAAAAGGAAGTGGTCTTGGACTTACTACTGCTTATAACATAATAAGGAATCATGATGGATATATAACCGTTGATTCAGAACTCGGAAAAGGGACAAGGGTTGATATATACATCCCTGCATGTGAAAAAGAGATAAAACAGGAAAAAAGGGAATTTTTTTCAAAAAAGAGAGTGCTTCTTATGGACGACGAAGAACTTGTATTGGAAGTCGTAAAAGAGATGTTAAGGGCTATTGGATTTGAGGTAGAAGCAGTAAAAGATGGAAAGGAAGCTGTAGAGATTTACAGAAAGGCAAAAGAAGAAGGAAAGGAATTTGATGCAGTAATCCTTGACCTTACTGTTCCTGCTGGAATGGGAGGAAAAGAGGCCTTAGAAAGGATACTTCAGATAGATCCTTCTGTAAAGGCAATTGTATCAAGTGGATACTCAAATGATCCTATTATGTCTGAATATAAGAAATATGGATTTAAAGCAGTTATAACAAAACCATATACAATTCAAGAACTTCAGAAAGTCTTGAATGAGGTCTTAAGAGAATGACAAAAAGGATAAAGACGAAGATTATAGCAACAGTTGGTCCTTCTTCTCAGAAGAAGTCTGTCTTAAGGAGGATGATCCTTGCAGGAATGGATCTCGTAAGGATAAATATGTCTCATGGGAGGCATGAAGAACACAAGATCGTTATAGACAACATAAGAGAGCTATCACAGGAGACAAGAAGACCAATAGGAATAATCCTTGATCTGAGAGGACCAAAGATAAGGACTGGAAAACTAAAGGATGGAAGACCAGTATATCTTAAAAGAGGATCTGTTTTGAGAATAACGACAAAGGAAGTATTAGGAGATGAAACGCAGATAAGCACGACATATAAGGGGCTTATAGATGATGTGGAGGTTGGAGACAGGATTCTTTTAGATAATGGAACAATAGAGCTTAGGGTAATAGACAAGGAAAAGGATTCTATTCTGTGTAAGGTAACAGTTGGTGGAATCCTTGGAGAAAACAAAGGGATAAATCTTCCAGGAGTAAGTGTATCTGCTCCTTCTGTTACGGAAAAGGACAAAAAGGACATAGAATTTGGAGTAAAAAACAGAGTAGATTATTTTGCTATTTCATTTGTAAGAGATGAAGAGAATGTGAAAGAAGTAAAAAGGATTATATCTTCTTATGGAGCAGATATTCCAGTAATTGCAAAGATAGAGAAGCCTGAAGCTGTAAAGAACATAGAAAAGATACTTCAGGTATCAGACGGAATAATGGTTGCAAGAGGAGATCTTGGAGTAGAAATAAGACCAGAACAGGTTCCAGAGGTCCAGAAAATACTTATACAGAAAGCAATAATCTTTAACAAACCTGTTATAACAGCAACACAGATGCTTGAAAGCATGACACTTAATCCTTTTCCTACAAGAGCAGAAGCCTCAGATGTTGCAAATGCAATATATGATGGAACTGATGCTGTTATGCTTTCAGAAGAGACAGCAATAGGAAGATATCCTGTAAAGGCTGTTCAGATGATGGCAAAAATAGCACTTAAGGCAGAAAACTCTCCATTTATGAGATATAACCTCAGGTTTGATAAAGAACCAGAGGACATAGTATATGCTGTTGCAAGATCTGCAGTAAACATACTTCACGACATAAATGCAAAAGCAATTATAGTCTTTTCTGTATCAGGAAGGACTGCAAAGCTTATATCAAGATACAGACCAAAAAGACCTATCTTTTCATTTTCTCCAGACAGAGATGTATACAACAGACTGTCCCTTGTCTGGGGAATTACTCCTCTTATTATTCCTCCAATACATGATACAAGAAGAATAATAGAAAAAGGAGAAGAGATAATCTTGAGAAAAGGGATACTCAAGAAAGATGATCTCGTTGTTCTTGTAACTGGTCTTGCACTTAAGGCAGGATCAACAAATCTTATAAAGATTCACAGGATGGGACACAAAGACTGATGCTTTATGTAACAGGAACAGAGGCAAGGTGTGGAAAGTCTGCAATATGCTTGGGAATAGCTGATATCCTTTTGAGGACTTTTGAAAAAGGAAAAGTAACATTCTTCAGACCTCTTATAAGCTGCAATCCAAAAAAAGAAAGAGACAAAGACATAGAACTAATTTGCTCTTACTTAGGAATCCCATACAGCAGTGAAAGATTTGCATATAGCATGGAAGAGGCAGAAAAGCTTATAGCAGCTGGAAGACATGAAGAGATTATAGATGGAATAATGGAAAAATACAAAAAGCTTGAAAGAGAATATGACTTTATTCTTTGTGAAGGAACAGACTTTGAGACTTCTTCTGCAACATTTGAGTTTGACATAAATGCTGAGATAGCAAACAATCTTGGCTGTCCTGTCCTTCTTGTATCAAGTGCAAAAGGGAAAAGTCCTGATCAGATGATAAGCCAGATCAAACTTGCACTGGATTCTATACTTGAAAAAGGAGGTCATACTGTAGGGATAATAGTAAATAGGGTTGAAGGAAATAAGGAAGAACTTTTAGAAAAGCTAAAAAAAGCTTTTTCTTCAAGCCTTATCTATGCTATTCCAGAAGTTCCTCTTCTTTCTTCTCCAAGAATAAAAGAAATTGTAAAACATATGAATGCAAAAGTCATATATGGAGAAAAGCTTATTGAAAGACATGTGAGAAGCTTTGTTGTTGCTGCAATGCTTCTTCCAAACTTTCTTGAAAGGATAGAAGAAGACAGCCTTATAATTACTCCTGGAGACAGATCAGACATAATCGTAGGATGTCTTTCTGCTATTTCTTCACTTTCTATGCCAACTATATCTGGAATAATGCTTACAGGTGGGCTTCTTCCACCTCCTTCTTTAAGAAAGCTTATAGAAGGATATTCTGACATGGTTCCTATACTTTCTGTAAAAGAGAATACATTTCCTGCTGCAATAAAGGTAAGCAGTATTCGTCCAGAGATCCTGCCAGACGACAGTGAAAAAATAGAGCTTGCACTTGATGTATTTGAAGAAAATGTTGATGCAGAAATGCTTCTTGAAAGGATCTTGAAAGAAAGACCAAAGATAATTACGCCAAAGATGTTTGAACACAGACTCATAGAACTTGCAAAAAGAAAGACTGTAAGGATTGTCCTTCCAGAAGCAGAAGATGAAAGGATTCTGAAGGCAACAGAAGTTATTCTCAGAAAAGGAATAGCAAAGATAATACTACTTGGAGATCCTGAAAAGATAAGGAAAAAGGCATCTATTATTGGAGTAAATATAGAAGGAGCAGAGATCATTGATCCAAAAAGATCTCCAAAACTTTATGAATACGCAAAAAAGTATTGGGAACTCAGAAGACACAAAAAAGTTACATTTGAGCTAAGTCTTGATCTAATGCATGATGTAAACTACTTTGGAACGATGATGGTATATATGGGAGATGCTGATGGAATGGTATCAGGAGCAGCTCATACAACAGCAGATACAATAAGACCTGCTCTTCAGATAATCAAGACAAAGGAAGGATATTCAATAATATCTGGCATATTCTTTATGTGTCTTAAGGACAGAGTGCTCATATATGGAGACTGTGCAGTAAATCCTGATCCAGATCCAGAGGAGCTTGCACAGATTGCAATAGCATCTGCTGAAACTGCAATGCAGTTTGGAATAGAACCAAAGGTTGCACTTCTTTCATATTCAACAGGAGATTCTGCAAAGGGAAAGGATGTGGAAAAGGTAAAGGAGGCTGTAAGGATTGCAAAAAGTATTATAAAGGAAAAAGGTCTTCCTGCAGAACTTGATGGACCAATGCAGTATGATGCAGCAGCAGACATGGAAGTTGCAAAAAGGAAGATGCCAGAAAGCCCTGTTGCAGGAAGGGCAACAGTATTCATATTTCCTGACCTTGATACAGGAAACAACACATATAAGGCTGTCCAGAGATCTTCTGGTGCAGTTGCAATAGGTCCTATACTTCAGGGACTCAGAAGACCCGTAAATGACCTGAGCAGAGGATGCACAATAAAGGACATTGTAAATACTGTTGCAATTACTGCAATTCAGGCACAATGAGGATACTCGTAATAAACTGTGGAAGCTCTTCTATAAAGTATCAGCTTTTTGATACAGAAAAGGAAGAAGTTATTTTTTCAGGAGAAGTAGAAAAGATAGGAGAAGAAAAAAGCATACTGGTTCATTATGAGAAAGGAAAAAAAATAAAGAAAGAAGGAAAAATAAGAAATCATGAGGAAGCTTTTAAGCATATAGAAGGGTTTATAAAAGGAAAAAGGATAGATGCTGTTGGACACAGGGTTGTTCATGGAGGAGAAGCATTCAAAGATGCTGTTCTTGTAGATGAGGCTGTAGAAGCTGAAATAGAAAGGAACATTCATCTTGCTCCCCTTCACAATCCTCATAATCTTGAAGGGATAAGAATAGCAAAAAGACTTTTTCCTTCTGTTCCTCATGTTGCTGTATTTGATACAGCATTCTTTCATAACATGCCAGAAGAAGCATTCCTTTATGCTATCCCATACTGCTTTTATGAAAAATACAGGATAAGGAAGTATGGATTTCACGGAACATCACACATGTATGTTGCAAAAAAGACTGCATCTTACATGAAAAGACCCTTAGAGGAGCTAAATCTCATAACAGTTCATCTTGGAAATGGTGCAAGTATGGCAGCAATAGAAAAGGGAAGGGCTGTTGATACGAGTATGGGAATGACTCCACTTGAAGGACTTATTATGGGAACAAGATCTGGTGACATTGATCCAGGAGTTCTTTTTTTTCTTATTGAAAAAGGCCTAAAGCCTGAGGAGCTATACAGGATCCTGAACAGAGAAAGTGGTCTGAAAGGAATATGTGGAATGAATGATATGAGAAAGATACTTGAAAAAAGAGAGGAAAACAGTCTTTGTGATCTTGCTATAAGGATGTATGCAAGAAGGATAAAGAAATACCTGGGAGCATATATGGCATTGCTTGGAGATGTTGATGCAATAAGCTTTACTGCAGGAATAGGAGAAAACTCTTCGGAAATAAGATGGCTTTGCTGCAAAGGTCTTGAAAGTCTTGGAATAAAGTTAGATCCTGAAAAAAACAGGTTGAATAAGACAGAGATAAGCAAAGATGATTCAAAGATAAAGGTATTCGTCATAAAGACAGATGAACAGCTTGTGATTGCAAAACAGACAGAGGAGCTTATCCAAAAGGAAGCTTTATAATGAATGTTGTTCCTTTTCCAATTGAGCTTATAGCCTTTATCTCACCTTTATGTGCCTCTATTATCTTGTAAGATATTGCAAGTCCAAGTCCTGAACCAGAATCTCTTGTCGTATAAAATGGTTCAAATATATGCTGTAACTCTTCTTCTGTCATTCCTTTTCCTTCATCCTGAATCCTTATCTCTACTCCATCCTCCTTTTTTTCTGTTGTAACCTTTACAGTTCCTCCTTCTTCCATTGCCTGAATAGCATTTGTTACTATGTTTATAAAGACCTGTTTTAGTTTGTCTGGATCACACATAATCTCTGGTATTTCAGGTGAAAGACTTGCAACAAACCTGTATTTATCCTTAGGATAAATCTCTCTCATCATCTTAAGCACATCACTTATTACTGAATTTATGTCAGAAGGTCTTCTTATAAGCTTGTATTCTCTTGTAAAGTCTCCAAGGTTGTTTACGAGTCTTTCAAGTCTTGCAACCTCATCAAGTATCACATCAACCTTTTTCAGAAGCTTTTCATCTGTAAGATGACGACGAATCTGCTGAGAAAATCCACCTATTATCATAAGAGGATTCTTTATTTCGTGAGCAACATGTGCAACTGCCTTCCCAACTGCTGCAAGTCTTTCTGACTGAAGAAGCCTTCTTTCCATCTGTTTCTGCCCTGATACATCCCTTATTATAGCAGTAAATGTTATCTCTCCATCTATTTCTGTGCATGAAAGGCTCAGCTCTATTGGAAACTCTTCTCCGTTTTTTCTCAGTGCATTTAACGATACTGTCTTTCCTATTATCTTTGGCTTTCTTGTCTCAAGAAATCTTTTTACATACTGGGAGTGATCACCATAGTATGCAGGAATAAGTATATTCAAGTCCTTTCCTATAATCTCCTCCTTTGAATATCCAAATATCCTTTCAGCTGCCCTGTTAAAAAGTATTATCTTGTGATCCTTATTTATGCTGAGGATTGCATCTGTTGCAGTATCAAGTATTGTTTTAAACTTTTCTTCAGACCTTCTTATTCTACTTATAAGCTCACCATATCCTGTAAGCTTGTTTGATATAATAAGATAAAAAGATCTTCCCTTTTCCTGAAAAACAGGAAATACTTCTACAAAAATCTCTTCCTCTTTTATCCTGTGAACCTTCCTTGAACTTTTCCCTGTATCTATTGCTCTTCTTAAAGGACACGAACTTTCACAAAGTCCTCTGTGTTCATGAATTATCTCATAACATTTTTTACCAAAGGTCTGTGCCTTTGTAACATTATGCTCCTTCAGAAACTTTTCATTTGCATAATGTATTGTCATATCCTGATCAACAACGACTATCCTGTAGTCTATAGTATCAAGTATCTTTTTAAGTATTTCCTTCTTTAGTTCCTTCATGCTCTTGGATGACATCTCTTATATACATTTTTCATATAACTTCTGTCCAAATGAGTATATATCTGTGTTGTTGATATGTCTGAATGTCCAAGCATAAGCTGAACAGATCTCAGATCTGCTCCGTTTTCTAAAAGATGAGTAGCAAAACTGTGTCTTATGACATGAGGAGTTATCTTTTTGTTTATCCCTGCCTTTCTTGCATAAAGCTTTACCATCTTCCAGAATCCTTGTCTTGTAAAAGGCTTTCCTCTGTTATTCAGAAAAAGATAAGGTGAACCATTCCTGTCAAACTTCCTTCTTGCTCCATTTATATACTGCTTTAATGCACAGATTGCCTTTTTTCCAACAGGAACAAACCTTTCCTTTAATCCCTTTCCCATGACCTTCACATACCCAACATCTAAGTTTACATCTTCTAATCTCAATTTTACAAGTTCTGAAGCTCTAAGTCCTGTTGCATAAAGAAGTTCCAACATTGCCCTATCTCTTATTCCTCTTTCCTTAGATGGATCTGGTTGTTCTAAAAGGAGCTCAATTTCGTGTTTACTCAATATATTTGGAAGAGGTTTTGATACTTTTGGAATCTCTAAAAATCTTGAAGGATTATCAGATATTATTCCTTCAAGAACAAGAAACTTAAAAAATGTCCTGATAGCTGATATATTCCTTGCCAAACTTCTTTTAGAGATCCTGCAGCTTAGATAATTCACATATTCCGTAAGCATACCAGTATCTATCCTTCTTATATCCTCTCCTTTTTCTTCAACAAAACTTTTCAGTTTCCTCAGATCCTTTTCATAAGCAGAAACAGTATTTTCTGAAGCCCCCTTTTCTGTGATCATATAACTTAAGAACTGCTCAATCAGATCATCCATACTCTGTCTTTGTAATAATTTCATGACCACCCTCCTCTACAATAACCATTTCTTCAATCCTTACCCCACCCTTTCCAGGCAGGTAAATTCCTGGTTCTATCGTTATTACCATTCCTTGTTCAAGTATTGTAGGATCTGACCTTGAAATTCTTGGAGCTTCATGAACAGCAAGTCCTACACCATGACCAAGACCATGAGTAAAAAAATCTCCAAATCCTGCCCCCTTAATTACATCTCTTGCTATGCCATCTAATTTATCAGTTCTCATTCCTGGTTTTACAAAAGATATAGCTTTTTTCTTTGCCTCATCTACAACAGAATATATCTTCCTGAATTCCTCATCCGGACCATCTATAAATACCGTCCTCGTTATATCAGAACAGTATCCTTCTACCTTTACTCCCATATCAATAATTATTGGCTCATGTGGAAGGAGTTTCTTTTCTGAAGGAGATGCATGTGGAAGTGCACTGTTTTTTCCTGATGCAACAATTGGTTGAAATGAAAGATCTTCTGCTCCTTTTCTGTATGCAAGCTCTCTTATCCTTAGCTCAACCTCCTTTTCAGAAATTCCTGGTCTTATCCAGGATATCACTTCATCCATTATTTCAGATGCCATCTTTGCAGCTTTTTTTATAAGCTCTATCTCACATCCTTCTTTAATCCTTCTTAGTTCCTCAACAATTCCTTCAACAGGAATAAGTTCAAGAGAAACCTTCTCTTTTATCTTTCTATAAGTTCCATAACTCAGATAATTTTCCTCAAAACCTATCTTTTTTGCACCTGTTTCTGAAATTATCCTGCATATCTGATCAAGTATGTCGTCCTTTACTAACTTTATCTCAAAATCAGGAACTTCTTCCTTTGCCTGTATCTCATATCTTGGATCAGTTATAAGAAAAGCATAGTCCTTTCCTATGAGAAGAGATCCTGAAGATTCTGTTATGTGTATGTCAGATGCACTGAATCCAGAAAGGTATCTTCTGTTTTCAGGTCCTAATATCCATAATGCATCAAGTCCTTTTTTAGAAAAAACAGTCCTTAACATTGAT
>Ga0190367_1000800_pt1 | contig 20532 bp, 24 predicted proteins | sample 4872181011_MG_FD_171838 | JGI IMG/M metagenome (GOLD analysis project Ga0190367, IMG submission 171838) | Hydrothermal vent microbial mat bacterial communities from Southern Trench, Guaymas Basin, Mexico - 4872-18-10-11_MG | ecosystem: Environmental > Aquatic > Marine > Hydrothermal vents >...
CCAACGCCCTGCCCCCTATGAACATCAGATGCAGCACCTTCCTGAAGTCCAGAAGGACGCCATGCTCATCGTAAACAGCCGATAAGAACAGGACCGCGGTGGCCTGCCTCACCTCGCCCAGCACTTCCTGCTCCACACCCGCCACGACCGCGAGCTGGAAGGTCCCTCCCTCAGCTACCGCCTCCACGCCCCTCACGCAGAGGAAGGAGCGCACTTCGGCCGCGGAGGAGAGCCAAGCACGGGCATAGGCTTCCCAGGATGGGCTGACGAAGAAGCAGAAGGTGCTGCCCGTGAAGAGCTCCCGGTCCGGGCCGGAGATGTCCACCTCAAAGACCTCGGCAAAGCCATCTCCATCTGCATCCGAGATCACATGGTCGAGGGAGAGCAGGAGCTCCCGGAGCGAGACGCTGCTCATGGCCACCCTCCTGGGCCTGCCATCGAGCACGTAGGTCGAGTAGGCGAGTTCCCCTCCGCACGCGCGCCTGACCAAGGCCATCAGCTCGCCCACGCGGCTCTCCGGGCCCAGCCCCCCTCTAGAGGCCTTGTAGGTTACGCGGAACTTGTAGGCAGAACCGGGGCGGGGAGCCGCCCTGGTGGAGAAGAGGGCGCTCATGAGCAGAATGAATATAAGGATGAGCGGGAGGGCAGGGAGCCTCATGCTCTCGTCTTTCTCCGCCGCGCGAATTATAAGTTTTGCGCTTTCGGTCAGGAGGAGAAAAAGAAGGCTCCTTTTTGGTGGAGGCAGCCTAGAGAAGGCCCTTGTGCTTCAGGACCTCGATGACCTGCTCGGACCAGGTTACGATGCCAGGGCCGCCGGTCATGACGGCCGCGACGCCCAGGACCTCGAAGATCTCCTCCTTCGTGGCGCCGTGCTCAAGGGCCATGATGGTGTGCCAGGTCATGCAGTGCTTGCAGCCGAGGGCCACGGCCAAGGCTAGGCCGATGAGCTCCTTGATCTTCGGGTCCAGCTTGCCTGGCTTCATGGCAGCGCCATACATGCGCACGAAGTGGGCCACCACCTCGGGCGCGTTGTCGCACATGGCCTCGATGTGCGGCGGCACCATGCCCAGCTTCTCCTGCACCATCTTCTTGAACTCCTCAGCCACCTTCTTGGCAGCAGCAGCCATAGCTCCCACCGCCGCCCCAGATAACCTTGGTTTTAAAGCTTTTTCGCCTATCGGCCGGAGGGCCTCACGTATATCAAAACACCAGGAGAAGCGCATATCTATGCTCTTTCGGCCAGAAAAGGGCATAAACGTGCCATAGCTCAAAACGGAGGCGAAAACCATTTTTAGCTAGCCTACACGTGCCCCCGGTGATGGAGGAGTGGCGGGGACATCAGAGCAGCTGGTGCTCTTCTACGACCCCGAGCGGTGCACTGGCTGCCGATACTGCGAGATAGCCTGCTCCTTCAAGCACTACGGCGTCTTGAGCTTTGACAAGGCCTTAAGGCGCGTGGTCTTCGATAAGGAGCGGGTGGTCTTCGAGGCCGCCCAGTGCCGGCACTGCGAGGAGCCCGTCTGTGCAGCCGTCTGCCCCACGGAGGCCATCAGGAAAGACGAGAAGACGGGCTGGGTGCTGGTCAACCCGATGAGGTGCATAGGCTGCCGCTCATGCGTGCTGGCCTGCCCCGTGGGCGTGCCGTGGCTCGATGAGGACCGTAAGGTGGCCGTGAAATGCGATTTCTGCGATGGCGACCCCGTCTGCGCCAAGTTCTGCTCTCCCCAGGCCATACGGGTTCTGCCGAGGTCCGAGGCCCTGGAGCTCATGAAGAAGGTATATGGGGTGGGAGCGTGAGGGCCGAGGAGGTGATGGGCAAGCTCAGGGAGGCCCTAGGCCCCAAGGCCATCCGCTTAGAGGCGCCCACCCCAAAACGCGTCTTCCTGACCGTCAGGGTCGAGGACGTGAGGGACGCCTTGAAGGCCGTCCTGGGCCTGATGCGCGAGGCACGCTTCATGACGCTCTCAACCGTGGACACAGGCCTCGATATAGAGCTCCTCTACCACGTGGACCTGCTCGGCACGGTCGTCACGATCCGGACCCAGGTGCCCAAGGAGAAGCCCGAAGCACCCGACGTATCAGACTTGGCACCGCCAGCTGAGTTCATAGAGCGCGAGGTCAGGGATCTCTTCGGCGTGGAGTTCGTGGGCCTCAGGCCCGAGAAGCTCTACACGCCAGAGGGCTACGAGGAAAAGCCGCTCCTCAAGCCCAGGGAGGGGCCGCTCCCGCCGCAGGCCAGGCCGGTAACCGAGGCCCTGATGGGCACTGGCTGTGCCATAGCCATCTCAAGGACCATAATGCGCAGGAGGGAGAAGGTAGGGCTGCCCTCCACGCCTCCGGGCGTCTGCGCCAGCCCTGAGGCAGCCAAGGAGCTCAAGGAGATAGCCGAGGCCGTGAACTTCGCCAAGAGGGTTGGCTATGACGTGGAGAAGGGCAGGTTGAGGTATAGGTAGGAGGTGGGTGGATGGTCAAGTATGGCCTCTTCCTGGGATGCCTCATACCCTTCAGGTATCCGAGCGTTGAGCTAGCCGCCAGGAAGGTCCTGGAGGCCCTGGGGGCCGATTTCTCGGATGTGCAGGGCTACTCGTGCTGCCCCGAGCCTGTGATAACGCGGCTCATGGATAGGGACCTCTGGCTCGTCCTGTCCGCTAGGAACCTGGCGCTGGCGGAGAAGCAGGGCATCGATAAGCTCTTCGTCCTGTGCAACGGCTGCTATGAGACGCTCTTCGAGGCTGAGGAGGCCCTCAAGGAGCCGGAGGAGCGTGAGAAGGTGAACTCCGTGCTCGCCAGGTTCGGCTACAAGTATGAGGGCAGGGTCGAGCTGCTCCACGCCGTGGAGGCGCTCTACAAGGACTTCAAGGTTACGATTGAGGAGTTGGTCAAGGCGCCGCTAGAGGCCAAGGTGGCCGTCCACTACGGCTGCCACATGTTCAGGTCTAGGCCCGGCGAGGACATCTGGTCCAAGCCCAACATGATGAGGGAGCTGCTCAAGGACCTCGGGGCAGAGCTAGTAGACTACAAGCTTGAGAGGCTCTGCTGCGGCTTCCCGAGCTCCAACATCGACATGGAGTTCTCCCTCAAGGAGCGCTTGGCGCCCAAGCTTGAGGCCATAACGGCTTCTGGCGCCGACTGCGTGGTCATGGCCTGCCCAGCATGCATAAGCCAGTTCGAGACGGGCCAGGTGGCCCTCAGGCGCTACGGCATGGAGTTCAACGTGCCCGTGCTACACCTCATGGAGGTCATGGCCATGTGCTTCGGCGTGAAGCCTAAGGAGCTGGGCCTGGAGGTCCACAGGAGCCCGGTGGCTAAGTTCGCGGAGGAGGTGTGGGGGTGATTGGGCATGCCAGGCCGTGAGGAGGTGGTGATAGGCCCATATCACGAGTATCTGCTGGAGCCTGAGCGCATCAAGCTGGTGGTCGAGGACGGCGTGGTGAAGGAGGTCGATATAACCCTCGGCTACTGCCACCGTAGCATAGAGAAGCTCATGACCACCCGCACCTACAAGCAGGCCGTCTTCCTCTCCGAGCGCATCTGTGGTATCTGCTCTCACGCCCACACGACGGCCTACTGCACGACAGCCGAGGCCCTCCTGGGCATTGAGGTGCCTGAGCGGGGCCTCTACATACGCACCATCGTGGCCGAGGTAGAGCGCCTCCACAGCCACTTCCTCTGGCTCGCCCTTCTGGCCCACGGCGTCGGCGAGCACGAGGCCTTCGTGCACATCATGAAGGAGCGCGAGAAGGTCATGGACCTGCTGGAGCTCATATCTGGCAACCGCGTGCACTATGCCGTCAACACGGTTGGCGGCGTGAGGCGCGACATAACGCCTAAGGTGGCCGAGAGGATACTGATCACCATGAAGGAGATAAAGTCCCTCGCGCAGTATTGCATAGACATCCTAGATGAGAACGGCCCGGTGGGCAAGAAGGTGGCGGGCATAGGCGTGATGAGCTATGATGAGGCCATCAAGCTGGGCGCTGTCGGGCCAACGCTGCGCGGCTCTGGTGTGAAGAGCGATGTCCGCGCCGACGACCCCTACGCAGCCTACGGCGAGCTCAGCTTTGACGTGGTGGTGGAGAAGGACGGCGACGTGCGGGCCAGGGCTATGGTGAGGGCCCGCGAGAACCTTGAGAGCATAAGCATGGTGGAGCAGGCCGTGGGGGCCCTGCCCTCCGGGCCCATAGCCGCCGACCTGCCTGAGCCCGTGGTGGGCGAGTTCGTAGGCCGTGGTGAGGCGCCCAGGGGCGAGCTGGTGTATTACATACGCGCCAACGGGACCAACATGCCAGAGCGCGTGAAGGTGCGCACGCCCACCTACGCGAACGTCTTCACCTACACGAGGACCCTGTTGGACGCCAAGCTGGAGCACGTGAGGCCAATCCTGGAGAGCATAGACCCCTGCTACGCCTGCACGGACAGGATGGTGGTGCTCGTGGACGCCAGGACGGGCAAGAGGCTCCCGGTCGCCCTCTCGGAACTCCCCTATGGAGCGGTCGAGGGGAGGTGATGGGGTGTGGCCGTGAAGAAGCTCCGGGTCTTCAGGGCTGACGCAAGCTCCTGCAACGGCTGCGACATCGAGGTCCTTGAGGCCCTCCTGCCGCGCTTCAAGGTGGGCGAGCACATAGAGCTAGTCTACGAGCCTGAGCAGGCTGAGGCCCTCGTCATCACGGGTGGCGCGAACTTCAAGACGGCCGACGAGGTGAGGGCCGTCTACGAGAAGCTGAGGGAGCCGAAGATAGTCATCTGCGTGGGCTCATGCGCCATCAGCAAGGGCATCTTCGCGGAAGGTTACTCCATGCTCGGGCCAGCGGACGAGCTGGGCATACCAGTGACGGTCTGGGTGGCTGGCTGCCCGCCCAGGCCCCAGGCCATAGCCCAGGCCATAGCCGGCCTCCTCGGCCTTGAGCTCGACACCAGCGAGGAATACTGGGGCGTGCCTGAGGGCTTCCGCGGCCTGCCCGAGCTCGATGCGGACAAATGCGTGGCCTGTGGCGCCTGCGCTAACTCCTGCCCTACGGGCGCCATGAGCTTCGAGGACCTAGAGGCAGAGGAGGCAGCCCTAAGGGCCGTGCGCGTGAACTACGGCCTCTGCATCTACTGCGCCACCTGCCAGGAGATATGCCCGGAGGAGGCTGTGGACCTCACGGGCGAATATCGCGCCTGGTTCAGGAGCAAGGAGGAGATGCTGAAGGGCATAGAGGTCCCGCTCAGGCGTTGCGCTAACTGCGGCCGCCCCTTCGCCACGAACAAGCAGGTGGAGGCCTGCCTCAACAGGCTCCTAGAGCGAGCGGGCCGCGTCTACGAGCGCCTGCTGGAAGAGGTCAAGCACCTCATGAGCTACTGCCCCGAGTGCAGGCACCTGGTGGTGAACCTCAGGGCTGGCAAGGCGCTCCTGACGGAGGCCGACCTGGCCGCTAGGGCCTGAGCCTAGGAGCTACAGGCTCCTTTTTGTCTCCCCCTCTATCAGGCCAAAATCTTATAGCTTGAGCTGTCCATTCTCGCCGGTGGCAAGGGTTGTCGGTGCCTCTCCCGGAGGTGGCCGAGATAATCTCGACGGCCATCACGGTTCTGGCCAGCATGGCTGGCGTGGTGGTGCGCTGGGCCTTCCAGCGCATAAGGGGCTCTGGCTACCCGACCACCTGGGGTCACGCGCTGGCGGAGCTCATCATAGGCGTGTTCGCCACCTTCACGGGCCTCCAGTTGGGCATCATCCAGAAGGGCGTGGACCTGATGAAGACCGTCTTCTTCGGCTTCTTCTCGGTTGACATAGCCGAGAGCGTCTTCAGGCGCTACAGCCTGCCCAAGCATATAGCCGTGGCCGAGGATGCCATAAAGGACCTGGAGAAGGTGCTGGCGGAGGCCATGTTAGAGGCCATGGAGGAGAAGGCGGGAGGTGGGTGAAGGCGTGTCGGAGCGTTATGCCCGTATCCTAGAGGCCCTGAGGAAGCAGGATTGGCGGACCATCTACGCGCGCTGGTATGAGCTCCCGGGCGACATGAGGGCCCGCCTCACGCGCCTCCTCATGACGGCCATGAGCGTGCTGCCAGAGGAGCTCCACGAGGAAGTGCCAGCCTACGCCAGGAGGCTCTACGAGGAGCTGAAGAAGCGCTAGAGGACGCATCGCCCATCTCGCCTTCCCGCTTTTTTCCCAGGCTCTAGAGCATGGCCATCTGATTAGCTAGGTAAAGGCTTTTAATTCACCTGGCTACTCAGACGCGGGGGGTCGGACGTGCCGCTTGGGAGGTCAGCACCCCCTCGCCTTGATACTGCTCGCGGCACTCCTCACGATGGCTGGGCTTCTCCTGGTCCTCACGGGGCTATGGCCCCCCGTGGCTACGAGAACATGAGTGATGCCCTCTGCTGCGCCCGGTGCGGGTTCAGTTTGCGAGGAAGCGGCTCTTGAGGCCATGAGCGCTGACGAGCTTCTCGCCAAGCTCTTGGCCCGGCCTGATGTGCGTGAAACGCTCATTCGGGCCATTCAAGAGATGGTCGAGGAAAGGCAAGATTAGGCTTGGTCAGGGCTTCGGACAAAGTCGTGGAGCCGGGGCCGGGACTCGAACCCGGGTAAGCGGGTCTGCAGCCCGCCGCCTGTGCCACTCGGCCACCCCGGCTCCGAGCTATGGCTGGCCTCAGGGAGGATAATAAGGCTTTCCCGTGCTCGCCTAACGCTCCTCTTAGCCCCCTAGGTGCTGGCTCACCTTCGGGTGCCCTGCCACGAGCGAGATCACGCGCTCTACGAGCTCCTCCGCCTTCCCCAGGTAGCGCTCGGGCCTCAGGAGCTTGAGAAGCTCCTCTGGCCCTATCAAGCGCGTGATGCGCTCCTCACGCTTGACCACCTCTAGGAAGGGCTGTCCCGACCTGAGCGCCCTCAGGACCAGCTCCCTCACCAGCCTGTAGGCCTCGTCCCTGGCCAGGCCGCGCCTCGCCAGCTCAAGCATGAGGGCCTCGGACATGATGAGCCCCTTGGTGAGCGCCAGGTTCTCGGCCATGCGCTCCGGCCTCACCCTCAGGCCCGACAGCACCTTCAACATGAGGTAGAGCATGTAGTCCACGAGGATAAGGGCCTCCGGCACGAGGAATCGCTCAGCTGATGATTGCGTCAAATCGCGCTCATGCCAGGTAGGCACGTTCTCCAGGGCTGGCACCACCAGGCCGCGGACCACCTTGGCCAGCCCGCAGACTCGCTCGCAGGTGATGGGGTTCTGCTTATGCGGCATGGTGGAGGAGCCCACCTGCGCCCGCTCGTCGAAGGGCTCTGCTAGCTCCCCTATCTCAGTGCGCTGGAGCTCTCTTATCTCCGTGGCCATGTGGTCCAGCGAGCTGGCCAGGATGGCCAGGAGGCAGATGAGCTCCGCCAGGCGGTCGCGCTGCACGATCTGCGTGGATATCTCGGCTGGCCTCAGGCCGAGGATGGCCATCACGCGCTCCTGCACCTCAAGCGCCCTCGGGCCGAGGCCGGCCATCGTGCCCACAGCGCCGCTCATCTTGCCCACGAGGACGCGCTCCCGGCAGCCCTCAAGGCGCTGGAGGTGCCTGAAGAGTTCGGCAGCCCAGACGGCCAGCTTAAAGCCCAGCGTGATGGGGAGCGCGTGCTGTCCGTGCGTTCGGCCAACCATGACCAGCCTCTTGTAGCGCCTCGCCAGGCGGGCCAGCAGGGCTATCAGCCGCGCTAACCGGTCCTCAAGGATGTCCAAGGCCTCCTTGAGCTGGAGAGCGAGGGCCGTGTCTAGGATGTCGGAGCTCGTGGCGCCCAGGTGGACGTATCGGCCGCTTGGGCCACAGGCCTCCGCGAGGGCGCGGACCACGGCCATGGTCTCGTGCTTAATTTCGGCCTCGATCTCCTTCACGCGCTCAAGCCTTACCTGGCCCGATGTAGCTACCTCCCAGATGTGCTCGGCATCTTCGCGCGGGATGCTGCTCACCTCAGCGTGCGCCCTCGCTAGGGCCGCCTCCACGAGCAGCATCTTGCGCAACCTATTCTCCTCCTCGAAGACGCGCACCATCTCTGGCGTGCCGTAGCGGCCCGTGTCTATGGGTAGGACGGGCAAGGCAAGCTCGCCTGCCTAGGCTCCTCACCCCATCCTTTTAAACTGAGCACATGGCCCTCTCGGGGGATACGCCATGCCCTGCACGGTCGTGGTGGGCGGCTTCTTCGGTGACACCGGGAAGGGGAAGGTCATCTCTTACTTGGCCCTGGCAGATGACATAGAGGTGGCCGCCCGAGGCGGTGTCGGGCCTAACGCGGGCCACACAGTGGTCTACAAGGGCCAGAAGTTCGTTATGCGCATGCTCCCCTCAGCCTTCGTGAACGAGCGCTGCCGCCTCCTGGTCGGGCCTGGCGTTCTAGTGGACCCCGCGGTCTTCCTGCGTGAGGTGGAGATGGTGAAGGCACACGGGCGCGTGGGCCTGGACCCGCGGTGTGCCATCATAGAGCTTAAGCACAAGGAGTTAGACAGGCGCGGGCACCTTAAGGAGCGGATAGGCACGACAGGGACCGGCTGCGGCCCCTGTAACGCCGATAGGGCCATGAGGGTGGCAAAGCTGGCCCGGGATGTGCCTGAGCTTGAGCCTTACCTGACCGACGTGCCCCTTGAGGTAAATCGGGCCATAGACGAGGGCAGGCGCGTGCTGTTGGAGGGCACGCAGGGCACTTTCCTCTCGCTCTACCACGGCACTTATCCATATGTTACCTCCAAGGATGTTACGGCCTCGGCCATCTGCTCTGACGTGGGCGTAGGGCCCACCAGGGTGGACGATGTCATAGTGGTCTTCAAGGCATACGTAACCCGCGTGGGCCTTGGTCCTCTCCCGGGCGAGCTGAGTCAGGAGGAGGCGGAGCGGAGAGGCTGGGCCGAGGTGGCATCTGTTACGGGCCGGAAGAGGAGGGCAGCCCCCTTTAACTTCGACCTGGCCAAAAGGGCCGTGATGCTGAACGGGGCCACGCAGGTGGCCCTCACGAAGATAGACGTGCTCTACCCGGAGTGTCAGGGTGCTCGGAAATTCGAGGAGCTTCCCCGAGAGGCCAGGGAGCTCGTGGCCCGCATCGAGGAGGAGCTGGAGGTGCCCGTGAGCATCATAGGCACGGGGCCGGGTGTCTTCGAGATCGTGGATAGGCGCGATGAGCTGGGCCTTAAACGGTAGTGCGAAAGGCTAAAAGGCCTCGCTACCAGCCCAGGGGAAATGCGGGCCCGGAGGAGGCAGAGCGCCTTCAGAACCGCCCTGATCGGCGTGCTATTAGGTATGGCCTTAGGCCTCCTCCTCGGCTACGAGCTCGGGCGCATGGCAGGGCCTGGCAGGGCGGCCCTTGAGATACTGATGGTCTATGGCTCTGAGAAGCAGGCATGGATAGAGGCCGTGGTGCCAGAGTTCGAGCGCGAGTATGAGGAGCGCACGGGCACTCCCATCCGCGTGGTCTGCGTGCCCATGGGCTCGGGCGAGTCCATGTATCAGGTCATCTTAGGCCAGCTCAAGCCCGTGGTGTGGAGTCCCGCCTGCTCGCTCTGGATTCCCTTGGCCAACAAGCTCTGGGCCGAGGAGCACCCTGGCTCAGGCCCCCTCGTGCCTGAAGGTGCCTGGCACCCGCTCGTCTCCTCCCCGCTCGTCATCATAACCTGGGCTTCCCTGCAGGAGAGCTGGCACCTCGCGAGCCTGAGGGACCTGAGGGAGCTGGCCGTCTCCGAGCGCGGTCAGGAGGTGCGCTTTGCCCACACGGACCCCTCGCTCTCCAACTCGGGCCTCATGTCCATCATGTTGGAGCTCCTAGCCGCCATCAAGGTGCTCTACCCGCCCGGCAAGGCGCCCCCCGAGCTGACTGTGGAAGACATGGAGGACCCAGCCGTCAAGGCTTGGATAAGAGGGCTTGAGGCCAGGGCAGTGGCCTACCCCAGCAGCACGGGCTGGCTGGTGGGCGATATGGTGTCCAGCGGGCCAGGGAAGATCAACGTGGTCCTGGCCTACGAGAACCTCGTGATACTCGAGAACCAGGCGGCTGGCAAGGAGCTCCTGGTGGCCATTTACCCAGAGGAAGGCCTACTGATGAGCGATCACCCCTTCTGCATTCTTAACGCCCCCTGGGTCAGCCCGGAGCAGCGGGAGGCAGCCCGCGCCCTCCTGGCCTACCTGCTGAGGGCCGATGTGCAGGCGAAAGCCATGCGCTACGGCTTCAGGCCCGTGAACGAGAGCGTGGAGCTCGACACCACCATCTTCAGCCCGGAGTGGGGCGTGCTACCGGACCCGCCTGTGGAGGTGTTGAGCACGGAGGTAAGCGGCGATGTGGTCCTGCTCCTGCCGGACCTCTGGATGGCCTGCCGCCCGTGAGGAGGTGCTGGGGCCTTGATGTTAGACCTCAGGAGGGTGGAGCGCCTCCTCTCCAAGCGCGCCTGCCGGCTGGTGGGCGATGCGATCGCCCTGGCCTTCTTCGCGCTCGTGGTGCTCCTCCCGACCGTGTTCCTCTTCGCCTACGTGGCCCTACGCTGGGATGAGGTGCGCTACTTCGTGTTCGAGAACCCGGTGGCGGGCGATATGCGCTGGAGGCGGATGCTCAGGGCCATGGGGCTCTCCTTCGAGATAGCTGCCCTCGCCACCTTCATAGACCTGGTGGTTGGCATCCCCGTCGCGCTCCTGCTGGCCCGCTACGAGGTGAGGGGGAAGCGCGTTCTCGACAGCTTGGTGGACCTGCCTCTTGGCGTCCCCTCTGCCGCGCTCGGCTTCTCCCTCTTCCTCTTCTGGGGCACGAGCGATGGCCTGAACCTGCTCACGCGCGGCTTCTGGCTCATAACCCTCACGCACGTGGCCTTCACCCTGCCCTACATCGTGCGCTCCTCCGTAGGTGTCATCCAGGGCGTGGACATCACGTATGAGCACGCCAGCAGGACGCTGGGGGCGCCTTCCTTCACCACCTTTAGGACCATCACGGCCCCTCTCTCCAAGGCGGGTATAGTGGCGGGCGCCATCCTGGCCTTCACGCGCAGCCTGGGCGAGACGGGCGCCACCATGGTGGTGGCTGGTATAGCTGAGACGGCCCCCCTGGCCGTGGTCTCCATGCACCAGAGGCGCCTCGTGGGGCCAGCTGCCTTCCTGAGCATGATACTTGTCCTCGTGGCCCTCGGCATGCTCGCGGCCATCCGCCTCCTGGCCGAGAAGGTGGGCCTCCCGATCAGTAAGGTGTGGCCGGAGGCGGAGCGCAAGCTCAGCGGGAGGAAGCCAAGGCTGGTGAGGGACGCGCTATCCCTCTCCTTCCTGGCCTTCTTCGTGCTCTTGCCCTCCTGCTTCTCGCTCCCCTACACCATCAGGTGGTGGTCCCCGCCTGCCAGGCCGGAGAGAGGTGTTTTCTACCAGGTGTTCTTGGCACCAGATGAAAAGTGGCGTGCCCTCCTGGCCGCCACCATGACCTCGCTTGAGGTAGCCGCCTTAGCCACGGGCATAAACCTGGTCTTCGGCCTTGCCATGGCCGTGATCATCGTGAGGCGGAATTGGGGCCGCGTCTGCTCCCTCCTGGACGCACTCGCGGACGTGCCCCTCGTGGTGCCAACTGCCGCGCTCGGCTTCTCCGTCTACCTCTTCTGGGGCCCCAGAGGCCTGGGCCTGGTGAACACGGGTTTCTGGCTGATAGTGCTCACGCACGTGGCCTTCACCTACCCGTATGCGGTGAGGACCATGGTGGCGGCCCTCCGGGGCCTGGACCCGAGCCTTGAGCACGCGGCCCGAACGCTTGGAGCTCCGCCCTTTACGGCCTTCCGCACCGTGGTCCTCCCGCTCGTGAGCAGGGGCCTCCTGGCCTCGGCCATCCTGGCCTTCACGCGCAGCCTGAGCGAGACGGGCGCCACCATGGTCGTGATGGGGACGGCCCGCACCGTGCCCATCCTCGTGGTCGTCTGGAGCGAGGCCTCAAGGCAGGCCGCTGCCTTCGCGTCCGTGATGCTCATGGCGGTCTGCTACGGCCTCCTCCTGGCCCTGAGATACATAACCGAGCGGAGGTGAGCAGCGCGTGCCGGACGTGCGCTTGGTGAACGTTACCAGGACCTTCGAGGGCGGCCGTATTGTGGCCGTGGACCACGTGAACCTCCACGTCCGCGATAAGGAGTATTTCTGCATCCTGGGCCCATCTGGCTGTGGCAAGACCACGCTCCTGAGGCTTATCGCGGGCATCCTGGAGCCAGATGAGGGCGAGATATACATAGGCGGGAAGCTCATGCGCGGCGTGCCACCAGAAGACCGCGATGTGGGCTTCGTCTTCCAGACCTTCGCTCTCTTCCCGCACATGACGGCCTGGGAGAACGTTACCTACGGCCCCAGGGTGCGGGGCTGGCCGGAGGAGCAGATAGAGCGCGTGGGCCGCGAGATGCTGGAACTCGTGGGCCTCTACGAGCGAGCAGATGCCTATCCCAGCGAGCTCTCGGGAGGAATGATGCAGAGGGTGGGCCTCGCCAGGGCACTTGCCACCGGCGCCAGTCTCCTCCTGCTAGACGAGCCGCTCAGCGCGTTGGACGCCAAGATAGCCTTTGAGCTGAGGTATGAGATAAGGCGCCTGGTGAAGGCCCTGGGCCGGACGGCCATCCACGTAACACACGACCAGGCGGAGGCCATGGCCATCGCGGACCGCATAGCCGTCATGCGCAAGGGCCGCATCCTCCAGGTAGGCACGCCCGAGGAGTTATACATGAGGCCCAAGAGCATATTCGTGGCCCACTTCGTGGGGGAGGCGAACTTCCTAGAGGGCTTCGTGGAGAAGGTGGGCGAGGAGGGCTCCCTCATCCGCCTCAGGGGCGATTTGGCCATCCAGGTAGCCGATAAGAGCCAGCCCCTAGGGGCCAAGGTGGTGGTGGGCGTGAGGCCCGAGGTCCTCTCGCTTGAGCCAGGCCATCTGGACCGGGAGAACGCCCTCCACGGCACGGTTGAACGGGTGATGTTCGAGGGCGTCATCACGCGCTACGAGGTCAGGCTTGTGAACGAGGACCAGGTGGTCATCACGGCCCCCAGCATGATGGCTAGGCCCTTCAGGCCTGGCGATGCCGTCTCGGTGCTCATGCCTCACGCTAAGGTTTTTGTCTTCCCATACCCAGAGAGGGGGCTGAAGGAGGAGCTGGCGGTTGAGTGAGCTCCTGAGGTGGTTCGCGGAGAGGAGGCAGGCTAAGGCGCTGAAGCTCATGGAGAGGCACCTGGCCGACGTGGTATCAGCCGTGGAGGACCTGGTCCGCGCTCTTGAGGCCGCTCTGGCTGGTGATGAGAAGGGCATGATGGCCTCCATAGGCCGGGTGGCCCAGGCCGAGCGGGACGCAGACTGGCTGAGGCGCGCCATCATGGACGCCCTGGCCAGCGAGGTGATATCGCCAGCTGGCCGCGAGGACCTCATGCACCTCGTGAAGCGCATGGACATGATAGCCGATTGGAGCCGTGAGGCCACCCGCATCCTAGAGGCCATACCACTCGATGAGGCGCCTAGGGAGGTCATGGAGGAGTGCCTTGAGATGGCCAAGGGGGCCATGGAGTGCGCTCACGCGGTCAGGAAGGCCGTGAATGTGCTCATGGAGAGGCCCGAGGAAGCGCTTAGGGAAGCCGATAGAGTAGAGAGGCTTGAGGAGCGGGTGGACGCCCTCTACCGGGAGGCCAGGAAGACCTTCGCCCGCCTGCCTCCTGGAGAGCACAACGCGCCCGTCCTCATACTGCTAAGGGACCTCATGGACGCCATAGAGAACGTAGCCGACTGGTGCGAGAACACCTGCGACCAGATAAGGGTCATATGTGTAACGCTCAGGTAAGGGAGGCGGGAGGTGGGGAGGTGCGCGTGGCCATAGATGTCAGCGAGCTTGCCTCCGCCAAGCCTGAGGAGCACAGGCCCTCGGGCGGCGAGGAGGCACCTGCCGAGCAAGAGGGAGCTCCGCCTGAGGCAGCCGCGCCGGAGAGGACCGTGATAGACGAGCTGGCCACCTTCCTCAGCGAGCGCCTGGGCGTGGAGGTGCTGATCTCGGGCTCAGAACTCGCCCTGGAGGTCAAGGACCGCGCGGCCAGGAGGCGCATCAAGCAGCTCCTAAAGAAGTTCCTCTACAAACATGGTTTAGATGAGGAGTTCCGGGTGATCTCGCTGGGTGAGGAAGGCTTCAAGATCAAATACCGGAGGTTCCCTAGGATAAAGCCACCTAGATGGGTCTAGGCAGGCCACTTTTCCAAAGCTTATATGAGTGAGGCGCCTAGAGAGCCGAGCGAGGCGTGAGGAGAATGTCGGAGAGAACAACGCATGAGGAGTTCTTGGCCAAGGTGCTGTGCGGTGGCCTGGTCATCTCGCTCCTCCTCGTCATCATAGGCGCTATACTGTCCGTCGTGGAGGTGAAGGCGGGCGGCCTCTCGGTGGCTGGCTTCATGGCCCTCCCCTTCAGCTTTAAGCTCCTGATAATAGCCGTCGCCCTCCTCGTGTTCTTCGTCCTCCTGGTCTTCACGGCCTTCCTGTGGCGCAAGGGCTACAAGCTCGTGCTCAAGTATGTCTTCGGCGTGAAGGAGAAAGAGGAACTCCTGTCTAAAGCGCCTTCTGAGGCCCCCGCTTGAGACACGGCGTGGAGCCCCAGCCAAGGCGGTAGGAGCGTGAATGAGGTTTTCACGGCATGCCGGGGGAGAGGCAGAACGTAGCTCGCGCAGGCTCAGGGGTAAAAATAAGGAGGTTGTCCCAGCGAGTGGAGGCAGGCCGTGCTCGGCGTGGCTTAGTGCTGCTCTCGCTCTTCCTCTCCTTCCTCTAGGAGGGGAAGGAGGGCCTCCTCTTCTTGTCCTTGCGTTTCCTCTCCTTCATCCAGCACGGCTACCTCGCCCACGAACCTGCACTTATTCAGGACCTCAGCCATCAGCGGCCCCGGCGGCACCTCCACGACCTCGCAGTCCACGATGCCCATGACCTTCTCCTTCAGGAGCTCCGGCTCCACGTCAGGCTTTACGGCCAACCTCTTTATGCCCATGAGGAGGAGCGGCTTCTCGGCCGCCTGAAGGGTGGCTTTGTCGAGCTCCAGGCGCCCTATGCCGCTCACCACCTGGAGGCCCGTCCGGCTTATGATGTCGCCCGCCCTCTCAAGAGCCCTGCCGAGGCCTGATATGGCGCCTCCCACGGCCTCCGTGATGGAGAGGTAGAGCTTGAACGCCTGAGTGGCCAGCTCGCCTGCAGTCTTGCCCCAGAGCTTCGCCAGGCTGACGAGGGTGCGGTAGACCTCCTTGTCCACGCCCTTGATGGTTACGGTGCCCTTCTCCTCTCGGTCCGACCTGGCCAACCTCTCACCCTGGTCTTACTAGTTTTACCTATCTTATAAGTTTTACTCTAGCTTATAAGGGCCATGAAATGGCCAGGTCCCGCTCCTCGGCCCAAGAGGAAATCTACATCATGCGCTTCAGCAGGTCGTTTATGGCCGAGCCACGGTAGCCCCAGGCACCGCCCTCCTTGTAGCTGCGCTTTATCTTGCCCTTGTAGCCCCCGCTGGGCGGGTGGAGCCTGAACACGGGCTTAACGCCCGGGAGCCTCCTGAAGTCCACCCTAAGCTCGTAGATGGCCCTGGCCAGGTCGGCCAGGTCCTTGAAGCCAAGCTTCTGCGCGTATTCATCCGTGAGAGGCTTGTTGCCCCTCAGGCGCCCCCTCCGCTTCAGGAGCTCTAGGAGCGTCTCGTAGTCTATCTCGCCCCACGTTATCCAGACGGCTGCCTTCCTCAGCATGCCCAGGTAAGCGGGCCTGTCGTCCACGAGTGTGGCATGACAGTTCCTGTGGAGGCCAAGGAGGGCAAGCGTTTCCCTGACAGGCCTCGGGACGTTCACGGTCCCCCTGATGCGCACCACGGCCAACAGTTTGCTGCCCTTCTCGCCCTGGGCGCCTGCCTCCTGCCTGCCCTCCGCCATCACGCCCAATCCTCCGGTATCACCGTCTCGTATGTCTTCTTCAGGGCATCGAACATGGCATAGGCGTAGGAGGGCACGGTCCTGGTAGGCCCGTAGGCGCGGACCCAGCAGTCCTTTATGCCAGCGAGGCGGAGAATGGCCTTGCCGGTCTCGCCGGCCACCAAGCCTAAGCCCCTCGGGCCGGGAAGCAGCACCACCCGCACGGCACCACACTTCCCCTCCACGCGGAAGGGAAGCGAGTGAGGGCGACCGCAGCCGCACTCCCAGCTCCCGCAGCCGCGCCTCACAATTATCAGGTTCTTCCGGGCATCTAGGGCGGCCTTGTCTATGGCCACCCTGATGTGCCTCGCCTTGCCAGAGCCCAGCCCTATCACGCCGTCCTCGTTCCCGACGGCCACCACGGCCCTGAAGCGCGTCTTTTCGCCAGCGTCCGTCTGCCTCTGGACCAGGTTGATGGTTATGACCTCCTCCTTCAGGTCTGGCACGAGGGCATCCGCTATCTCGGGCTCTACTATGCGGTAGCCTTCCGCGAAGAGCTCCTCAAGGCTCGTTATCTTGCCCTCGAAGACCAGCTTGCCCACGCGGGTCCTGGGCGTCCAGCTCTCAAGCCTCTCCCTGGCGGACGCGCTCAACCCTCGCCCACCTCCTCGCCATCCCTCCCGAAGGCAGCTAATATGCGGGCCTTGACCTCATCAAAGTGCTGGGGGAGCTCCTCGGGCCTGAGGCCCCGGGCCAGGTATTGGGAGAAGGCCCTCTCGTAGGCCAGGGGGTCCTGCGCGGCCAACATCTCCGCATACCTGGCTATGTGCACCCCTCTTATGCGGTCCTCGTCCGGGAACATCTCGGGCGAGCAGGGCACCTCCACGCCGCCATCTATCACGCCTTTAACAATCGCGAAGACGCGGCCACCTGGCACGGGTCTCTGGAGCCCTATGTCCAAGATGGCCTTTTCTATGCCAGCCTGAGCCCCCCTCAGGCCGCAGAGCAAGCCCGTGAGGTAGGCGGCTGGCGTATTGCCGCAGTAGCCCTTCCAGCCGAAATCGCGGACGAGCTGGCGCGAGTGGGCTGAGACGAGCACGTGGTCGCCTTCCACGCGGGCCTCCACTAGCTGGGCTATTGTGTGCCTCAGCGTCCTACGGGCGACTAAGCGCGGCAGGCCGGAGAGCAGCAGCCTGTAGCGGCGCCTGTAGTTCGTCTTGCCCTCCCGCCTCCGCCTGTATGGCACGTTATACCTAGGTCCCCTGGCCATACGGGGCCTCCCCCTCCATGCGGCAGGTCTAGGGCCTAGACCACCCTTAATAACCTTACTTGGCCGAGCCAGCGCACGGCCGGGGTGGTCGGGTGGCCACGGGCGTGTTCTTCCACGAGACCTTCGTGGGCAGGGATTGGCCCATCATAGGCGATAGATATGCTGGCTTCCCGGAGCTCCTAGCCAGGCTGGAGCAGGAGGTGCCGGGCATCCGCATCATAAGGCCGGAGCCCGCGCCCGAGGAGCTTCTAGCCCGCGTCCACACACGCGATTACCTGGCCCGCGTGAGGAAGGCATGGTATTACGAGGGCGCCCGCCTCACAGTAGGCGCCTTCGTTCAGGCCTGTGAGATGGTCTGGCGTGGCGAGCTGGACAACGCCGTGGTCTTCATGGTGGCGGCTGGCCACCACGCCCACCGCGATTACGCATGGGGGGGCACATACCTGTCCTGCATAGGGCCAGCGGTCATCAGGCTCCGCGAGCTAGAGCTGGAGCGCCTAGCCTACCTGGACACGGACGCCCACCACGCGGACGGGGCCAGGGAGGTGCTCATGGGCGATAGGCACGTGCTGCACATCTGCTTCTGCCACCAGGACGTGGTGGAGGACGGGGGCACGAAGATATGCGTGAACGTGGGCTGGTTCAGCACGGACGAGGCCTACATGGAGCGCGTGAGGGCTGTCTTCCCGACCATAAGGGCCTTCGGGCCGCAGATGCTCGTGCACTTCCTCGGCCACGACACGCACGTGGACGACTACGGGAGCTTAGGCCTCAGCTCCGACTTCTTCGTGGAGCTGGTCCGCGAATTGAAGGCCCTGGCTGAGGAGGTCTGCGGGGGCAGATACGTTATCGTGCACGGCGGTGGAGCGAACAGACGCGTGGCCAGGTATATCTGGCCCAGGATAATAAGGCTGCTCGCGGGCCAGGAGCCCTAGGGCCTCTTGAGCACGTAGAAGCGCTGGCCCTCGTAATCCCTGGCGGCCAGCAGGCCCTCCGACATCAGCCTGTCCAGCTCGGCCCTCACGGACGCAGGGTCGGCACCCGCGATGGCGCAGAGCTCGTGGAAGCGGCAGGGCCTCCTCTCAAGCGTGTCCAAGATGGCCTCCCCCAGCCTCGCAGCCTCGGGCCTGCCAGGCACTAGCTCAGCCGGATGCCAGGAGATGACCTCCATGCCCTCAAGCCTCGCCTTAAGCTGCTCGGCCACATAGGAGAGCTCCTGCGGCCCTAGGGGCCTCACATAGGCCTCGGCGGGCGGCCGGGTGGGCGTGTTCACCTGGACCTGCCTCGGCCCTATGGCCTTGAGCAGCTCAGCCATTCTGGCTAGCGAGCGGCCGTCCGCGTTTAAGACGCGCTCGCCAGCCCTTAGGAACATAGATTGAATGGCCAAGCGCCCGCCTGCTGCCTCACCTAGCCTGGTCAGGCCCTCCACCACGCGCTGGAAGGTTATGCCCTCCGCTGGCCTGTTGATGGCCCTGAAGAGCGCGCTATCTGGTGCATCCAACTTGGCCACTATGAGGTCGGCTTTGAGGGCGGCATCAAGCACCTCATCGAGCCAGAAGAGGGAGGCGTTCGTGAGGATGGCCACCGGGACGCCAGGACAGGCACGCCTCGCGGCCTCTATGGCCTCGCCCAGCTCCAGGTGGAGCGTGGGCTCACCGCAGCCCGAGAAGGTGATGTAGTCCAGCAGGGAGGGGTCCAGCGTGGCCAGCTCGCGCTCCAGGTCCCTGAGCACGTCCTCCACGTGCACCCTCGGCCTGAACTCAGCTGGCGAAGACAGCTTCACGCGAGTTTTGCCGAGCTGGCAGTAAATGCAATCGAAGGTGCAGGTCTTGGGCGGTGTTATCAAGTCTATGCCGAGCGACCGGCCGAGGCGCCACGATATTATTGGCCCGTAAACCGTGCTCGTGTTTTCCCTCCCTCCGCTCAGGCTGCCTCCCCCACGGCCCAATCGCGTATAAGCCTATCGGCCGCCAGCCTGGACAGGAACTCGCCCGTGGCCTCCACGAGCTTCTCGGCCTGGGCCTCGCTGTGCGCCATGGAGGGCAGGAAGTGCACGTTTCCCTCCGTCATGTAGAGCACGCCCTTGAGGCGCATGAAGATGTGGTATAGCTCGTAAACCTTCTGGCTCCAGCGCTCTTCCACGACCATCCTATGCTGCTTGGGCCTCCTGGCCGTGAAGTGGAGCCCTATTAGGCTGCCAGCCCCCGTGGCATGGACGGGAAGGCCGTGCTCGCGGCCGAGTGCGTTCAGCCTGTCTCTCACACGCTCCCAGAGGGAGTTGAAGGCATCGTAGAGCCTCCTGTGCGTGGCCAGGTGGCTCACCAGGGCGTAGCCAGCGGAGAGGGTGATGGGGTTGCCGGTGAATGTGCCCCCATGGGCGCTCCTCTGGCGTGCCTCCGGGTGCTTGAGATGGTCGAGGAGCTCCATGACCTCTGCTGGCCCGAGGAAGGCACCTGCGCCTGGGAAGCCACCTCCCACTATCTTGCCCAGCACGACCAAGTCCGCCTTGACGCCGAAGAACTCCTGGGCGCCACCAAGCGCCAGCCTGAAGCCCGTTATGACCTCATCGAAGATGAGGAGGGCACCGTACTCATCCGCCAGCTCCCTCAGACCCTTGAGGTAGCCCGGCTCTGGCCCCAGGCAGCCAGCAGCCCCCATGACGGGCTCCAGTAGGATGACGGCCACCTCCTCGCGCCTCAGCACGCGCTCCACGGCCTCTAGGTCGTTGAAGGGGACCACGCGCGTGTTGGCGATTGCCTCCTCGGGCAGGCCGAGCGATTCAGGCACATCATAGGGCGGGCCGCTCACGCCCACGTGCAGCGCGTCGTAGGCGCCGTGCCAGCCTCCCTCCATTTTCACGACAACCTTCTTGCCTGTGTAAGCGCGGGCCAGCCTGAGGGCATACATGTTGGCCTCCGTGCCGCTGTTGCAGAAGCGCACCATCTCAGCGCCCGGGATGACCTTCGTCAGGAGCTCCGCGTAGTCCACGAGGAGCTCGTGTAGGTAGCCGAGGTGCGTCCCCCTGGCCGCTGCCTCTCGGACGCGCTCTAGCACGAGGTCGGGCGCGTGGCCCAGGATGTGCGTGCCATGCCCCATCCAGTAATCGTCATAGGCGTTGCCATCTACGTCCCAGACGAGCGGCCCCTTCGCCCGGGCTATGAAGGCCGGGTAGGGCTTGTAGAACCTGATGTGGTAAGTCGTGCCACCGGGCAGCACGGCCTTGGCCCGCTCGTAGAGTTCCCTGGAGCGCGGGGTGCGGGCCTCATACTCGGCCGCGAGCTGCTGCCATCGCTCCTCCAGCATTGCCTCGACCTGCGCGTTCAGCGGCAAGCCGCGTCGCCACGCCTAATCTCCCTTCCCGTTATTAAGCGAGCAGGCAACGAGAGGCGGCCTTGGGAGCAGGTGGGCGGGCAAGGGAAGCG
>Ga0190367_1000801_pt1 | contig 20520 bp, 23 predicted proteins | sample 4872181011_MG_FD_171838 | JGI IMG/M metagenome (GOLD analysis project Ga0190367, IMG submission 171838) | Hydrothermal vent microbial mat bacterial communities from Southern Trench, Guaymas Basin, Mexico - 4872-18-10-11_MG | ecosystem: Environmental > Aquatic > Marine > Hydrothermal vents >...
TTTATATTATTTCTCTAGATTGTTACTGCTTAGACTTTCACATTTATTCGAAACTCTCTACTAAAAATGAAACTGTTACACGAGGCGGAGAGGATGTTAAAGATATCTTAGACGAGATAATGTTCGTAACGCATCCCGGTATGTTTTTAAAACTTTTAAGAAGTAATAAGAGCATGAAAGTTGAGCTGCTCGTTGATGGTAGGAGAATCCCCATGAATAACTTTGTTCAGTCCATTTTTAAAAACGTAATTTTAGCTATGATATCAACGCTGAAGGGAGTTGATGAGAATTGGGAGAAAATAGAGTTGAGGATAATAAGGTGATTAGCAAATTGCGTGAGAACGTGAAGGCGATGTCGGGTTATAGGGCAGGTAAGAGTATAGAGGATGTCATTAAAAAATATAATTTAAATAAAATTATAAAACTCTCTTCAAATGAAAATCCCTACGGCGCAAGTCCAAGGGCTTTAAGTGTTCTGAGAAGATTTAAGAATCTCCATGTATATCCGAGAGAGATTGGAGAGCTGATAGATAAGATTTCAGAGTACTTAAATGTCGATCGAAAGAGAATAGTGATAGGTGCGGGAATTGATGGAATTCTTGAAAATATGTTTAAAATGTTCGTTAATCCAGGAGACGAGGTTATAATACCTGTTCCGACCTTTCCATACTACCATACGCTTTCGGATATATTTAACGCAAAAGAAGTTAGGATAAGGAGAAGAAGTGATTTTAAGATAGATGAAGAGACGTTAATAAATTCGATAAGCGATAAGACAAAGATAATATTTATATGTTCGCCAAATAATCCAACAGGGAACACAGAGGATTTAAAAACGGTGAAATCTATAGTGGAAAACTCTGAATGCCTTGTTTTCATAGATGAGGCATACGCTGAGTTCTCATCAAAGAATCTTTTAAAAATGCTAGATTACGAAAACGTTGTGATAGCAAGGACTTTTTCAAAGGCTTTTGGTCTGGCAAATCTGAGAATAGGTTATGCTGTAATGGACGAGGATCTTGCAAAGGTATACAGAAAGGTGAATCCTCCGTTCTCAGTTTCAACAATAGCAATGCTAATGGCTCTTGAATCGCTCAGGGATATCGATTATATGCTGAAATGCGTGAGAAAAATTAAGGCTGAAAGAGAAAGGGTTTACAGAAAGCTTCTGAAGATGAATATCAAGGTTTATCCATCTGAGGCAAACTTCCTGTTCTTTAAATCACCCATAAGATCTTCAGAGCTCGTAGATGAGTTGATGAAGAGAGGGGTTATAGTGAGAGACTGCTCGTGTTTTATAGGATGTGATGAATTCAGTGTAAGGGTTTCGATTGGAAAGAGAAATGAAAACAACATGTTTTTAAATGCATTGAGAGATGTAATTAATCAAAATGCTTAGCAGAAATCTTTAGCTCCTCGTAACTTAGATCGTACCCGAGTCTTTCCCTTATCACTATATAAGCCATTTCGGGTGGTATCGCACCTATCTCAGTAACTATCAGGTCTATATAATCCCTTGGTGTAACGTCAAATGCCGGGTTTCTGACCTTAACGTTTTTTAAATTGAGTATTTCTTCCGGTGCAACTTCGATCGCATCTCTCTCCTCTATAACAACCAATTCTCCAAATAACGTCTTAGGACTGAACTTATAAGTTTCGGCTGCAACCATAAAGGGTACTCTTGCCTCCTTGGCGCACAGGGCTATTTGAGATGTTCCTATTTTGTTTATCAATGCACCGTTTACGGTAATCGTATCTGCTCCGACTATTACGCAGTCAACCTCGTTAATGAAATATCTCACGGCCGAATCCACTATCAACGTCGTCGGAATTCCCTCATTATCAAGTTCTTTAACGGTTAGATATCCCTGATATCTCGGCCTGGATTCCGTTGCAATTACTTCGATATCCTTTCCCTGTTTATATGCAGTCTTTATAATAGATAGGGCAGCAGAGGAGTTGCAATGTGTCAGTATAACGTATCCATCCTTTATCCTCTTTGCTCCTATTTCTCCTATCTTCCGTTTCGCCGTATCAACCCACTTAATGAATTCCTCGGCTCTCCTTATCGCATCCTTCTTTTTTTCTAGATCGTCCCTTCCCCTGTACATCATCACGTAGTTTATCGCGTTGAAGAGACTTACAGCAGTTGGACGGGTGTTCATGAGAATCTCCGATGCAATTTTCATGTTCTTATCGAAATCGCTGTCAATTGTTTTGGCAAAATCCCTTAATGTTTCGGCCACACTTCTAGCAATTCTGCTTGCTCCTCTTATTTCCATGTTTTTTATTTTTTTCGCGCATTCTTCAACGATTTTAAAGTTCATGTGTAGAGTTTAGCATAGAGATATTTAAAATTCAAGCGATTTCTTTATGGCAAGGGGTATCTTTTTTATCAAATCCATTGCCGTATAATTATAACCTAATTCCTCAAAACACATATCTCCGGCTAGACCGTTCACAAACGCTCCTGCGCTGGCACTCCAGAATCCATCGTTGAAAACAAAGAATGAACCAATTATTCCTGCCAGAACGTCTCCCGTGCCCCCAACGGTCATTCCGGCATTTCCTGTTCTGTTGAATCTTATCCTATAACCGTCTGTTATTATATCCTCCCTTCCCTTAAGCAGTATTACGGATTTCGTCTTTTTTGCAACATCCTTTAGGTTTTCGATTGTAGGTTCGCTGAAAACCCTTTTAAATTCACCTCTGTGCGGAGTCATAACGCATTCAACATCTTCGGGAATTTCTGGCGTTATTGCCTCAGCGTCCAGTACTACCTTCTTTATTCCAAGCTTTAAGAACTCTTCAACAAACTGCTTGAACTCGTTCATCCTTTCCTTTCCGACACCCATACCCAGTACTGCGACGTGATGTCTCTCTACAAGTCTTTTGAATTCGTCCAAACGATTTAAATCGACGCCTTTGACTATTAGATTTGGAGAGAAAGATGCTACAACGTTTCTTATTTCTTCTGGAACTGCAACTGTAACTATATCTGCTCCGGCATAATATGAGGCCATTGCTGTCAATGCAACAGCTCCAGTATATTCTCCACCCCCCACTATCAAAATCCTTCCATGAGTTCCTTTATGTCCATTATCAAACCTTTTATATGTTTTTTTTACATCTCCAACACCCGTTAAAAACTCCAATTCCTTCGGAATACCTATATCCTTTACAACTATCTCACCAACAACCTCTTTTGCCTTCAAAAGACCTGGCTTCATCCTGTGAAATGTAACGGTGAGATCTGCTTTCACGCACAGCTCATACTCACCGCTATCTGGATTCAACCCAGTTGGAATGTCTATTGCAAGCTTAAATGCATCTGAATTGTTTATCTCTTCTACAGCCTTAGCATATATGCCTTTAAGTGCTCCTCTTACACCTGTCCCAAGTATTCCATCGATAACTATGTCAGCATCGATCGATATATCATCGAACTGGCTGGAATCTTTAACCTCTTTAATCTTAAAATTACATATCTTTAATATTTCAAAGTTCTTTCTCGCAATATCCGTCTTTATCTGCTTGTGCGTACCAAGCAGTAGTACTTCCACATCAAAGTCATTGAGATGTCTTGCCGCGACAAATGCATCACCACCGTTGTTTCCCAATCCCGCGAATGCCACGACTTTACACGGTTTAAACCTCTTCTTTATCTCCTCTGCAACACCCCTTCCAGCGTTTTCCATAAGCTGAAGTCTCGATAGACCATAGTATTCACAGTTAACATCCAGAACTGCCATTTCATCAGATGTAATTGTGTCCATGTATATTGGATCATGGATAATGATTAAAACAGTTATGCAAACTAATGGTATGGAATTTAAAAAGAGATTTGAGGAATTCAAAGAGCATTTTGGAGATCTTCTCGATGACGAGACATTAAGGATTCTCGTTGAATACAGCTTTGGAATAAAGCCGGATATTAAGAGTAGATATACTTCTGAGACTTTCTCGGAAAGGACAAGTATAGGAGCTTTTCTTAACTCCGGTTACTGCGCAGCCAATAGAGGTACCGGGATCTTCAAAGGTGAAAAATCGATTGAAATCAATAGATGTGGAGATATCGAGATTTCGGATGAGCTTAAGAAGTCTGTGAGGGGTATTTTCATAGGTTCGTGTGACAGGAAATCGGTGTTAATAGTTAACAATTCAGCATGGGTTTGTCTGGGAGATTTAAAATGCGAAAGAGGAGATCTTGTAGAAGTAAAGGGGTTTGATACGGAGAAGTACTTTGTAGTTCTAGATTATAAAAAGATTAAGAGGGTGGATATACCGGATATTTGGATCAGGATATCTTCACTGATTCCTCTGAAACAGGCGAATATAAGGGGGAGAGTTAGCGGATTTTTCGGTATAAAAAATGTAAAAGATGTCGATTTGGCCGAGATAAGCATATCGGATGAAACAGGTAGAATAAGGGTTCTACTTTGGGGCGAGAATGCGAAGATATACAGGAAGCTGGATATAGGAGATCTTATCGAGATATACAACTGCTATCCGAAGATAGGCTGGGACGGCGAACTTGAAGTTCACTGTTATGAGGATAGCGTCATAATACGTGTAGATACGTATTGATTAAATCTACTTCAATCCAGACATCAAAATCTGCCTGATATCTGATTCAATTTTATAACCAACGACCCTACATGCATCGGGAGGAGCAATACCCCTGGCAATAGCAATCGCGCACTCGTAACAGCTATTATATCCGCACTTCCCGCAATTCTTTTTCGGAAGGAGCCTGTATATTTTTTCTACAACTTCATCGTATTCTTCACCCTCTATATAAGTTCTGACTATCGGATACTCTATTATACCAATTATTCTTTCTCTGTTTATAAACATACGCCTGAATCTTCTTCTGCATCTTCTTCTAATCCTTCTCCTAGTCCTCACATTATGAATAAATATTCAAAAGTATTTAAATCTTTTCCATAACCTTTAATCGTGAAAGTTGCAATAGTTGGTGCAGGATTGACGGGATTAAGCTGTGCTTTAAGTTTAAAGGATCATTGCAGCGTAACTGTGTTTGAAAAGGATGAGATTGGTGGTTTACTTTCTTCCATCTGCAAAAGAGGATATTGCATAGAGAGATTTTACCATCACTGCTTTAAAAGCGATAGAACGCTAATCGACATGATAAAAAGTCTCGGTTTATCGAAAAAACTCGTCTGGAAGGTTGTGAGAATCGGTTACGCTATAAGCGGTAAGATATACCCGCTCAACACACCAATCGAGATACTCAGATATCCACATCTAAGTCTTCTAGACAAGATCAAGTTAGCTATATTTACATTAAGGAGCAGGAAGAGAGATTGGACGAAAGAAGATGAAGTGTGCGTCTTGGATGGAATAAGAAGAGAACTGGGAGATAGAATCCTAGATAAGTTCTTCATGCCGCTCCTTAAGGCTAAGTTTGGAGAGCATTTCAGTAAGGTCAGCTATGCATGGCTTTTGGCAAGGGTTGCGATAAGGAGTAATAGGAAGCTTAGAGGTGAAGAGCTCGGTTATCTAAGACATGGTTTTCATCAGCTTATAGAGAGGATGAGGGATGAACTGGACATAAGAAGAAAGCATGTGGGATCCATAAAAATTTTAAATAAAAAATTTATAATAAATGGAGATAAATTTGATGCAGTCGTCTGGACAGCACCTATTCCTTTAATTGATGTGAATTTGAGAAGAAATGCAGAAATTCCTGATATAAAGTACCAGAGTTCGATATGTGTTTTGATTTCTTCTGAAAAATCCATAACGGATGATATATACTGGACGAATGTCGACGATGCTGTATTTGGTGCAATAATCGAGCACACGCATTTCATGCCGTTTGAGGATTACGGTGAAAACTTGATTTATCTGGCAAGTTACTCAACGCCTGATGGCTGGCTCTTTAACTTGAGTAGAGAAGAGCTCGTAAAGTTGTATCTTAAAGATGTTGAAAGGTTCGGATTGAAAAGAGATGATATAAGGTGGATTGAGGTATCAAAAGCTAGGTACTCATCTCCTATATATGAGACGGGATATTTGAGCAAGATAACAAAGTACAAAACGAAAGTTAAAGGTTTCTATATAGCCGGTCTGACTTCTAAGCCGAATTACCCTGAAAGGAGTATGAATGGTAGCATCAAAGCTGGAAGGGAAGTTGCAGAAGTTTTAAAAAAGGATTTTGGCCTTTCTTAGGTAAAAAATCGGAAGGTCTTATGCTCTATGTTTACTATTAAGTATCTGCAAATTCTTGTCTCTGTTAGCTGAGATGTTTATTACCACCAGCAGATGACCTTATCGCACTCTATTATCTTCTTTGCCAGGTCGTCGTAATTCACACTTTCGTAAAGCCTGAATTCGAATACCTCATTTCCCTTTGCAAGCTCCTCGGCTATCTTCTTTGTAGTTTCATCGGGCTCAGATCTATAAATGTAAACGATCTTCAACCCTATCACCTCAGTAAGGAATCACTACGCTATACTCCTTTAACTTCTCCATTATCTCTTCTAAGCTCAAAGTTTTAAATCCGTACTCCTCGTTTTCCTTTACATTTGAATACAGATTTCCGCCCATATCCATTAGGAACTCCAAGTTATCCTTGAACTCCTCATCACACTCCTCACATATGCTCTTTATATAATCAAAGTCTATCTTGTGGTTTAGGATGTATAGATCAACCTTGTGATCCTCGAGCACTGCGCCGAGTGCAACTCTTAACGCCTCAAACTGTGCCTCCTTATCCTTTGCTACAACCGCAATAACCTCCTCCTTCCCCTTCATTTAAAACACCACGTATTTATCCGCATCTTTCAAAAACTCAGCATTCTTAGCCTGAGTAACCCAATTCTTGTAGGGTACACCTTCGACCGGCGATTTTGCCTCCTTCAACTTCTCTATGTTTTCCCCAACATACCTCTTATAACTCGCCTCGCATACAAATACGTTCTCTGAATCTGCAGCTTCAAGAAGTTCCTTAAACCTCTGATGTTTTACGTTTTTTACACCCTCTCCCGACATGAATATCTTTACATCGCTTCCAAGTTTTTTAAGTGCCTTTGTGAGTTCTACTACGTGGTCGAAGTACTTGTCGGTAAATACAGATATGGCTACAAATTCTGGCATGTCTCCCTCTAAGTTTATAAACATATTAATTTTTCTATTTAGGAGCATGCTAATTTCGACGGAAATGCTTAAATAATAATTATATAAGCTTTTTGCCTTAAGTTGACATATATGTTTTACAGTAAGGCTAAACCTAAAAGAATTGCCCGTACGGAAAGGCAAGTTATCTGTTATGACATCGCTGATAAATTTCGTATATATACATGTTTTGAGAAGATCAAATAGAAATCTTCTTTAAAACACCTTCGCTTTCCTCCTTAACCTTAATAAACGAAAAACATCCTGTATTTATATCTCTTCTTATCCTTATCTCGTATTTTAGATTCCTTCTAGACAATATATCCTTATACCGTTGAGATTTACAAATTATGAATACCGGTTTGTTTTCGCATTTTTCTAAGACATTCATTATCATTTCTATATAATCCAGATTACTTCTACTTTTACTCATTCTTGCTGATATTATCTCCATTTTTTCTGTATCCACAGCTACCCATATATAATATCTTCTTTTTCCGCATACAATTGCCGCTTCATCTATTGCTATATATCTCCTCCTTTTTCTTTCACTGGAAAATATACTTTTGCATCTATGATACCAGTTCCTGACAGCTTCATAAGATACCCTAAACCCCATAAGATTCAAAATCTTGCTTACATCTCTAAACGATAGGCCAAGATGATACAGAATTACTGCCAAAGTCCTTATATACGTACTTCTTCTTTCTCTTTTAAATAATCCTTTCCTTTTCAAAATCTTCGTCGAATAATACAGCATATCGGACTATACTTCGATCTAATTAATATTCGTTACTATTTTAAATTGTCATATACCTCCGTCACGTCTACGTAAATTTAATAAACAAAGCAAAGTTAATAAATGACGATTCGTTTATTGTTTTAGGGGGTGAAATCATGAAGCAGTTGACAAAGGAAGAGGTTGAGAAGATTAAGCCAGATGTCGTTGTTGATGCAAGAGGACAGTCATGTCCTGGACCAATGCTTGAGGCGAAGAAGGCTTTAGGATCAAAGGTCAAGCCCGGGCAAATTCTCGAGCTTCTATCAAGCGATCACGGTACTAGACATGACCTGGCAACGATGTGTGAGAGATCAAAAGGAAAGTGGGAGTATCTGGGCTTCTTCGATGCGGGTGGTTATGATAGGCACTTTGTAAAAAGGCATAAGTGAATTTGGGGTTGAATCGATTATGACTCATAAAATTTTAATTTTTGCCGCGGATATGGCTTATAGGGCACTAGATCAGGCAGGACTACTGCACGCTCATTACTATCCAAATACAGTCATCATAAGAATCCCCTGTGCTAGTATGATAAGACCTGATCTGATCCTGCATGCATTCAAATCAGGATTTGATGCAGTATTTGTCGCGTCAAGCGGCCCCGACTGCCCATTTATGGGTGAGGAATGTGTGAGCAAAACTGCTAAGAGAATAGAAAAGGCATATGAGCTCCTTGACAAGCACGGGATAAGTAGGGATAGACTTCTATTATCCGGTGTGTGTTCGACGTGTGTTGAAACGATTCTGGAGTCTATTAAGAGGTTAGAGGAGATTATAGAGGGTGAATAGCCATGCAGTATGATGTGGTTGTTATAGGTGGTGGAATAGCAGGAATGGAGGCATCTCTAACGCTTGGAGATGCTGGCTTTGACGTTTTACTCGTTGAAAAGGAGCCAAGTATTGGTGGGCACATGATCCAGCTAAGTAAGGTCTTCCCGACAACTGACTGTGCAGGATGTATAACAACACCAAAAATGGCCGCTACAGCCAAGCATCCTAAGATAAAGCTCTTAACATATTCAGAGGTTAGGGGAATAGAAAGAAATGGGAAGAAGTTCAAGGTGAAGATACTTAAGAAGCCTAGATACGTCGATGAGGATGCATGTATAGGGTGCGGTAGATGTGAGCAGGTCTGTCCTGTTCTTGTCCCAAAGGAATTTGAATATGGATTAATAGGAAGGAAGGCAGTTTACATACCTTTTGAAATGGCAACACCGAAAAAAGCGCTCATAGATCTTGAAAACTGTATAATGTGTGGAAGATGCGAGAGAGCTTGTCCAAAAGATGCCATAAACTTCTTACAGGAACCGGAAGAAATCGAGGTTGAGACCTATGCAATTATAATTGCAACGGGATTCAGGCTCTTCTCACCAGAGAAGAAGGTCGAGTACGGATATACGGGAAGCCTTAAGGAATTGAAGGTCGATGGAAATCCGAACATAATTCATGCGATGCAGATGGAAAGACTTCTAGCACCTTCGAGACCTTATCATGCATTTGTAAGACCTGGAGATGGTAAGGTACCGGAGAGAGTGGCTTGGGTCCTGTGTACAGGTTCAAGGGATAAATCGGTCGGAAATCCGCTGTGTTCCAGAGTTTGCTGTATGTATTCGATAAAGCAGGCACTCCTCTATACATCTGCCGTTCCGTTCGGCGAGGCGACGATATATTACATGGACATAAGGGCATTCGGAAAGGGATTTGAGGAGTTCTTTAACACAGTAAAAGAGCTTGGTGTAAACTTTGTAAGGGGTAAGGTCGCCAGAATTGAAAGCAGAAACGGTAATCCTGTCATAATAGCTGAGGATACTGAGACTGGAACTATAATAGAGGAAGAATATGACATGGTCGTTCTGTCGGTTGGACTGCTTGCAAATCCCGAGGCTGCAAAGGTGCTTGGAGTGGAAGTTGATGATTACGGATTTGTATCGCAGCCAGAAGAGAATGTAAATCCAGCTCTTACGAATGTTGAGGGTATATTCGTGGCTGGAACTGCAACATGTCCAAAGGATATACCTGATACGATTGCTGAAGCTTCTGCTGCAGCTGCTCAGTGCATGGCTTATCTCAAGGAGGTGAAAGGTTGAGAGAGAGAATTGGTGTTTATATATGTCACTGTGGTGGGAACATATCTGATTTCGTTGACGTTAAAAAGGTTGTGGATGCTGTCAAGGACTTACCGGGAGTAGCAGTTGCAAGGGATTTCGTCTTCATGTGTTCTGAAGCGGGACAGGAGCTTATAAAAGAGGATATAAAGAATTTGAATTTAGACGGTGTTGTAGTGGCATCATGTTCACCTCATCTTCATGAAAAAACGTTCAGAGATGCTGCAAAAGCTGCAGGTTTAAACCCATACCTTCTTGAGCACGTGTGCATTAGAGAGCACTGTTCATGGGTTCATTCGGATGACAAAGAGGCTGCAACAAGAAAGGCCATATGGATTGTAAAAACTGCCATAGCTAAGGTTAGTCTTGCAAGAGAACTCCATCCGATAAGGCTTGACATGAAAAACGAAGCAATCGTCATAGGAGGCGGAATAGCTGGAATGAGATGTGCAATAGATCTCGCAAGAGCGGGTTCAATTGTTCATCTAATAGAAAAATCACCGTTTTTAGGAGGAAGGGTTGCACAGATATATAAGCTGTATCCGTCTGGAAAGAGTGGATGCGAAATTGTAAAGGAACTCGTCGAGGAGATAAAGAAGCATCCGAACATAAAGGTCTATACCAACGCTGAAGTAATTTCTGCTGAGGGTGCGCTTGGCGATTTCAAGGTTAAGATAAAAGTTAATCCGAGGTATGTAACTGAGAAAAGTAAGGATTTAATAGATAAGTGTCCCGTTGAAGTTCCAGATGAATTTAACTATGGATTAACGAAGAGAAAGGCGATATACATAAGGGAGTTCAGCTATCCGGATATCCCCGTTATAGACGTTGAAGCTTGTACGAAGTGTGGCGAGTGTAGTCCAGATTTCAACCAGCAACCTCAGATAATAGAATTGAACGGTAGTTTGATAATACTTGCAACGGGGTTTAAGCCCTATGAGCCGAAGGAGGGTGAGTTCGGTTACAAGGTTTACAGTGAAGTTGTAACACTCCCCGTGTTTGAGAGGTTACTTGCGCTGTCCGATGGCAAGCTGATATACAACGGAAAGGAAATAAGGGATATAGTGTTTATATACTGCGTCGGTAGCAGATGCGAGGAGCATGAATACTGTTCAAGGTACTGCTGCGTTGCAACTCTGAATGCATCTCTAGCTGCACTGGAGAAGTTCAAGGATGTTAGAATATACCATGTTTACAGGGATATAAGGGCGTATGGTAAATATGAAAAGTACTACGAGGAAGCTGGGAGGAATAGGGTTCTATTCATAAGATATGATCCTGAGGAACCACCGGTAGTTGAAAAGGTCGGAGACAGGTTAATTGTAAGGGTTAAGGACATGCTTACAGGTGGTGAAGAACTCGAAATACCTGCAGATCTCGTTGTTCTCTCTGTGGGAATGGAACCCGAGATGAGTGACGTTTTCACAATGCTTAGGGCTCCTTTCAGTAGAGATGGATTCTTACAGGAGGTACATCCAAAGTTGAGACCCGTTGAAACAGCAATAGCCGGAGTATTTCTAGCAGGAGCATGCCAGGGTCCAAAGGATACGGTTGAGGCCACTGCATCTGCTTCATCAGCAGCTGCAAAGGCCAATACGTATTTGATAAAAGGATATGCTGAGCTTGAACCTTTTGTAGCTGAGATAGATCCAGAAAAGTGTGATGGTTGTGGTGAATGTGTTGACGAATGTCCGACAAGAGCGATAAGTATAAAGGATGGAAAAGCCGTTGTTAACGAGGCCCTGTGCAAAGGATGTGGTGCATGCGGAGGTGTTTGCCCGAACAAGGCTATAAATCTAAGGGGATATTATTATGATCAACTCGAAAAGATGGTAGAAATAGTGGGGGGAGAATAAATGGCCGAAGCTGAAGCAAAGGCTGAGGCAAAAGCAGAGGCAAAGGCGGAGGCGAAAAAAGAACTCACAGTAAAGAAGCTAAGGGAGAAGGGTGTAAAGCCGAAGAAGGAAGTACTTGAAAGATCCAAGGAACAGAGGAGGATAATAAAGCAAATAACCGAATGTTTGAAATCAGGTCCAAAAACAATTCCCGAAATAGCCTCCGAACTCAATTTACCAACAGGTGTAGTCACGTGGTATATAATGACATTGTGGAAGTATGGGCAGGTTGTTGCAGGTGAAGAAGTTGACGGGTATTATAAGTACGAACTCGCTGCTAAAGAGGTCAAAGAGGAGGAGGGAGAATGAGAGTAAACCCTGAATTTGTACTAGAGTTGAGAGAATTCGGAGCAGATAAAATAACAGAATGTTTTAACTGCGGTAACTGTACGGCAATATGTCCACTAACGTCGGATGAGGAGAATTTTCCAAGGAAAATAATAAGATATCTGCAGCTAGGCTTGATTGAGAAGATAAAATCTTCACTGGAGCCCTGGCTGTGTTACTACTGTGGTGAATGTTCCAGTACATGTCCGAGACAGGCAAGTCCAGGAGAAATAATGATGTCTGTGAGGAGATACCTTATAACCACATACGATTGGACAGGATTTTCAAGATGGCTTTACAAATCAAAGGTGAATGAAATAATCGCAGCTCTTGCCTTATTCTTTATAACACTTGGAATAATATACGTATTTCATGGGCCGATTGTGACAACTCACACCGAGCTTGAAACATTCGCCCCGGCGGACATAGTTCATCCTGCTGGGTATGTCTTCGGTTTAATACTAGCCGCTATACTTCTCGGAAACATATACAGAATGTACAGATTTACTATGAGGGACGTAAACGTAAAAATCCCCTTCTCCCTTTATATCAGAGAACTCAAGAGCTTGATAGTTCACTTCTTTACACAGATGAGGCTTAGGCTCTGCGGAACATTCAGATCGGATATCAAATCGCAGTGGAGAAACCACATACTGGTTATGACAGGTTATACAGTAGCGTTCATACTCGTACAGGTTGATCTACTAACAAAGTGGTCCCTAACAAATACACCACCGCCAGCATGGCATCCGGCAAAACTTTTCTGGCTTTACGCAACGCTTGCTATGCTTTATGCAACTACTGTGGCTATGATCGGGAGGATTAAAAAGAAACAGCCATATCATCAGTATTCACACTCAACAGACTGGATGTTCCTTATCCTGTTATGGTTGACAACCTTCACAGGTTTTCTTGTCAGGATATTCATGGAACTCGACTGGCCTCTTCCAACGTACTATTCATTTGCCGTGCATCTAGCACTAGTTGTTCCGCTTTTGGCGCTTGAAGTACCGTTTGCAAAATGGTCACACTTGGCCTACAGACCTTTTGCCATATACTTTGCAAACGTCAAGAGGAGAGCGATAGAACTGCAGAAGGAGTAGTGTGATAATAGCAATCCTTTACTTCAATTTTTTTTTTTAAAAAAATTAGGTTGGGGGGTATGGGTGTATTTTTACCTTAAAGTCGCACAACTTTTTAACTGCCTCTACGTCCGCCTCATCGAATTCGGCGTAGCCCTTTTCCCTTATGTAATCCGTTACCCGTTTTGCAATGTCTGTTCTGACTATTACAGTTGAGAATCCAGCTTTACTGCCGACACTGCCAACGCTTACATCGCTTTCAACCGATGAGAAGTCCTGACAAACCTTGCATCCAGATGGTATTATCTCATCCAGCTCCTTAACGGAGAAACTTATCTCATTACCATCTTTTAGCGTAACTATAAATTCTCCCTTCTTTATATCAGTTTTTACAGCATTTCTTAGATCTATACCCTTCTTCTTCAGTAGAAAATCGTATAGCTGATGGTAATAGAAGTTCTCGGTACAGAAGAGTCCTATAACGAGCTTAACCCTCTTAAACTTTTTGAAGTTCTCCTGTAATCTTCTAATACCGGAAACCATGCAGGGTGTTCCGACGACACCTATTGCATCGTATCTCATTACAGTGTCCTTTAGGGCTGGAATGAGTTCCGCGTAACTGTACTTCGTCCCCGTTATCTTCCTGTCATAGAGCTGTTCAACTGATTTTATCATTACGACCTGAGTCCTCCAGCTCTCATCTCTCCCAACGAAGAGCGCAACATCTATAAGTCCCATTTCCAGTGCTGAAGCAGTTATCTCTGTCACCATTGCTCCGTCCTGTCCAACAAATCTTTTGGATTTTGCCGCAAATATTTCTATGTAATCCCCCAGACCGCTGAGCGGCTTGTAGTCCCATCTCGGGCAGACTCTAACGCAAGCACCACAATCTACGCAATCCTTAACCCATGTAGGGAAATCGATCGGCTTATCTCCGGCAACTATACCCCTTACAGGACAGATCGCCACACATGTGCAGCAGTGGCTGCATAAACCCTTGTCGATTACTTCAGCCTTTAAATTACCAAAAAACTTCTTCTTTATCCTCTTTTCCGGAACCTGAATTTGCCATTCGGTAATCATGCTACCACCTTCAACTCCAATATCTGCATGGGACACTGCCTAACACATAACCCGCAACCAACACACTTCTCCAAATTTATCCTTATCATGGCCTTTTTCCTATCAAATGTTATAGCCTCTTGAGGACATACCGTCACGCATAACCTGCAACCCAGACAGTTTTCCGGTTCGATGCAGAAGGCTTTTCTAGGTTTTATAACCGGAGGAGGTACCTCAACTTCGAGTTTATCAAGTTCCTTCTTCCTTACAAGCCTCCATTTACCATCCTTTATTTCATACTCAACTGTTACCTTATCTTCCCTGATAATTTCCGGGATTTTCATGATCTGAGTTGTATGCAGGTGCATCTCCTCAAGGGATTTAAATGCTATATCGTGCACCTTACTTGTCCTTAGAGCACCAGTAGGACAGCTGTCAACGCAGAAGTGGCAGAATATGCACTTGGCGTAATCTATACTGGGATAATACCTGTCATAAAATTCCATCTTTATAGCATTTGCAGGACATATCTGAGCACATCTGAAGCAGCTTATGCACTTGTCCTTATCGAAAACTATGAATCCCCTGAATATATCTGGATACCTCCTCCTCTCTCTAGGATATTCTACGGTAATTCTATCAGGCCTTATGGCCTGTTTTACGGCAGTTGTTATGGCATCTATATGACTCTTAACCCTTTCGGCCAGGCTCAATTCAACCTTCTTTATCCTTATCATAATATCCACCTCACCGCTGCACAAACAACAAGGCTTATGAGAGATAATCCAAGCATTGACGACCATCCGAGTCTTATGGCCTGATCAAGCCTGTATCTTGCATATATCGATCTAACTATCACGAGTATCGATATGGCTATAACTGTTTTTAACACCAGCCATATAACGGGTGCGAGATCTCCAAGTATCGGTATGGGCGGACCACTCCAGCCACCTAGGAACAGTATCGTGAAAAGTAAAGCCATTATGTATAACTTCTCATACGCAAGTGTCATGACCAATCCGAACAGTATTCCAGAATATTCCACAAAAGGTCCAAAGGCTATTTCTTGATCTGCTTCAGGTATTTCAAAGGGTAGTCTGGATGTCGCCATTAGCATGGCTATCATGTAAACTATGAAGGCTATGGGGTTTAGAATTGCACCTGGTACAATTGCCTGCTTTTCAACTGCTGTGTACGGGTTTCCTGATCCGTATATGAATATCATGGAGATTACGGCTATGACAAACGGGACTTCGTAAGCAAAGTACATGAACGCCTCTCTTACACTACCTATGTATGCAAACCTGCTGTTTGAAGCCCAGCCTATCGCTATAATCGTTATCGGTATTAAGGCTATGAATGCAACTATTAGCTGGATAGCATAATCGCTCTTTATACCAACAACCTTTCCTGCCGGTATGAACATTATCGGAATTAGGACTGGTATGAATGCAAGTATCGGTAGCTGAATAAAGTATGGTTTGTGAGCTTCTCTATGAACTATTGCCTCTTGGAAGAAATACCTTATTCCGTCCGCTAGGGCCTGTATCAATCCTCTAATAGGTCTGCAGACCTCCAGTGGTCCAACTCTCCACTGAACTCTCGCTGTAAGCTTCCTTTCGAAATAGACAATCCACAGCAGATACAACATCAGAGCACCTAGTCCTGGAGCAATCGCTATAGCAAAAAACGGTCTCCAGAGGATTAGGGCTACTATGAAGTTTATCCCCGGTATATTTAGTAGGTAGTCTACCAGCGGTTTTATGAGCGGGATGTCCATCATATTGCTTGTGAATAAACCGTATAGATACCCGATAACGCCCATTACCATCACCTATCCGCTTCAGGTGGGAAGTAACCAAAGCTACCGTATATTGCCTGTAGATCTGCCAGTCTCTCCCCTTTAAGGGCTTCCATGAATCCCCTCAGATAAAGCCATCCAGGTGTAAGAAGTCTGAGCCTATAAGGTGTGTTCGATCCCCCATCGCTGACAATAGTAAATACAGCGGTACCCCTAGCACATTCCGTTAGCGTTGTGTACTCTCCCGTTGGTAGGACTATGTTAGCAAGGGCGTCGAACAGGCTACCTCTTATCTCCTTTCCGTTCTCACATATCTGATCACTTATAACCCTTCCTTCAGGAATTCTCTCAATGCACTGTCTTATCATGTTAAGGCTCTGGGTTATCTCGTTAACTCTGACAAGGAATCTCGAATACCCGTCACCAGCATCTGCAACCGGTATCTCCCATGTGAGTTCATCGTAAACCTCGTAAGGTTCGACCTTCCTAACATCGTACTCAACACCGGAAGCCCTCAGGAAAGGTCCTACTACCCCGTACTTTATGGCCTCTTCCTTTGTAAGAACTCCGACATCCTTCAGTCTTGCAATGACAGTCGGATTCTTAATAAATATCTTCTCAAACGTTTTCAACCTCTTTTCAATTGCAAATGTTATGTTGTAAACGTATTTTAAAACTTTGTTATCGACATCCCTCCTGATACCTCCCGGTATTATGAAAGACGTTGTGAACCTTACACCGGTCATAACTGCAAGTGCCTCGCATATAAGCTCTCTGATCCCAAACGGATACATAAATCCGGTTGTGTGACCCATGAAGACTGAGAGTATTGCCGCATCGTATAAATGCGTACCTATTCTACAGAGCTCCGCAAGTATAACCCTTATATACTTTGCCCTCTCCGGAACCTCTATGTCCAGAGCCTCCTCTATTGCCCTTACATATCCCAGATTTAGATTTGCAGCATCCATTATAGACGGTCTTTCGACAAGCGGTATGTTCTGTATGTACAGTCTGTTTTCGGCTATCTTCTCAACACATCTATGAACGTAACCCGGATCGGGTATGACCTCCTTGATTATATCACCGTGAACCCTGACTATGAGTCTCATATGCCCGCTTCCCGGATGCTGAGGGCCTACAAGGACTAGGAAATCCTCACTTCTGTACGTTTCTTCGACGTATTCTGGAGGAATTGGTATGAACAGACTTCTAACCTCTTTCGGGGGTTCGACCGGAACCTCGATGTAGTATTCATCCATCTCAATCACCTCCAACGTATGTCTCCTCTTCTAAAACGAAGTCTTTTCTCAGAGGGTGTTCTGGTGCATCTGGTGCAAGCAGAAATCTTCTTCCCGTCCAAGGATTTCCCTCAAATACAACTCCGAAGAGATCGTGCATCTCTCTCTCTAGGTAATCTGCTGATGGAAATATGTTGCATAAACTCTTCACTTTGGGATCGCTCCTCGGGACATCCATGAATACGTTAACAAGTACGGACATCAGCTCCTTAACGCTGTAGCTTGAGAAGAAGTACTCGACTATGAACTTATCCTCGTTTATAACATCTATCACATTAACGGATTTAACATGGTCGAATCCCATTCTCTGTAAAGTTTCAGCGGCCTTGATCAGATCATCCCTATCTATCTTAACGGCTATTCTGTTCTTAGCGGTAATGGTAATGGATTTTGCAAAACCAAGTCTCTCCCTCAACTTTCCGCACAACTCCTTTCCGAACTCCCAGTCTACATCCTTTGGAACATTCACAACTATTGCCGGGGCTTTAGACTTGAACTTTATCGGTCTTGGAGCTGGCTTCTTTCTTTTAGCTTTTGGTAATTCTTCTTCCTTGAATTCCGCAGAAGTCCTAGCAGTACCTGTTCTTATCTTCTCCTGAAGCTGTCTTATTGCTCTTAGTAGTGTTTCAGGTGTCGGTGGGCATCCCGGTATGAAGAAGTCAACGGGAACGACTTCTGATGGTCTTACAAGGTTGTAACCGTTCCAGAATACTCCACCCTTCAAACCGCACGCTCCCATCACTATTACAAATTTCGGATCGGGCATTTGCTCCCACGTCATCCTTAAAACCTTGGCCATCTTTCTAGTAATTGCACCCTCGACAATTATGAGATTTGTCTGTCTAGCAATTCCATAGTTTAATGCTCCTAGTCTCTCGCCATCATATCCGCATGCAAATGCGTGCGCGAGCTCAGCACCACAGCATGCTGTAACGAGGTGAACAGGCCACAGGCTCCATCTCGTACCCCATTTCTTTAAAGGTGCCAGAACCCCGGAATGCAAAAACCTAACGAATTCATCCATAGGTACCACCTCTAAGTCTTGCTATCTCTTCTGAGTATCTATAGGCAACGTATATAACAGGGAGTAATAAAACAAACGCTATAATTGTTACAAGATATGATCCAAACTTGGGAATGGCTGATATCAGCAGAACTATAACAAGTATGGGTTCGGCTGCCATGAACATGAGCATAAAACCTAGGTATTGCATTGGCAGAGTCCACTTCGGTATTCCCACAGGAGGATTCCCTGCCTCAAATCTCTGGATCTTTGGAACAGTTGTCCTGTATCTTGGAAAGTACCTGGCAAGTATCAGTATGATCAAATCTGTTATCAGGCATATCGCAATGAGTATTACTACAACTAATGCATTTTCTTCAATCACCTAATCACCTCCATCAGCTTTGCCGTTATAACAAACCAATCCGGCGGTACTATTGTTATTAACATAGCTATTGAAGCAAATAAAGATATCGCATTTGCAACACTGATCTTCCAACCCTTTCCAAGCTCTCTTGCAAGTCTCAGGTAATATGGAACGGATATGGCAGAGTTTATGACGAGTATGACTGCAAGCCATATGTAGCCCGAATATACCAGTGAGTATATTATGAACAGCTTTGACCAGAATCCCATAAGGGGAGGTAACCCTATGAACGATAGACCTAAGAGATATGATATCCAGGATGCTGTTCCATCACTTTTTATCGACGAGAACAGTCCTATTTTTCCAAATGAGTTTACTGTTAACTGCAGCAATCCTCCTGCAATTGCAAAGGCTACGAATTTTGGATTTAAAATTGCAGCAAATGCGGCTAGGACGTAGCCCATGTTCGCAACCGTTGAGTATGCAAGAACCCTGCTCAGCTCTTTTGCCGTTAATGCTCCTATGTTTCCGACGAACATTGACACGGCTGATATTATGGCTAGTATTAATAGTAAATTGGCAAGCTCAGGATTGAACGTCGCTATTAGAACCTTATATGCTATTATAAACGGTGCAAACTTGGCAATCGATGCTATTATTGAAACGGGGATTGGATCGGCAGTTGCAAACACATCTGGAACCCATTCATGGACAGGGGCAATTCCGACCTCCATTCCCAGTCCTATCAGCATTATTATAAATCCTACAGTGTATAATGCGAAATTACTCGGATAAGGAACTGCTTCTATAGCATGTATCATTACAACAATTCCTATTATAAATAGAACGGTCGCAAAGACCATAAACGTTATGTACTTTATACCCACATCTACGTTCATCGCTTCATCACTGATCATAACGAGTAGATAAGTTGGAACGGAAACGACAACGAACAGCGTTAGAAGCATGGCAACATCTCTGACAAAGAATATGTAAACTGTGGCTATCGCCATTATGGCAACCATTGCATAATCTACACCAGCTATCTGATTTGCTTTTATAGCAAGCAATGAGAATACGTTTAGTAAGGCTATGAAGAAAATCAAAAGTGTGTATCCGTTTATACCTATCGGTAAGCTTAATGCAATTGCTATGATGCTTAACGCAAATGCTATACGTCTGCTTTTTGCCGAAACTGCTGCTGAAATCGTTAAAATTATTAGGGAGGCTAATATCAGAGGTTCAATCATCCTACCACCCCACCACGGTTGAAAGGATTGCCATCAGCAAGATAAAGCCTACTATAATCCTAATATACCTCTCAAGTCTCCCGCTCTGTATAGCCCTAACCGCGATCGAATATATCTCGAACAGCTTTGGAACAGCCTTGTGGCACGTGAAGTCAATTGCCCTGTTGCAGCAGTCGACTACAAATGCTACCGCCCATCCAGCCTTTGAAACTATTAAATCGTTTAAGAACGGTAGGTACATCCTATCGCCCAGAAACGTTCCTATCGGTGCCAAAGCCCTTATTCTCGGTTTATACAGTGCAAGTCCATAGGATGCAGTTACAGCCAAGCCGACTGCAAGCGAACTCGTCTCAAATCCAGCTTTAAAGAAGTGTGTGAAGGGTTCTATATGCGAACAGACGTAGAC
>Ga0190367_1000802_pt1 | contig 20498 bp, 21 predicted proteins | sample 4872181011_MG_FD_171838 | JGI IMG/M metagenome (GOLD analysis project Ga0190367, IMG submission 171838) | Hydrothermal vent microbial mat bacterial communities from Southern Trench, Guaymas Basin, Mexico - 4872-18-10-11_MG | ecosystem: Environmental > Aquatic > Marine > Hydrothermal vents >...
TGGTCGAGGCCATCGAGTCCTCAACCCTATTCAAGCGCAGACTGGTTCACGTCGCGAGGAAGATGGATGTCATAAGATCTGATGCATCCCTCTCCGAGATAAACATCAATCAGCTCGCCGAGACCTTGAAGGGAACCGTGGTCTATGAGGAGACCCTAAACTACACCCTATTCCACGACTTCGAGCTCGAGAGATCTAGAGAGTTGTTGGAGAAGATAGTCAATGGCGAGATAAAGCTCTTGAGATGGATCTCGCCGACCGATGAGCCATCTCCCCTAGCCAGGCTCACGGTTGAGCGGTTTAGGTTCGAGGGAGAGGTCTCGACCGTCGAGGGGATGAGGAGGGTTGTGTTAATGGCCGTGAGGAGCAGATTATTGAATGAGCCTTGGCTAATGGTCTGCACCGACTGCTTCGAACACTATGGAAGCGTTCTCGTAAAAGAGCTTCCGATTAAGCCCAAATGTCCCGTTTGTGGATCGGATAAAATCGGATTGACGAAATACTCTCTTGAAGAGGCTCTTGGATTGATAGCGAGGAAGGGGAAGCCGATAAACAAGAAGGAGAGGAGGATAATAGCCGAGCTTAGGAGAAACAGCGTCCTAATATCAAAGTATGGTAGAGCCGCCGCCCTAGTCCTCTCAGCGAGGGGGCTAACCCTAAAGGAGGTCACAGAGATCTTAAAGAAGGAGCCGCATGAGAGCATGAAACTGATAGAGTTGATAGTTGAGGCTGAGAAGAAGGCTCTTCAAAGAAGATTTAGGTGAAATTCAATATGCTCAATATTTTCATCATATAATTCCAGCTCTTATTAAAGATCTTCAAACACCGTCGCCGGGGAAAGTCGTAAGTATTACTGAAGATCCATCAGATCGAATAACTTAAATCCACGTCGAGGAGATCAAATTAACCTGATTTAGGTAATTGGAGGTGTTTAGATTGGAGAAGGATGCGAGAAGCAGGATCCTCGTCCAAGTCGTTGTGATAACGCTGGTCCTCGCGTTCCTCTCTATAGGCGTCGCGCAGAAGGTCATAAGGGTCACAACCACAACCGTCATAACCCTGCCTGGAACCACAAAAGTCACCACCATAACGAAGCCTGGAACGACGGGCGTCATCACCGTAATTCATGGAGGCTATAGGGTTATCCATATCGAGATGAGACCCGATCAAGAATGCGTAATCGTGGTTGAGGGCGAGCCTGTAAGCGTCGTAACAATCCCCGGGGTAAGCTTTCCAGGAACCACCGCCGTCTATACAATCCCAAAAACCGTCTATGAGACGACCATAACTCGGGTTGAGGGAGGAACCACCCGAACCACAACGGGCTTCGAGTTTTTGACGATGACGACTGAGACGGCTATGGGCCCGGTCACCATGACCATGACGATCCCGGCTCCAATCTATGGAAAGATCATGGAATACTGTAAGCGGATAACAGTCACGATAGTCGATAGATTTGAGGTGAAGGAGCCCATGACCGTTGCGTTCATGTTCCCGGGATTCACCTTTAAGGGAACGGTCGTCACCATGCCAACTCTTCTCGTCACAGGTAGCGTAACCGCCACGAAGACCACAACAAGACCTGGAACAACCTTTACGACCACTATTGAGAAGGCCGGTACCACGATGGTTAAGACCATGAGCGCTCCTGGGACGACGATAACTAAGACGATCACCCTCCCGCCAAAGACCATTACAAAGAAGATTGTTTACACGACCACAATCAGCGGAAGTCCATCCACAAAGACCACCAAACCTCCAAAGCCCCCGAAGCCTCATAAGCCTCCAAGACCTCCGAAGCCTAAGCCGACTCCAACACTTACAACTACGGCGGCCGCCGGAATACTCGGTCTCCCAACTTTCATGTTAATGGCCATCATTGTCATCGTTGCAGTCGCGATCGCGGCGGTGGCCATCTACTTCTTAAGGAGGCCGAGGACACCTCCACCTGAAAAGATTTAATTACACTGATCACTGAATTGCAGGCTGATGAGTCGGGCCGTAATCGCGACCCTCCTAGTAATAATTATACTGGTTTTTGGATCGATATCTGCCGCATACCTTCTATTCATTCAAGAGAAGAAGGCGACAACCAGCAGCGTAGCGAAGTCGATGAAGCCAGCTCCCTTTAAGCCATCGCCAAAAAGGCCAAAGCATACGGTCAAGAAGCCTCCAATCACCTCTCCAAAGACTTCAAAGACTCTCAGCATCGAGACTCATAAGAGCGCTTGGACCTCTAGAGAGCTAACCCATTCAGAGACTACTGAGTATGCTGAGACCATAAAGCTCTCATTCCCATACATCTATGAGAAGCCTGAGAACTGGAATGGAAAATGCATAATCTTCGTCCATGGAATGGGGGGAGATAAGTCGGTTTGGAGGGGAGACATGGATGAGTTTAAGAAATACGGCTACTGCGTCTTCGCCTTCGACCTACCCCATCACGGAGAAAGGGGAAGATACCGCCCAAGTGACTTCTATGATGTAGTTTATCGAGGATCAAAGGAGATACTCCTGATTGAGAAGTTTCTGAGAGCCGACGGCGCTAAGGAGGTATACCTAATCTCAAAGAGCTTGGGAAGCATAGTCTCAGGCGTCGCCCTCGGATCAAGTAAGATAGAGAAGGCAGCCCTCCTCCTCGCCTCCGCAAACCTAAGCTACATCCTATCCCGAGTCAAGCCTAGAACTGAGGCTGAGCGGATGGCCATCCAAGAGCTTCTCAACGATCCTGAAAAGCTTAGAGAGATAGATCCGCTCTACCACCTCCCAAATTATAGCGGGATGGTGGAGTTCCACTGTGGTAAGAGGGATCAACTCCTCCCACCCGAATCCTGTATCATGGCGTATGAGGCGGCTTCGGCTACGAAGAGCCGTAAGCTGATATGGCATGACCTCGGCCATAGAATGCCTCTAAGAGAATACTTCGACTATGTCCTGGAGTTCTTTGAGGGAGGCGAGAAGGCTGAGAGTAGGCTCCTCGCCCTAGTGGACATACCTGAAACCTGTGGTAACGGCGTATGCGATGTTGGGGAGGATTGGAGAAGCTGCCCCTACGACTGCATAGGCAAGAGGCTGTTGGTGGCGTTCCAGCTCCATATCGAGGAGCTACCCGGCCATCCACCATACTATAATGAGAGCAGAACGGTCTTCATGGAATATGCTGAGACACTTGATAGGCTCGCAAAACTATTTGAGAAGTATGGGGCAAAGCTTTCGATCCAAACCGAGAAACAGTTCGCGGATGCTGACGTGAAGTTCGGTAGATTCATCTTAAGGGAACTTGAGGCCAGAGGCCACGGAATCGGAGTTCAAAGCCATCTAGGCCACCACATTAAGGAGCTTGGACTCAGAACGGATGAACAGAAGCTCAGATATAATCGAGCCGTTAAGGAGGTGGTCGCCAAAGCTCTAGGACATGAGCCAACAAATCTAGGAGGAGGATTCGAGCTCGAGGATATAGGTTTGCTGGGGGTATGCGATGGATGTCTAGGATTTATATCTATGACAGCCCTTGAGAAGCCCTATTATCGGCAGACAGGGAATTCCCCAACCAAGCTACATCCTTGGATACTTCCAAGAGTTCAGATGATATCCCTCAAGACCGGTGAATGGCTAAACCATGATGAATCAGGAACCATAGTCTATATTCCAGGCTGGTATAAGGCGAAGAACTTCGAGATAGATTGCCGCAAAAATCCAGACTGCCTCGCCGAGGCCAAGCATTCGCTTCAAGAGGCGTTAAAGGATATGGAGTCTGGGATGATAAACACTTGGTATGCGAGCTCCCACCTCTACCAATGCGGATCTGGAGCCGAGGTCGATAAAGTTCTCAAGGCGTATGAAGAGTGGTTGAAGGAGCTTAAGCCCCTCATGGAGAAGGGTGAGATAGTGTTCCTGACCTTTGACGAGATAGCCCAGATATACCTTAGATGGGAGAAAGCGCGTATGCTCGCAGCTGGCTAAGATTTCAGCAGATGTCTTTAGCCTCTCTCCTCCATCGAGACCCTCTTAAGCATGAGGAAGAGCATTAGGATGAAGATTATTATCGGGAGCAGGATGAGGATTAAGAGTAATATCGGGCTCAGCTCTCCTCCAAGGATGATAGGTATCGGACCTATCAAGATCAAGCCACCGGCCTGGACCTTACCCGTCGGGGCTAGGAATCCGAGGATCATCAAGACTATTCCTGTGAAGATGAACAATATTCCAAGCATTGAGAGGAGCGCTCTACTCGCTGGGCTTGGGCCACGGCTCATCCTAAACCACCGCCTGAACGCTTAGAAACGCCAATAATGCGAAGATCGCCATGAAGATGATTAAGGATATGAGTAGGAGCTTGATTGAACTCCCTCCAAAGATTATAGGTATCGGCCCTATCAACACCACTCCACCGCCCTTGACCTCGCCCCTACCCCCAGCTCCCGAGGCCAAGAGCATCAATAACCCTAGGACTACGAGGAATATTCCGGCCGCGAGTAGGAGGATGTTCGGCATAGGCATATGGAGATTCTGGCTCGGGGTATATTAGCCTTAACCCAGCTATGAAATCTTAATAGCGTTCTAGAATCTCTTTTGAGCTTGGAGGAAGGGAGTTTGGCGCTTGGAATAGCTGGCGCATATGATAGGGCGATCACCGTATTCTCCCCCCAAGGCAGATTATACCAGGTTGAATATGCTTTAGAGACCGTTAGAGCTGGATCGACCGCCATAGCCATAGCCTGTAATGAGGGATGCGTCTTAACGGTCGAGGAGCGGATGCACACAAAGCTCCAAAACCCAGAGTTCTCATGGAAGCTCTTCCAGATAGATGAGCATATAGGCGCGGCGGCGGCTGGATTGAACTCGGATGCAAGAATCTTGGCCGATAACGCCAGGGTTAGAGCCCAGGTCTTGAGACTGTCCTACGATGAGGAGCCGACGGTGGAGGCCGTGGCCAGATATATTGGAGACATCATGCAGATGTATACTCAACATGCTGGGGTCAGGCCCTTCGGCACGGCGATCCTATTCGGAGGGGTCGATAAGACTGGTGTTAGGGTATTTTATACCGAGCCCAGCGGGATGGTCTTGGAGTATGATGCTTGGGCGATTGGGCGAGGAGCGGAGAAGGTGAAGGATGTCCTTGAGGCCGAGTATAGGCGCGACTTAACCTTGGAGGAGGCGATAGAGCTATCCTTGAAGGCTTTAGTGAACTCGGTTGAGAGGCTTGATGAGAAGTGGACTGCGAGGATGGCGACGATACCCGTCTCGACTAGGAAGTATTCCATGATGCCTCAAGAGGAGCTCAGGAAGAGGCTTAAACCCTTAATAGAGGCTAGGGAGAAGGGCTGAGAATATCCCTTAATATCCACCCTATAAACAGTCTTAGATGGAGGATCGAGGTTGTCGAGGGGATACACGATAGCTAGGATTGAGAGGAGAGGCCAGACCTTCGAGATCCTCGTCGACCCAGATAAGGCGTTAAAGTATAGGCTGGGCGAGAAGATACCGATCTCAAAGATAGTGGTCTATGATGAGGTCTACAAGGATGCAAAGAAGGGGATTAGAGCGAGTGAGGAAGAGATTAGGAAGGCGTTCGGGACTACCGACATCCTGAAGATCGCTCAAACGATCCTAGATAATGGGGTGGTTCAGGTAACGGCTGAGCAGAGGCGGAGGCTCATCGAGGACAAGAAGAGGCAGATAATAGAGTTCATCTCGAAGAACACGATAGACCCTAGGACGAATATGCCCCACCCACCTCAGAGGATCGAGCTCGCGATGGAGGAGGTGGGCGTGGCGATAGACCCGTTCAAGGATGCGAAGGAGCAGGCCTTGGCGATAATCGAGAAGCTTAGAAGGGTTATCCCGATAAAGATGGGAATCCTAAGATTCAAGCTCAGGCTCCCAGGAGATGTCGTTGGAAAGGCTTACGGAATCGTCCGAAGCATGAGCAAGATAACTAAGGAGGAGTGGAGGAGGGATGGAAGCTGGGTGAGCGTAATCGAGATCCCGACCGGGCTTCACGTAGACCTAATAGAGAGGTTAAATAGGATCTCAAGCGGGAGAATTGAGGTGACCCCATTAGAGGAGTGAGCGCGGAGATGCCCCTATACTTCTCAGAGCATGATGTGGTCTTACCCGGCCAACTACTCTCAGACGATGGTAAGAGGAGTGGGGAGGGAACCTACGTCGCGGATGGAAAGGTTTATGCCGCCCAAGTGGGTCTGGCCACCATAAGGAATAACAGGGTATGCGTCATAGCTTTTAAGGGAGCTTATAGGCCTCAAGTCGGAGACGAGGTCATAGGCGTGATCTCAGATGTCAAGCCAAATGGATTCGACGTCGTCCTAGGAAAGCATCTAACGGGCGTGATAAGGATCCCGGATAGGAGGAAGGTTCAGAACCTCGGGCTCAGGGTTGGAGACGTGATCTCCGCCAGAGTCAAAGAGAGTAGCCTTAGGGGGATAATCTTAGAGCATACGAGGAGGATGAGGAGGTTCGATAAAGGGCTCCTAATCTCGATCCACCCCGCGAAGATCCCAAGGCTCATAGGTAGGAGGGGCTCGATGATAAACATGATCAAGAGGATGACTGGATGTAGGATAGTGGTTGGGAGGAATGGGCTGATAGTCATCTCAGGCCCATCCCCAGCTCAGGAATTCGCGGCCGTGACGGCGATAAAGGAGGTTGAGAGAGAAGCCCACACCCAAGGATTAACCGAGAGGGTTGGCAAGCTCATAGACTCGATCCTCAAGGGTGGTGTGAGATGAGTAAGCCCAAGCTCATAACCGAGGATGGGATAAGAACCGATGGAAGAAGATTCGATGAACTCAGACCGATAAAGATGGAGGTCGGGGTCCTAGATAAGAGCGATGGATCAGCCTACGTCGAGTTCGGGAAGACTAGAGTCTTCGCCGCGGTCTTCGGACCACGGGAAGTCCACCCCAGACACCTGTCATTACCGGACAGAGCTATCCTAAACTGTAGATACCACATGACATCCTTCAGCGTCGAGGAGAGGAAGCCTCTTGGAATGACTAGGAGGGAGGTCGAGTTATCTAAGGTTATCAGAGAGGCGTTGGAGACCGTCGTCTTCCTAGAAGAGTTTCCGAGAACATGCATAGACATCTACATCGAGGTCGTTCAAGCGGATGGGGGGACTAGGACGACGGGCTTGACCGCGGCCTCCCTCGCCCTAGCGGATGCAGGCATACCGATGGCCGACCTAATAGCTGCGGTCGCCGTTGGGAAGGTCGATGGCCAACTAGTCTTAGATCTAAACGATATTGAGGATAAGTATGGGGAGGCGGATATGCCCATAGCCATGGCCCCAAGATTCGACTCAATAGTCCTCCTCCAGCTCAATGGGAGGATCTCGAAGGACGAGTTTCCCAGAGCCTTGAACTTGGCGAAGAAGGGGATCATGGAGATCTACAAGCTTCAGAGGGAGGCGTTAAAGAGAAAGTATAGTGCTACGCCTCAAGGAGGGATATGAAGATGACCCTACCACTACACTCAAAGAAGGACTTAACCGCGAGGATAATGCAGGAGAAGATCTACAGTCTCCTCCAGCAGGGTAAGAGGCTCGACGGTAGAGGGCCTAGAGATCTCAGACCCTTAACGATCCAGACGAATCTCGTCGAGAAAGCCGAGGGATCGGCCTTGGTGACCATGGGCGGGACGAAAATCCTTACGGGAATAAAGGTCGAGGTTGGAACGCCCTACTCGGATAGACCCGATGAGGGATCATTCGCGGTGAACGCCGAACTCCTCCCCTTAGCCTCAACGACCTTCGAGCCAGGGCCTCCAGATGAGCGGGGAGTCGAGCTGGCGAGAGTTGTGGATAGGAGCTTGAGGGAGGGAAAGGCAATAGACTTGAAGAAGCTCTGCATAGTTGAGGGCGAGAAGGCGTATATCCTATTCATAGACATCTACGTCCTAGACTATGATGGAAACTATTATGATCCAGCGCTTATCTCGGCCATGGCCGCCCTAGCAACACTGAAGATACCGAAGTATAGGGTCGTCGATGGAAAGCTTGAGAAGACCGATGAATACTTCACACCAGAGCTAACGGCCCTCCCATTCTCCGTGATGATCGGAGTGTTGGGCGAGAAGTTCTTAGTCGATCCACAGATAGATGAAGAAAGGGTCCTAGATGTCTCATTAATAATTGGAACGGATGAGAAGGGGAACGTGGTCTCGATCCAGAAAAACTCGCCGGGCCCTGTGCCGATGAATCTCATGGATGAGATCATCGAGATAGCTTGGGAGAAGACTCAGGAGATAAGGGGGAAATTCTTAGAGGCAGTTCCAGCGAAGCTCGCCTCAAAGCAATAGCCCTAAGCTCACGCATCGAAGAATCTTCTACCGGATTTCACCAACTGATAATTTCTCCGCACAATTTTTGCGATTAGAATACATGGAAGATAACTTAATTAATAGGATGAGTTATCAAGTAGGGAGTAGGGGTGTGAGAAGTGTCGATAACCGAAGCTGATATACTCTTCAAGGATGTTAAGAAGGGCGAGACAATCCTTGAGATGAGGGGGATCACGAAGATATATCCTGGAGGGGTTGTTGCGAATGATCATATAGATTTCGATCTAAAGGCTGGTGAGATCCACGCATTGTTGGGCGAGAATGGGGCCGGGAAGACCACCTTAATGAATATCCTCTATGGATTGCTTCGACCCGATGAGGGCGAGATATACATTCGAGGTAGAAAAGTGGTGTTCAAATCCCCTCTAGATGCCATAAGAATGGGTATAGGAATGGTTCACCAACACCGTAAACTCATACCAGCGCATACGGTCTTAGAAAATATCGTTTTAGGGCATCCAAAGGTTGGAAAGATATTGAATCTCGATGAGATCGAGCGAGAGGTAAGGGAGCTATGTGAGCAATATGGATTCAAGCTCGACCTACATGCGAAGGTCTGGCAGCTCTCCGCAGGGGAGAAGCAGATGGTGGAGATCATTAAGGCGTTGTATAGGGGCGCGAGGATCCTAATCCTTGATGAGCCCACCTCCGAGCTCACCCCATTGGAGATCGAAAAGTTCCTCGAATCCATTAAGGTCATGGCTGAGAAAGGACTTGGAATCGTTCCCTTCGTTACCCATAAGTTGCCGATAGTCCTGAGGGTGGCCGACAGAATAACGATTCTGAGGCGTGGAAAGGTGGTTGCGAGGATGAGGCGTGAAGAGGCGACCATGCTCAACCTCGCTAAGAAGATGGTTGGGAGAGAGGTATTGTTCCGAACCGTTAGGGTGAAGGCGAAGATTGGTGAGCCGATCCTAGAGGTGAGAGACTTACATGCCCTCAACGATAGAGGAGTCCCAGCCATTAAAGGAATATCATTCACGGTAAGGGAGGGAGAGATATTCGGGATAGCCGGGGTAACCGGAAATGGACAGCAAGAGCTCGCAGAGGTCTTGATGGGTCTACGTAAGCCCATTAAGGGTAAGATCATATTCCGGGGAAGGGATATAACGAATGCATCTATCCTAGAGAGGTGGAAGCTGGGCATGGGATATATTCCGCCTGAGCGAGAGTTCGGCGCCATCAAAGACTTCACCCTAGTCGAGAACATCGCCATGAACTATTACTTCGATGAGAAGTTCGTGAAGTCTAAGCTCCTACTCGACTATAACAAGCTTCGGGAGTTGGCGATGAAGGCGATCTCCGAGTTTAATATAATGGCTCCAAGTGTTGATACGAAAGCTGGACATCTCTCCGGCGGAAACCTCCAAAAGTTGATTCTAGCAAGGGTGATGATGAGGAGACCTAAGCTCTTGATAGCAAATCTTCCAACCCATGGCCTCGACGTAGGCGCAACCGAATTCGTCAGGAACAAGTTGATGGAGTATAAGAGGGAGGGGGCCGCCGTCCTACTGATTTCAGAGGATTTAGATGAAGTTCTCTCACTCAGCGATACGGTGGCGCCGATCTATGAGGGGAGATTCGTCTCGATCCTACCTATAGAGAGGGTGAAGAAGGAGGAGATAGGGGCCATGATGGCTGGAGCATTTTCATGAAGGGCGGTGAAGTAGATGATCAGTCTAAGATTTCCTAGGTTAAAGTTTGAGAGAATAGTTGTATTGACGGGAGCGGACGCGATTAAGATCTCAGCCCTCTCGGTGGTAATCTCCTTCATGGTCTTCGGAGCATTCCTATCATTTGAGGGCGCCGATCCATTAGTCGCCTATGAACACATCTTCTCCTTCGCATTCGATCCGAAGCTAGGGCTTCCCACAACCCTTCATAGAGGCTTCTTCCTAATCTTCAACACCTTAGCATTCATAATACCCCTAGCCGCTGGAATCTGGAATATAGGCATGGAGGGGCAATTCTATCTCGGAACCATAGGAGCCTTCGCGGTAGCCTATAGCTTTCCAGACCTAAGCCCAGCGGCCCTCATACCATTGATGCTGATCTCTGGAGCGATCTTCGGTGCGGCCTATGGGGCGTTGGCTGGATTCTTAAAGGGTAAGATGAACGTCAACGAGGTCGTGGTCACGATCATGTTGAATAATATAGCATTCTGGCTCGTCTACCTGTTAACCGTTGGAGGGCCGTGGGCGGGTATAGCCGAATCGACTAGCAGACCCTTGCCCGAGAATGCTTGGGCGCCGATGATCTGGGACACTCCCTTTACGGGCATACTCGTGATCGCGCTGGCCATACTGGTCTACTTCTTCCTGAAGAAGACCACCATTGGATACCAGATAAGAATTCTCGGCAGCAATCCGATAGTGGCCAAACACGTCGGGATAAGCGCTCCGAAGATCTCAGTGCTAGTTATGGCCATTGGCGGAGCGATAGCTGGGCTCTCAGGCTACCACATGTGGGCGGGAGATCCAGCCTTTCTAATGATCCCGAGGCCTGAGGCGTATAAGGCGATCGGTGACCTAACCTATTGGGGAATTATATTGGGGTTGATCTGCCTCCTAAATCCGCTGGCATCGGTTCCAGCCTCGATCTTCATCGGGTCGATAATCGTTGGGACGACGGTCTTGGTTAGGAGGCTTAGATTGCCCTTCGGCCTCGACGTCCTCTTCTTGGGGATAATCTCGCTGGTCTTCGCCGCATTCCAATTCTTCCATCAATATAGGATTAAGAGGGTTAAGGTGGTGAGAAGATGATCTGGCCATTCATAACTAGATCCCTTGAGATAGCCACGATCCTACTCCTAGCGGCGATAGGAGAGCTATTGGATGAGCGGGCGGGAGTCCTCAACGTCGGGATAGAGGGATTAATGCTCTTCGGAGGGGCGGCGGGCTTCATAGCTGCTCTAAAATGGGGGCTTCTACCGGGCTTCATAGTCGGGACAATCGTCGGAGGGGCTTTCGGACTCCTACACGCAATACTCTCCATAACCTTGAAAGTGAATCAAGTCGTAAGCGGCATGGGCATATGGCTCTTCGCGATGGGATTCGTAACCTATTGGGCTGATAGATACTCTGGGCCGTTACCGATGGGCATGGTCTCGCCGAGGATCTATGGCCTCTCACCGATGTTCTTCATCGCATTAGCAATAGTCTTCGTGATCTGGTTCATACTCTCAAGAACCCATCTAGGATTGAAGATAAGGGCCGTTGGGGAAGACCCATCGACTGCTGAGGTCTCCGGAGTAAATGTTATTAGGATAAGGTACCTGTGCACGACTATAGGCGGGTTATTGGGGGGCTTGGCGGGCGCATTCCTCGTATTAACATATCTAGCTTGCTGGAGCCATCTCCCAACCATGGGGTTAGGATGGGTCGCACTGGCTCTAGTCATGTTCTCTCTTTGGAGACCTCCAATACTCTTGGCGGGCGCCCTACTCTTCGGATTCATTTGGCAGTTCGCGATCTCGCCGGAGACCATCTATGCAGGTATTCCAGCGCCTCTACCCATCCTTAGGATGCTACCATTCGCCGTGACGATTATATTCTTGACAGCGATCTCTACTGAGAGGTTTAGGAGGAAATGGGCGTTAGCGAAGCCAGCCGCATTAGGCCAACCATACATTAAGGAGTAGAGGCTTACTTAGGGTGAAGCGGGTCCATAAAAATGGGAGAGAAGAAAATGATGGCTTTACTTGACGAGAATTATTCCATCGAGCTGGAAGTTCAGCTTTCCAAGGAGCCATTCATCACTAGGCATCTCTCCCGCCGGCTTAACCACCTTGCCCTTCGGAGGAACCTCTAGCTTCAATTCAGGAATAGGTACACCCTCACCGCTACTGACGAGCTCGTATTCACAGAATGGGTCCCATGCGCCAGCCAACATCTGCCTCCGCCTCCTATCAACCAGCTTTATTATGTCCTCGGAAATCTCAGGCCTCGCCTTCGGGCTTATAGCATCAACGCCAATCTTCAGGTTGTTTTGGAGATCGACGGCCGGTAGGACGGTTTGTCCCGGCAACCATGGATTATCTTCTGGAAGCGATATATGCTTATCCATGCCTACGAAGAATAATCTATCTGGATAGCGGTTTCCGGCCAAATACTCCTTTAGAATCTCATAGATTAGCACAGCCCATCTGGTGTCGAATCCAATCGCCACCGTGTCCGTGGTCGACCATCCATAAAGTCCCACGATGTCCGCATCTTTACTGACATACCAAATTCCTTTGCTCTCACACACTTTTAGCGGCTCAACCGAGTCCGTGTAGTTGGTTAAGACATCGACTCCGAGATCTACTAAGGCCAATGAGACCTCCCTCTCCTTCGGCGGATCATACCACTCTCCAACGTACTTGACATAGAGCTTGGCATCCGGATTAGCTTCCTTTATTCCGAGCCAGAAGGCAGCCATCCTCCTATAGTTCTGAACACATTTTGGACCCACCGCGATCCCTATCTTATTCGACTTGGTTAACCCGCCGGCTATCAATCCCTCCAAATACATGGCTTGATACTGTCTTATGAAGACCCTCAGGAAGTTTCTCTCAGATGATACATCGCTCCCCACTATGCCCAAAAAGTACACATCTGGATAGTCTTTAGCTATCTTATGGAATGCCGGTATCGCCGCCGGCTCCCAAGTGCCCCAGACTATATTTGCTCCATTCACGGCGATCAAGTCCTTCGCCGAGGATATTGGGTCTCTACCTTTCAATACAACTCCTTCGTCATAAGCGTAGTCAAACCATGGGAAGAGCTTCTTCAATTTCTCCATATCCATCACTTGACGCCCATCCCACGTAGATCCCTTCGTATAGCCTCCCAAAACCATGCCCAGAACGATCTTCTTCGGCTTCCCAACGGTCACGGTCTTAGTGACGGTGGTGGCAGCTCCAGGCGCGGTTGCTGTAACGGTCTTCGTGACGGTCGCCGTGGCACCCGGCGCCGCGGTTTTGGTGACTGTTTTAGTGACGGTGCTAACTTTCGGGGGTGCGGCTGCGCTACCCGCAAAGTATCCTCCTACTCCTGCGATTACTCCCGCTATGACCGCGGTAGCCGCTACTTTTCCTGCTGTCGATAATGCTTCTCTCCTCGAGATCTTCTTATTCTCCAAGTTCGATAGAGCGTTCCCATCAAGTTTCCTTCTATCTTTATTCATAGTCTTATTTAATGTGGGTGTTCTAGAAAAACCTTACGTCATTTCAAGTTAGCGTATTTAAATCTTCATTTTGATTAAAGTTAAAGGTTAAAAATTCTAAGTTGAATTGATGAAACATGACTCTGATCCTATGCCATTGCATTCTAAACACTAATGCTAGGGCGCCTGGGATAGCGCTATGGGACGGGGTCATTAAGCCGGTCTATGATATTTTGAAGGAGAATAAGGTCTCGTTCATGCAGCTACCATGTCCAGAGGCATCATATATTGGATTAAGGAGATGGTGGTTTGTTAAGGAGCAATATGACAATGCGCTCTATCGAGATTATTGTAGAGAGATGTTGATCGGTTTCTCAGAGATACTCTTAGAAAATGGTGTCAGGAAGTTTGAGGTAATCGGCTTGGGGATAAGTCCGAGCTGCGGCTATAGAGAGACTCAATCCGATGAGACTTGGGGTGGGAGACCTAGAAGCGTCGATGTGACGAGGAACGTTAAGCAAGGTTCAGGGGTTTGGATAGAGGTCTTAGAAGAGGTGTTTAAGAGCTATGGATTCGCTTTCAACATCTACGACCTCCCACCACCTCTAATCTACCCTGGAGAGAGATCTATCGGGACGAGCAGCTATCCTAAAACCTATGAAGAATCATTGAAGGAGCTGTGCGAGAGACTTGGATACGATTATGAAAAACTCTTGGCCAAGAGCTACCATCCAACAGGCGTCAACACAGATAGGAGGAGCAAGAAGATCTTACTGGCTCCGCTGGAGTTCGCGTTAAAATTCGATGAAACCTTGGATAGGTATGTGGAGGATGGATTCGGCCTAATCCTGGTACCGAGGTCAAATGTGATGACCCATGAGAGACGAGCACTCTTAGACGCGATTGTTAGACAAGTTGAGAACCATGTTAAGGCGGGCCATCAAGTCTTCATCCACGAAGATGATGGATCAAGACTATTCCGAGAAACCCTAAAGCTACTTGGAGAGAGAGGTTTACTTGAATCAATACCCCGCATATAGGACGGGCTAGCATGATCAAGCTATAGATTCGGGGAAATCGCGGCTCCATCTCCCAAATAGCTCCGCGGGAGGGTTATTGTTTAAATATGGAGCTGATCGGGGAGATGTGGAAAGAGATGGTTCAAGTCGGGAAGGTTCAGGGAAATCCTGCGAAGAGGTTTGGGGCGAGATATGGATCTACCCTGAGGAAGAGGGTTGCGGGAATAGAGCGCGAGCAGAGGGCATGGCATATCTGCCCAAGCTGTGGTCACCCCAGAGTTAGGAGGGTTTCGATTGGGATCTGGAGATGTAGGAAGTGTGGATACACGTTCGCGGGAGGAGCTTGGACGCCAGCTCCCAGAAAGTAGATTTGAGGCCAAGATCAGATTCCATCTTCCAAGGGATGAGGCCGAGATCTTGTATTCATCTATAATCCCCGAGGTCAAGGATATTCCCTCCAAGAGGACGTCTGTGAGCATGGCCTTAACCGAGGATGGCTTAAACCTGATGATCAAGGCATCCGATCCAGTCGCCCTTAGAGCCGCGTTAAACTCATTCCTCAGATTCATAGACTCCATATTGGAGATGCTTCACGAGCTAGACTCGCTCGTGGAGAGATGCTAGGTTGTCTCAAAATATCTCAACAACTGGTCATGGGCTAATTTTTTAAGTTCCTTGGATCGATATGGTGGTGAAGATGTCGGCTGAGAGGGAGCTTCCCCCAAGCGTTAAGCAGAGGATCGCGAGGCTTCAGCAGCTCCAACAAACCCTAAACGTGATAATAGTTGAGAGGCAGAGGCTTGAGGCGGAGCTAATCGAGGTGAAGGATGCCCTAGAGGAGCTTCAGAAATCCCCTGATGACGTGATGGTGTATAAGGCGGTCGGCCCGATCCTAGTTCGAAGCGATAAGCAAAAGCTCGTCGAGGAGCTCAACGAGAAGAGAGAGTTAACCGAGACTAGGCTCAAGCTCTTGGAGAAGCAGGAGCAGAGGACGAGGAGCCAATTAGAATCCCTTCAAAAAGAGCTTCAGCAAGCATTATCGGGATCATCGGCGTCATGAGAGACCGAGAATTCATAGAGCTCTTGGATAGGGGGCTATATCTGGTAAGAGGCGAGGCCGTGGCGATCTTAACCCATGCCGGAGGCGATCCGGACTCGATAGGGGCGTCATACACCCTAATCAACATCTTGAAGGAGATCTATAAGGTCAAGAAAATCCTCTTCACGATACCATCCCGACCATCAACTCATAGCAAGGCCCTCCTAAACCACCTAAACTTAGCGATCGACGACCTTGAGGGACATGAAGGATACTTCATAGTCCTAGACGCCGGATCGCCTGAACAGCTTGAAGAATATCGATGGATATTCTCAAAACCTGAGAAGGTGATTGTGATAGACCATCACACGACCAGTATCGGCAGCTATCCGGAAGATGTCAAGCTATATGTTTCGGACAAGTATCAATCTGTATGCGAGATCATATATGATCTAGTTGAGCTATTGAACTATGAGCTAAACACCTTGGAGGCCGAGGCGCTCTTCGCTGGAATATATTATGATACCGTTAGGCTATCCATCGCGGATAAGAATTCTCTAAGAGTGGTGTGCAGGCTGGCGGAGAAGGATGTGAACCCTGTCGAGCTTTTATCAAGACTTGAGACGAGGGTGGAGTTACCTGAGAGGATTGCGAGGCTGAAAGCGGCGTCTAGGATGAGGATCTATAAGATTGGTGAGCTTATGATAGTCTTAACGAGAGTTGGAAGCTATCAAAGCTCCTGTGCGAGAAGCTTGCTAAGCCTCGGAGCGCATATAGCTGTGGCCGCAGGAGAATCCGATGATGGAGTCGAGGTCTCCATGAGAGCTGTTAACGAGGTAGTTGAGAGATATGGAATCGACTTGGGGAGAGATGTTGCGGAGAAGCTTAGCGGAGAATTTGGAGGCCATGGAGGAGGACATGCAGCCGCCGCTAGAGCATATTGCCGTGAAGGCGAGATAGACTCCATCCTATCCAGGTGTCTAGAGATCTTATCTGAGAAGCTCGGCTCTCGGGCGGAGTTGATGGAGGCTTGAAGATAATCGAGGTTAAGGATCTCGGGTTCAAGTATGCTGGAACCGATTTCTACGCGATTAGGGGGGTCAATCTTGAGATAGATGAGGGAGAGTTTGTGGTCTTGGCGGGTAAGAGTGGATGTGGGAAGACAACCCTCCTCAGGTGCCTAAATGGCTTGATCCCACACTTCTATGAGGGAGAGTTTGAGGGAAGGGTGTTAATAGATGGGATAGATACTAGAGAGTGTCCGCCTCACATCCTCTCCCAGAAGGCTGGGATGGTCTTCCAGAACCCGGATAATCAGCTCTTCGCCCTAAGCGTCGAGGCCGACATAGCCTTTCCGCTTGAGAACCTCGGGCTACCGAGGGAGGAGATAAGGGATAGGGTTGAATGGGCTTTAAAGCTCTTAGGGATCGAGGAGCTGAGGAAGAGGTCTCCATTCGAGCTCTCGGCTGGTCAGAAGCAGAAGGTCGCGATAGCCTCGGTCCTCGCCATGAAGCCCAAGATCCTCTTATTAGATGAGCCCACGAGCTCACTTGATCCAGTCTCCGCGAAGAATCTCATAGATGCGATAATAGACTTGAATAGGAGGCATGGATTAACCATCTTGATCTCGGAGCATAGATTGACGCATCTAATCCCCCATGCGGATAAGCTGGCGATAATGGACAGAGGCAGGATCATCTACTTCGACGATCCCCGGAGAATTCTAAAAGAGGATGTCTTGATGTATGGAGTCTCGATTCCAAGGGTTGTGGAGGTCGCGAGGGAGATGAGGAGGATCGGCGGATGCATACCATTTAAAGATATCCCATTGTCGGTTGAGGAGTTCATAAGCGGCTTAAAGGGTGCTTTGAGATGATAAGATTCGAGTCAGTCGAGTATGTTTACCCGAATGGCGTCAAGGCGCTTGACGGTATAGACCTTGAGATAAGAGATGGCGAGATAGTCGCGATCATGGGGGAGAATGGGGCTGGGAAGACGACCTTGATAAAGCATCTAAACGGTCTCCTAAAACCTGTGAAGGGGAGGGTGTTGATAGATGGAGTGGATACGAGGAACGCCACGGTAGCGTCGCTCTCCAAGAAGGTTGGAATAGTCTTCCAAAACCCAGATGACATGTTCTTCTCGGAGAGCGTTTGGGAGGAGGTGGCCTTCGCCTTGAGGAACTTCGGATATAACGAGGAGGTCGTGAGGAGGAGGGTTGAGAACGCGATAAACTTCATGGATTTGGTGGGCTATGCCGATAAGTCCCCATTCACCCTAAGCGGCGGCGAGAAGAAGAGGCTCGCCCTCGCGATAGTCTTGGCGTGGTCTCCAGACATAATCGCCTTGGATGAGCCGACGATAGGTCAAGATATGCTCCAGAAGGAGAAGCTATTGCAGGTGATAAAGCTCCTAAACTCTCAAGGGAAGACGGTCATAGTCTCATCCCACGACGTTGAGTTCATAGCGGATCTAAAGCCTAGGATAGTCTTGATGAAGAGGGGTAGGGTGATCGCCGATGGAGATGCCGAGGAGATCTTCCTGAACGAGGAACTACTCAGATCATGTAATCTCCTCCCACCCCAACTCATAACCCTCTCTAAGAGGCTCGGCTTCATCGGGATAAAGCCTAGGCTATATCCTCCGAGGGAGCTGGCGGCTGAGATAATGACGAGGCTTCGAAGATAAGTCATGGCATTGATCATCTCCTTAGTAACGCGTTTGATGATGAAATTCTTATACAGGGATCTTCACAAATCTCTAGATGGCCACAATACTACAGGGACTACAGTTCTATCCCGGAGACAGCTTCATTCATAGGCTCGACCCGAGGGCCAAGCTCCTAATCTCAACAACATTTCTCCTCATAACCCTGATCTACGTTGAGGTCACCGTTACGACCATAATCGTGGCCGCCGAGGCCCTCCTCGCGGCGATAAGCGGGACGATGAGGAGGTGGATCAAGACCGTTTACGGCTCGATCCCATTCATAGCCGCGGTCTTCTTGATGAACTATCTCGTCAGAATGCTCATACCCGGGCAGCCTCCTACCCAGATAATCCTCTACGAGTCCTTCGCGGCGGCCTATAGGCTGATAGCCTTACTCGCCTCCTTCTCCATCTTCTTCCTCACAACAACTCCAGAGGAGATTGGGATGACCTTGACAAAGCTGAGGATACCTTACATGTATGTCTTCGCCTTCATCTCCGCCATAAGGTTCACGCCCATCCTAGCAGAAGAACTTCAAACCATAATGGACTCTCAGAGATCTAGGGGATTAGAGCTCGATAAGGGAAACCCGTTAACCAGGCTAAGGCGATATATCCCGATCCTAGTCCCATTAATCGTTAACGTTTTGAGGAGGAGCTATGAGCTCGCCGAGGCCATGGAGGTGAAGTGCTTCGGGGCATCTAAGAAGAGAACCTATCTAAAGGAGCTTAGGCTTAGGCCAAAGGATTTAGCCGTGATAGTCTTGGCGCTAACCTCAATCGCGATCTCAATATACTTCAAGTTCATCAGCCCGATAAAGATTCCATAAAAACGGATCTCGATCCAAGTTCATCTCAAATATTCTTGGAGTTGCGCTCAGATAAGGTTAAAAACATCAAGTATTATGCGATAATACGAGTTCCCTCGATGAGGAGTATGGGACAGGCTGAACACATGATCGTAAATCAGTCCGCTGAGAGGGAATAAGCAGATCTTCCATAACATTTTGCAGGATACGAAATAAATTAATGATAAGCGGTGTCTAATTGAGTTGGATGACGCTAAGGCTTAAACCTGGAGTAGTGGTTGTGGATAAGAGGGAGGTGAAGTCCGGGGTTCCGAAGATGTTATCGAGGCTTGGGGTAAGTTTGAGATACGAGTTCCTAGAGGTTGGAGACTATCTCCTCCCAGGGGACGTCTTGATCGAGAGGAAGGAGGTTGGAGATTTTCTATCATCGCTCCTCGATGGAAGATTATTCGATCAAGCATCGAACCTAGTTAAAGCATCGGAGAATCCCACGATCCTTATAGAGGGGGAGTTCTCAAGGATACTCACGAGATTTGAGAATAGGGCGGCGATCTGGGGGGCGATCGCGAGCTTAGGCTACGACTTTAAGATAACGCTCCTCTACACCCCATCCCCCGAGGAGACGGCGAATCTAATAGCTGTGATCTCGAAACGAAGCCCGAGGAAGGAGGAACATCATCTTAGGCCTAAGAGGAAGAGAGCCGACATCAATGAGCTCCAGCTAAGTATAGTGGCGTCTCTACCCGGCGTTGGGGCTGCTAGGGCTAAGAGGCTCCTAGAAAGGCTTGGAACAGTTAGAGCTGTGTTTAACGCGGATGCCAGCCAGTTATCGAGGCTTGGCGGGATACCCTATGAGACTAGTTTAAGGATCTTCAAATTGCTGAACACGAGATATGGTGTGGAGGCTGGAGAGGGGCAGGGGAGGATCGACGACTTCCATCGAGAAGACATATAAGCGATAAAACTCCATAAAGACATGATAGATCTTGCTTGAGAACCTGCTTCAAGCGCCTCTCACCTCTCTTTTAATGGGTTTAATCCTAGCGCTCCTAGGCTTAATCTTGGTCTTCGCGGGAAGAGGGGTGATCAAGTTCATAGCATTCTTGATAGGCGGGATCATAGGAGGGTTAGCGGCGTCCACGATAATGGCCCCATATCTCGGCGGCGCAACGATCCTAGCAGGAGTAATCGGGTTCATACTCGTCGGGGCGCTCACGCAGCTCCTCCTACCCGTTGGCGCGGGGCTTGTGGCCGCCGCTCTAACCTACCTGTTTCTCAAACCGCTCCTAAACATGATCTTCGCCCTAATAATCGCGGTCATAATATTTTTCGCGGTCTTAATGCTCTTCAATAAGATCGTCGCGGTTGGGACGGCCTTCCTAGGATCCCTAATCTTCCTAGCAGGAATCAAACA
>Ga0190367_1000804_pt1 | contig 20489 bp, 24 predicted proteins | sample 4872181011_MG_FD_171838 | JGI IMG/M metagenome (GOLD analysis project Ga0190367, IMG submission 171838) | Hydrothermal vent microbial mat bacterial communities from Southern Trench, Guaymas Basin, Mexico - 4872-18-10-11_MG | ecosystem: Environmental > Aquatic > Marine > Hydrothermal vents >...
CTCCTGTATGAAACCATGTTTAAGAGGGTTAGGCCGAGAGAAATCAAGAGTAGCGGTGGACTTAGTGTTGCCATTATGTATATTTGAACGAGTAGGGGTACTATGCGATTTATGATGACTCCTGCTATGAACGCTACTACTAAACCGCTAAATACACCAACATCATTAAGTAGGGTTTGACTATAATCCCCAACAGTTATGCTTCTTACACTCTTTAAAGGCATGTTCATAGTCTTTCTGATAATGGCTAAAGTATAGTCTTTACCTGCTATATGTTGATATTTTAAATGGAGCCCCTCTCCCAACATATGTAATACTTGCCTGAGTAGGGTTGCTATAACAATTATTCCAACCAGATTGAGGAGATAGAATCCTGGTATGGCTTCTCCTCTAAGATAGGCTATAAGGCTATCTACGAAGTCTTTGGTGGCATATGCCATAGGGATGCTCGGAATCTCTGATGCGGCTATCAGTATCGACGAGATTATTATTATCTTACGGTAAGGTTTACCATACCGGATGGATTGTCTGATCAACCATCTTATACCTTCCTTCATAAACCCCCTCCGAGCCCCTCACAAAATTATCCCTTTTTCTCTAAATATATTTTTGTACTTCCTAATCGTATAAAGTTTTATCTTAATCTTCAATATCTCTTTGCTGAGAAAGCCCGCACATATTATACTGAACCTTACTAACTCCTTAAGCCTGTAGGAGGCTTTTTTAAGTTCGTCGTACTTCACTTCAGGCTCCATGTAGTCAACTAAGGTCTGATAACGAACAGCTCTATCCAACCATTTAAATATATTATTGACGAAACGCGTAAAGGCTATTCTTCAACTAAAACCTTAAGCTTTGCTCCTATGAGCTCACCTCCAAGTACCCAAGATTAAAGATTACTAAGCTTTAAACCAAAAAAGCGGTTATAGAACTTGGACAAGGCTATTTCTCTTATAGACTTTCTGGAGATCTCCAGAGGAGTGCCTATTACGAACATAAAATCTCTTAATATCATTCTAACTACATATTAGTTCTAGCCGTGATGACGGATTCTAGAACTCGGGGGCATACCTTCGACCCTTAACAGTAGGGTCGAATGCTACCTGATGTGCCTCCTCCAATACTATGAACTCTGGAACCAGTCCGGTTCCAGTAAACTTCCTGTAGTAGAATGCTGAGAGGGCTAACAAACCCATTAGAAACGGCTTGTGGACGTCAGCCATCTCACCAGCTTCCACGACAACCACACCAGATAGTAGATCTTCAATACTCGTGTGCTCTCTCTATGAGAATAGTACCTTGAGCTTACCCCTAGTGTAGTACCTCAACCTGGCTAGGGTCTTTACATAAATATCGAGCTGTTCAAATGTAACCCTCCTACCCCCGATTACTAGGATTAGGTCGGTATCCCTACCACACCTAGCATATCCACACTTTTGCATACACTCTACAGGTACTTTTAAACACTCGGTATCTTAGTGATCTGAGTGAGCGGGTACCCGAGCATCCAAAAACTACTTTATGAGCTTAGAAGGAGGAAGGCAGAGGACCACAAGAGAGATCCAGAACTTTACTCTAACACTGAGCTCGTCAAGGCATCTCCTCTTCTTCCTCACTGCCCTGACCAGTAAGTCGAGCCTCACAGTATAGCCCTTACTCCCTCCCGCAGGCTCAAGTATGCTTAGGAACACTTTTACCTCTGCGCCATCTATCATCTTGGTGAAGACAAAGCCCACACCTTTACCGCCCGGAGCTGGGGGAGCCTCAACGTTGTCGCTCATCTGCTCAGGATTTATATTCAAGCCCTTAACACTGAACGCTGTTACGGGTTCGTTGGCTGGAATTTTTATGTTGGGCTATAGCACTGGCGTGCTATAGTCGATAGTATAATGGTCACTACTAATACTGATGTTAATATTTTATTCTTTACTCTTCTTTTAAATTGAATTTTCTAACATTCTCATTGAGATAATCAAGTGCATAGTTTCTGTGAATACCTAAGCTTCTGAACAAAGTGTTCAAAAAGCCGAACAACTATTTCCTTAGCAACACTATGTTACTCATTCCTCTCCTCTTTTTTTCTACGAGCCCCATAGCCTCGAGCTTATCCAGTATCCTGCTGACCTTGGCCTTAGAAAAACCTGTAGCTCTAACTATCTCGTGTTGATATATCAGTCCCTCTTCTTTTACCAGTGCGTATACTTTAAGCTCGTCTTCACTAAGTAATTTTGCAGTCTCCGCTACATCCACCTTCTCCTCCTTCAGCTTTACTTCGGATCTCACATGTTGGAACAGCAGATAAGCAGAGCAGAAGCCCAGTATAAAGGAGAACACCAGCACTGTTACCACGTCTCGATTCGTATAGAGGTTCGGTATCTCCCTAACAATTGTTGAGTTGCCCTCTATGATCACCTGCACGTAGGCAGGAGTGGATAGTTTAAGAGTGAGGACTATTGCCGACACCATAATGACTATAAGCGCTAATAACCATGTTCTCCTCTCCACTAAATTCACCTCTAGGGTTTTCCTATACAGGAAAGAGATTCGACCTTCTCCGCGGAAAGGTCAACTAGCGCTATACATATCTCTCCATCCCGGGTAAGCACTACAAAGGTCTCATTGGCTTTGTTTATATCATCATGATACACCAGCTTTATTCTACTGATTTTATATCCGCTTTCCAGCAATTTCCAAGTTTCCCGACAACTATATAGTACTTTGATTGTAGCAGCCTTCTGCTTGTCAGATAGGGTAAGATTACTCCTTGAGTGGTTATACAGCACAACAGCGTACCCTTCACATCCCAGAGGACTAACCAGCATAACCCTGACCTCAATGGGTTTTTCCAATACCGATAATCTAGTAACGTTAATCCTATTATCTGAGTACACTATTATAAGGACCTTACGAGCAGAGTCATCATCCAGAATATATATGCCGCCCGCATTCTCCTTGAAGCGCAATATACTAGGGAACATAAACAATAGGGCTAGACCGATAACTATTCCTAAAATAAGGGAAATAGCGAGCAAGGGAACCATTTTAACGGATTGAAGTTTCACAGTATACCCCACTATATAACTTTAGTTTAAACTAAATATATCTCCTTGTTTAAAACGCGTTTCAAACGCATATCTCACTTAAAATCATAGCTTGTTTCACCATCAATGATCTTGGTGGAGAAATTGGTACCACCTATCAAGACTGAAAATCTGACAAAGATTTACAAATTAGGTGGAAAAGAAGTCAGGGCGGTCGACGGAGTAAACCTAGAAGTTCCAAAGAGAAGCATCTTTGGCTTGCTGGGGAGAAACGGCGCTGGCAAGAGCACGCTGATACACATGCTCATGGGTACTGTTCTCCCCACGAGCGGCAGAGGAACTGTGCTAGGCTACGACATAGTAAAGGAGTCCTTGAAGATAAGAGAGAAGGTCGGGTTTATGCCCGAAGGGCTTGGCTTTTACGAGGATTTAACTGCTGAACAGAATCTCATGGCAATAGCTAAGCTCATGGGCTTGAAGAAACCTACAGAGAGTGTTAGAGAGTGCCTGAAGCTTGTCGGTCTCTGGGAGTATAGGCAGAGGAAATATGGGGAAATGTCTGTCGGCATGAAGCAAAGGCTCGGCATAGCGCAGGCCCTGCTAAAGGACCCTGAGTTACTAGTGCTAGACGAGCCTACATCAGGCGTAGATCCGGACGGCGCACGGGAGTTTAGGAGGCTTATCCAGGAGTTGAATAAGCAGGGTAAAACTATTTTCATATCGACGCATCTGCTCTACGAAATAGGCCCGCTCTTCACTCACATAGCAGTAATGAGACAAGGCAAAATAGTGGTTCAAGGATCAGTAAGCGACCTTAAGGAGAAGTTGATGGCGGGTCAGGGCTACGTGTACGAGGTGGAGCTGAGCAAACCGGCACAGGTTATTATTGATAGGATGTGCTCACTAAACGGTGTAAAGGAAGCGATACTTGAGGGTAACAAGCTCGTGGTTCTGTGTAGCAAGCCCCTAGCACCGACATTACTATCTCTCCTAGAAGGTTATGGTGTAGAATCATTTAGGCTCGCAAAACCTACCTTAGAAGACATCTTTAGGGAGTTTTCGGGGTGAAAAGGGGTTGAAGGCTCTCGAGATAGCTAGGGTAGAATTCGGTAACATGGTTAGGAGTAACAAGTTCCTAGCTATCGTAGCTATCTTCACCCTTATGCTCCTCTCTGGGCTATGTAGGGTAACAGAGCCAAGTGCCATGCTTAGCTTTGGTGCTGCAACACCTGAAGTTGAGAGCAGCAAGAAGTTGGCTCTAAAGGTGATGGGGGTGATTGGAATCAACGTACCCATGCTAGTCCCCGTGGTCGCTGTAATGCTCGGCTTCGACATAATATCAGGCAAGGTTGAAAAAGGTATCGTGAGAACATTGCTAGCACAGCCTATTTCTAGAGATCATATTATTGCTGGTACGTTCGTGGCTGGCCTTACGTCCCTTCTTGTAGGTGTAGCTATACCCCTAGCACTTTCACTCTCCTTGGCAATACTGCTACTGGGGATTACACCATCTCTAACCGACATAGCCTTGCTCATCACTTACGTAAGTGTTGTCGCGGTTTTCGCGTTGGCCTACTACGCTCTCTCCGTGTTTTTCTCAACAGTAACGAGCAACTCGGTCAAAAGCTTGGCAGCTGGTACACTGGTGTGGCTCTTCTCCAGCTTCATGTTGCCGGGCTTATCAACAGCCATTATTAGGCTGTTGCTTGGTCCTCCTAAGTTTGAGCAAGTGCAAATGGGTCAAATGATAGTTCTTAAAACAGACCCAGATTATATGAGAAAATTCACCGATCTACAGAGTAAAATCCTCTCTTTAACGCTAGACTATCATTTCCGCGTAATTCAGGATCAGTTACTGCTAGGTCTAGGCATTAAGGATTACACGGGGCTCGTAGTGCTTATCGCCTTCTCCCTGGCATCTCTAATAGCTTCCTTCACAGTGTTCGTAAAGAGAGAGGTTAGGTAGATATGTCTAAAATACTTTTTATTTTCTTCCTATCTTATTATCAATACTTACCACTAACATGTAGTTGGAGCGTATGCATACCTTAGGATATCCCCTCCTCACCTTCTTCATGCGAAGAATACGGCTATCTCTACATTATCCATAACCGATCCTCATGGTAACTTCCTCTTTAGTACTATGCTCTACGCTTATAAGGGGCAGTTTAGTCGTTTCACGAAAGATAAGCAGTACTTCATTAAGGTTGCTAGAAGGGTCTTACGAAATAAAGATTGAGAAAGAGGGGTATGTGGGCTTCCTTCGAGGTCGAGGGTTCTAAGGATGTAGATATGAGTAGTAGTGTGGTCAGGGTTGTGGGGAGAACCGACTGCATCCTAGAGGGGAGTGATAGGATAGAGTATGAGTTCAAGATATCAAGAGGGGATACTGGTCTACCTAGAGAACACCACGTCTTGCAGTGTTCCCTCTTACAACTGGATGTTCGGCCTAGACTACTCAGTACTGGTCTATGTAACGCCAGATAGGATCTGTGAGTACTCAGTGTAGTCCTGCTACTAGGAAAAAGGCGCATCAATATAGTATCCTCGATGTACTCGACTATGAACTGTATCTTTGAAATAAAAAGCTACATAGTGAAGAAAACCAGAGACGAAATGGTAATGAGAGCCTATGGGAAGATAAGGAAGGTTGGACACCAGAGGTATGTGTTGCACTCAAGAGATAACCGAAATAAGATAGGGAAAGCAAAAAGTTAACTTTATAGGTTATTAAGCCTGCAATTTATAAGCCTAAATAACTTCATATCTAGGTGAACTCACATGGGTTACGAGAGGGAGTTAAAGCGTCTTAAGAGTTGTATTAAGCTTAAAGGTGTCTTAATGTCTGAGGATGGTGGTAAAACGTGGTTTATTTATAGACAGGATCACGTAACACATGCACATTCGAGGTATGGGAGATTTGAATTTGCTTATGGAGTAAACTTGACAGGCCTTCCCCTAAAGACAGACTTCGAAGGGTTAAAAGAAGTTGTCATGCCTCCATTAGAGCTTATATCAGACGCTAAACTTGATGAACTTAGTGTACACGATCAACTCGTTTACAAGATTGGAGTTATTTTACACATCATAGGTTTTGATGAGTTGCAATTAGACCTACCGAGCAAGTTATATACTCCTCCATTTTTAGAAATTGAGAAGAGACCTTTTAAGGTAAGAGATAAGGAATATGACGTTAAGGGGATTTATAGGAGAGAACTCTATGTATTCGAAGTACATCACAGGGGTTCACTTGTTGAAACGCTTGTTAAGCTTAATAGCTTAGATTATGCTTGGAGGGGATTAGTGTTAGTCAATAATGAAGTCATGCGAAGTTTAAAGAAAGAGTTAATGAGTAAGCAGTTTAGGGATCTAGTTTATGAATTGAGGGTATTCTTTAAAGATGAAATAGAGATGCTCTATAATTATTGTAAAGCACACAGAATAGATGAGGAAGAAAAAGAAAACATAAGAAAAACTATCTTTGAAAAACCAACTCTAATTGAGCAAGTTTTACAGTAGCTATAAAAAGTTATAGAGAACCGCTAACTTGCCTCCTAATCCGGAAAGCATTCTATTCAATCGCTAAGTTTTAGCTTTCCATATACCATACGCCAAATGGTATTGTTAATATCATCTCATCTTAGCCGGGATTTACACATAAAGTTTGCCTCGTCCCACCAATAATCTGAAATTTTTGATGACTCATATATATGCCTGTGCAGAGTGAGCATAGGCTGTTGGTGTTCTATGAACTTATGGTTGCCCTATCTCTAGCATGCGAGTCATCGGAAAGCACATCGCATCTCGTGTTAAATAGTGGTGAATGCATAACATAGACTGTTTTCTTAAAATTAGCGGGAGGTGGAAGTATGGAGAGTTTTTCCTCAATCAAGAGATTTGAGCTGAAGAATTCCAGGAGACTTATCCTCACTAAGTCCTGTTCCGCGCTCCTGTAAGGTTCAAACCTAGATTCAGTATTTCATTATTTTTAGGTCTCAGCACTGGGAGATGGTCTCTTGATTTTCAGCAGTCTGCTCCTGATGGTTGTCTTAATGAAAGTTCGCTGAATGGCTAAGTTGCTTCTGAAGGGTCCTCCATTTGTAAGTAAATCTCCGCTTAGGATAACGGCATTCAGTTTTTCTATGCTTATAAGCTTTAACAGCTGCACGTAGAGCCTGCGGATGCCATAGAGATTCGAAGCATAGATAATCTTCATCGATCATGTTATGGACGAGACATAGTTAAATTCCTCCAAACTTTCCTCAACTCGTCCATGTCAGCTTTAGCGAGATCCTTGAGGCTTCCTATCCTCTCAGTCTCAACAAACTTTCTACTAAACTCCTCGACTTTAGGAACTACTGCTGTGAAGTAGTTTAAGCCTATCGAGGTGAAGGCTGCATCCACGACCATTAAAACTACGCTTCCACCCCACCTCTCAGTCCTAAGGCATCTATCACAGTGCTCCTTAAGCCCGGAGACCTTCTGCATATAGCTGTCAACTATTCTCTTTAATCGAGACATCTTAATCATCTCCTTTTACTCAAGTTCGACTTTAATATATGAGTGATACGTTTTGCCCTTAAGCAAACACATGGGTTTACACTATGGAAAATTTATAAGGTTAGTCAATTATTAAATTAGTAGGCGTATCCTATGGTGAAGAATTATAAAGGACTGACAGCTAAAATAATCAAATTGTTAGAGGAAGATCCCGGACAGCCCGTTAAGGATTTAGCTAGGAAGCTAGGTGTGAACAGGACTTATCTATCTGGGTACTTAAAGGCCTTGGAAGATCAAGGCTATGTTAAGTCAAAGAGAATTGGACCTGCAAGGGTTTATTTCAATGCGAAAAGTGTTGAGAGGTGATAGGATGTCAGGCCTCACCAAATGGCTCGAAACCAAAGGGACTGTTCAGCAAAAGCTTGCTCCCAAGAGATTAACAAGAGAAGAGTTGAATTCTCTGGTCGATAAAGCAGCAGATTTAATAAGAACAGCCGTTGATTACAAGTTCATACTAGTTCTGCTTTTCTTGAAAAGGTTAAACGATGTATGGAAGAGCGAGAAACAACAAGTAAAGGAAAGATTGATGAAAGAAGCTGGCTTATCGAGAAAAGAAGCTGAAGAAGAAGCAGAGAAAGAAGTTTACCATACCTTTAACATTCCGAAAAAATTTCTTTGGGATGAAGTAACCAAGGATATTAAAAGATTGCCTGAAAAGCTTGCAACAAGCATTAGTGAAATAGCGAAATTGAACAAAGAATTGCAAGGAGTTATCGATAGAGTAGATTTCTTAGAATTCGCAAGAAATCAAGAAAATAGAGAGCTTTTGAGACAACTCGTAGAACTCTTTAACAAGTATAATTTGAGCAATGAATACGTTTCGCCCGATGTCCTTGGAGATGCTTATGAGCATATACTAATGCGATTTGCTCCTGAAAAAGCTAGAGAGGGTGAAATTTACACACCAAGAGAAGTCATAAAGCTCCTAGTTAATATTCTAGATCCTAAGCCTGGAGAAAGCGTTTATGATCCATGTTGTGGTTCTGGAGGCATGTTAATACTTTCATATTACCATGTAGCGGAAAAGTACGGAGCAGATGAGGCTAGAAAGCTGTTCCTCTATGGACAGGAAAGGAATCCAACGATTTATGCCATATGCCAGATGAACCTATTCCTTCACGATATTAGAAATCAGAACTTAGAGTGTGGAGATACTCTTGATTATCCGAAGTTTAGGAGCGGTGGTAAATTAAAGCAGTTCGATATAGTTATTGCTAATCCCCCTTGGAACCAAGACGGTTACGATGAAGAAAGGCTTAAGAAAGCTGATTTTAGAGAACGATATCGATTTGGCTACCCACCTAAGAATACTGCTGACTGGGCTTGGATCCAGCACATGCTTGCTTCAGCAAAGGAAAATGGAAGAGTTGGAATTGTGATAGATAATGGATGCTTGTTTAGAGGAGGTCGTGAAAGAACTATTAGAAGTAGGATAATCGATAAAGATTGGGTTGAATGTGTTATTCTTTTACCAGAGAAATTATTCTACAATACTGGAGCTCCAGGAGCGATTATAATCTTCAACAAGAATAAGCCTCATGAAAGAAGGGGCAAGATACTCTTTATTAATGCTTCAAATGAATATATTCCTCATCCTTCGATTAGAAGGTTAAACTCGTTATCGAAGGAGAATATAGAGAAAATTGTAGAAGCTTATCGAAAATTTGTTGATATTCCTGGATTCTGCAGAGCCGTGGATAAAAAGGAAGTTGCTGATAATGATTATAACTTGAACGTAACTCTCTATGTAATGCCTATTGAGAAAGAAGAGCCAATAGACATTGCTAAGGAGTTTTCTGAACTAAAGAAGTTAGAAGTTGAAAGACAAAAAATTGAGAAGAAATTAGAGGAATACATTTCTCAATTAACTCAAGCTTTAGGTGAGAGGTTATGATTAGTGTTCGTTTAGAGTACGCCGAAAACTTAGTTAAGAAGGCAGGAAATCTTCTTTCGAGATCAGAGGAAGAGCTAAAAGGGTATTTCCCAAGCTACTCGAACATAATAGCTAATTGTCAAACTGCTATAGAACTGAGTGCTAAGGCTGTGTTCAAGATAATGGGTTTAGATTTTCCTAAGGAACATCAGTTACTGTTTGAACGAGGAAAGAAAGGAGACGAAGTAAAGAAAGTAACCAAAGAACTTCTTTCCAAGGAATTTCCAAAATACTTTATCTATAAGAAAGAATTACCTAGATTGATTTTCTTAACCTATTTCTGGCACAGATTTTACACTATTGCAAAGTATGGAATTGATGAGCTAGACATACCTCCTGATAAATTGTTTAAGAAGGAAGATGCTGAACTAGCAATAGAGCACGCAAAATTTTGTGTAAGAATAGCTGACAACTTACTTACCCATAAGAGGGGTGAAGAAGGAGGACGATAGCATGCTAGCATTTTACAAGGAAGAAAAATTCAAAGAGACGCCTATTGGTAAAATTCCAGAAGATTGGAAAGCTGTCAAGTTGGGAGACGCCGTGATAGACATTTATTATGGTATTACGGCAAAGGCTGTCGAACATAGAACAAATCTAAGAATGCTGAGAACTACAGACATTAAAGATTACCATGTAGATTGGAGTAGTTTACCTTTCTGTAAGATAACTGAAAAGCGAAGTAAGATAAGTAAGTATCTCCTAAGAAAAGGAGATTTAATTGTTGCAAGGGCTGGGACTACGGGAGTATCAGTTTTGGTCGAGAAAGATTTTGATGACGTTATTTTCGGTTCTTATTTGATAAAAATCAGATTGAAAAACAGTATATTCCCGAAATTTGTTCATTATTTCTTTCAATCTCGCTTCTATTGGAACCATATAGTCTCAAGTCAAGCAGGAAGTACCTTAAAGAACATAAGCCTACCCATTCTCAAGTCTTTAAGAATTCCACTTCCACCTTTAGAAGAGCAAAAAGCCATAGCTCATATTCTTTCAACTATTGATGAAGCAATTCAGAAAACAAATGAGATTATCGAGAAGATTAAGAGGCTTAAGAAAGGATTAATGCAGGAGCTTTTAACTAAGGGAATAGGGCATAAGGAGTTTAAGGATACAGAGATTGGAAGAATACCGGAGGAGTGGGAAATTGTGAGATTTAGCAGTCTAGTAGACTTTAAGAATGGGATTAACTTCGAAGGAAGTTTAAAGGGAGAAAGAGGAATTTTGACTGTTGATGTGTTGAATATGTATGGAGAGGGTATATTTTTAGATTTATCAAAGCTATATAGAGTTAACACTTCCGTGGACTCGAAGTATCTCCTGAAAAAAGGAGATATATTGATAGTTCGCTCTTCTTTAAAACCTGAAGGTGTAGGGTGGGCAACTTTATTCAATGGACATAACGATCCTGTAACTTTTTGCGGATTCCTCATAAGAGCACGATTGAAGGGAAGTTTAGGTAGAAAAGTTTTACCTGAGTTTTTAACGTATTTTCTTAGAAGCGAAATTGCGAGAAGAGAGCTAATTTCCCATTCCGGAAGAGTGGCTATTACGAACGTAAGTCAAACAATTCTTAAGTCAATTAGAATCCCACTTCCATCAACCGAAGAACAAAAGAGAATTGTTGAAGTTCTTTTAACCACCGACAAAAGGCTTGAAGTCGAAAGAAAGAAGAAAGAAAAGCTTGAACGAATAAAGAAAGCTCTAATGAATCTGTTGTTAACTGGAAAAATTAGAATTAAGGTGAAAGAAAATGCCTAAGAGAGAATATGCGAGATTTAAAACTGAAGGAGAGTTTTTGAAAACTGTGCTACGAAGTTTATCCTTCGATGTGTATCCTAGAGTTACAGCTATTGGAGGAAGGAAGATACATCCTGATATCGACATATTGCAAATCGAAAGAATTTCTGAACATCAATATAGACTTATAGGCTACGAATTAAAGCTAATCAAGTTTGACAAAAGAAGTAAAGGATTAAGTTGGAATGCTTTTTATACTGGAATAGGTCAAGCTCTTTTGTACCTCAAAAATGGTGTTCACCAAGCTTTTCTGCTTCTAGGCTTCCATGAAAATGTTCCTACCGATGAGTTTATTGACACATTTAAAGATTGGCTGTGGAAGTATAAAGAATTGATATCTAGAATTGTTGGCAATTATCTTTCCATCGGTATCTACCTTTACGAAAGAGGAGGAATTTTTGTAATAATAGAAGCTTCTCATGATTTCTATCCCTTAAATAAGGAAATTAAATTGCTCTCAGAAGAATTACTTCAAAGAAAATTCACTTTCGACAGAAAATTAAAAGGTGAAGTAAAGTGATGTATACAGAAAAAGGTACCGTCGAATACTTTATACTTCAAGAGCTTCAAAAGCTGGGATGGACCTATGTAGACCCTAAAAGCATGAGAAAGAGGCGTGGAGGCGATTTCGAAGAGCCATTGGTCGTAGAGGATTTGAAGAATGCCGTGAGGAGGATAAACGACGTAGAGCTGACAGATGCAGACCTTGACTTCATCCTTATAACCTTAAGAACAATTCCAGCTAACGTTGAAGGTATCGGGAGGTTTCTAGACATTCTCAGGAACGGTTTAGTGGTTCCGCTTCAGGTAGAGAGAGAGGAGAGGGTTATACGGCTGATAGACTTTGAAAATCCTGAAAGAAACGAGTTCATTGTAACTAACCAATATAGGGTTGATGGGTTAAGAAGCACTAGATACCCTGATATCGTTCTTCTCGTTAACGGCATACCACTTGTGGTTATAGAGTGTAAGAGCCCAACCAGGGAGGAAGCTGACTGGAGCGATGCTTATAAAGATATTAAGATATACGAGGAAGAAATCCCTCAGCTCTTTAAGTATGTACAATTCTCGATAGCTACTGACGGTATAAAAACGAAGTATTTCCCAAACGCATTCAACGAGGAGGGTAAGGACTTCCTAAGCGTTTGGAAGGATCCCTATCCGTTTAAGAAGGAGAAATTCAAGAAGGACATACTCAAGATAACGATTTATGGGCTCCTAAGTAGAGTTAACCTCCTGGACATATTGGAGAACTTCATCTTCATGAGAAAGGAGAGAGGCAAGGATGTTAAGATAATGGCTAGGTACATGCAGTTCAGGGCCGCGAATAAGATATTTCAAAGAGTAATTAAGAGGCTCAGGGGAAAGGGAGAGGCTAGGTTTGGGCTTATATGGCACTGGCAAGGCTCTGGCAAGACCTACACCATGGCATTCACAGCATGGAAGCTACATCGCTGTCTCGAAGCCGAAAATCCGAGCATATTCGTCATGGTTGATAGGAAGGAGCTTGAGGAGCAAATTGAGAAGGACTTCTCCTTTATTCGAGTACCTATGGAGAGGATAGGCTCAATCAGGGAGCTCATAAAGGTGCTTGAGTGGGGTGGAGAGGTCAAGAGGGGGATATTCCTGGTCACGATCGAGAAGTTCAGTCCGAAGGAGTTTAGGAAGCTTAAGAGCGAGAGAATAAGGATAAAGAGGAAGAACGTGATAGTGCTGGCTGACGAAGTCCATAGAACTCATTACGGGAAGTTTTCAACACTTATGCGTAGTGTCTTTGCCGAGGCGTTCATCTTCGGCTTCACAGGCACACCCCTATCCAAAAGAGAGAGGAACACATTTCAAAGGTTCTGTCCTCCAAAGGAGCTTTACTTGGACAGGTATTCCATGCTCGACGCCCTGGAAGATGGCTTTACAACCCCGCTGTGCTATGAGGCTAAACTCCCCCAGTACCATCTTAGCGAGAAGCAGCTTAGGGAGTTCACACGGTTTGAGGAAGAAGAGATAGAGAGGCTTTCCAAGGAGGAGAGGAGGGAACTTAGGAGAAGGATCAGAGTGATAAGGGCTTTTCTCAAGAAGAGGAAGAGAGTAGAGGCGATAGCAGAGAGTATAGCGGAACACTTCAAAGAAGTTGTTGAGCCTACTGGACTGAAGGCTATGGTGGTCACAGTGGACAGGGAGGCTTGCGTTCTTTACAAGAGTGCTTTAGACCAGTTTCTACCCTCAGACTACTCTGAGATAGTGATGACTATCAGCTCTAAGGAGAGGGTGAAAGCGATAAGAGAGTACCTGTCGATATTAAGGGAGAGATACGGCATTAAGGATCTGAAGGCAATACATAGGAAGATAGTGGAGGACTTCAAGAGAATGGATAAGCCTAAGATCCTCATAGTTACCGAGATGCTACTCACAGGATTCGATGCTCCAGTCCTATGGACTATGTACCTCGACAAGCCTCTCAAGGAGCATAGGATACTCCAGGCGATAGCGAGAACGAATAGACCATTCTCGAACAAGAAGTTTGGGCTAATAGTAGATTACATCGGAGTGTTAAGAGACCTAGAGGAGGCATTTAAGATGTTCGAAAGAGGAGATTTAGATGAGCTTAAGGTTGTCATAAGGAAGCTTGATAAGGAGAAGGAAGAATTCAGGAAGCTTATCAAAGAGGCACTTGAGATATTCAAAGGCGTTAAAAGAGAGGATACGTATGAAAGTTTGGAGAAAGCTCTAGACGTGCTCGTAGACCCCGAGAAGGCTAGAAGATTTAAAAACATTATGAGGAAGCTTATGAGGCTTTATGACATGCTCAAAGGTTATCCGTTCCTGATAGATTACCTATGGGACTATACGTGGCTAACAAAAATATACATAGCATACCATAAGAAGTTCGAGAAAGTTGGAATAGATGAACTTAAGATAGAGGAGCTCTCAAAGAAAACAGTTGAGCTCATCCAGGAAACCATAAACGTAAGAGATATCGAGGAAAAATATCCAACGGTTGGTATAGATGAGGAGTACGTCAGGCGTCTCAGAAGGAGCCCGCCCAGAACCAGAGGGGCAGCGATAGATGTCATATCAAACATCCGACACGAAGTTGAAAGACACCCTACATCCCCGTTCTTCATAAGCCTACGTAAAGACATTGAGAGAACCTACGAGGAGCTTAGGCTCAGAAAGATAGTAACAGAGGATACCATACGTAGGATGCTGAGCTTCGCTGAGAGAATAGCAAGGTGGAAGAGAGAGGAAGAGGAAATAGGAAGAGATAAGTACCCGATCTACGAGGCCGTAAAGAGCATACTTCCTAAAGTGGGGAAAGATAGAGTCATATTGTTCGTAGACACGCTTCTCTCACATCTGAATAAGAAGGGGCTGCTATTCGAGGGATGGCAACAGCAGAGAGATGTCAGGCGGAAGGTTAAAGGAGAGATAAGGATAATGCTACTTTCAATGTTTAGGGATAAAAGGAGTAAGATCGATGAGCTCATGGAAAGTGTATTCAGAGCCTTAGGTGAGGTGACTTGAAGGACGTAGTGATATTCGGCAAGAGATTTTCGATTGTGGAGCGTAGATCAGACAGCGACTTCGTAGAGGTTAAGGAAAGAGTCATAGTTGTAAATAGGAAAAAGAGAACAGCTAGGTCTTTATTAAAAGAGTTCTTGGCTGAAAAGCTTTACAGCAGACTGATCGATCTGTATGAGGAGATGATGAAGTGCGGTAAAGTTGAGGTTCTAGGAGATCTAGACTTCGAGATTGTAGGAAGTATAGATAACAAGAGGCGGAGAATAGCTAAACTTAAAGGAAATAAAATCCTGGTCAGACTGAACGCCGTAGCGCTTCCTGAGCCAGCATTAAAATACATTATAGCACATGAGGTAGCCCATATATTCAATAAGAGACACACAAAGAGGTTTTGGAGGATGGTTGAATCTATCTATCCTGAGTATGAAGTAGGGTTAAAACTTCTTAGAGAATACGAAGAGCTCTTATAATTAAACGAGAGAATGTTTCTCTCCCTACATAACAAATATTAATCCATAGAGAAACCTCTCATTTGCCCCTATTAGGACATATCGCATCGTACATGCATAGTTTACATTCTAATCCCAAATCGGAGAACTCAATCTGTCATCAGAGATTTTAAATTGCTATCACAGAACTCATCGTCTACCTAATATTCTCTAAAACCTTTAGGTGAGCGGGATAGCTATATCTAAACTCGCTCTTCCTTTTACAGCTCGTTAGTTCGTGCATGAAGTAAACCTTAAACCTCTCCTTTTCTGTCCCTGGCACTAGTGTCCTTAGTGCTAGTTCACCATAAATTTATGGAGTGCATATATCAACCTAAAACCTCAATAGCTCTCCTCAACTTCTCTACAATCTCAAGAAGACGCCTTGCTAATTACATAAAGTTGCTTGGAAAAAGAGAGGTTTATCGAGACCAAATAAATCATAAGGGAGAAAGGACAAATGATGGGGTTGAAGATTAAAAAGAATATTTCATTGATTTTTGCTATTACGATTCCTCCTCTATTTTACGTAGTAATCTTGGAGTGATGAATTTGAGAGTATTGATGGGAATCATAAACTTGTGTGCAAGTAAAAGAATTCCCATCAATACTCTTCATTAAGCCCCTCTCTTTCAATTGCTTCTCTAACCCTCCTCAAAACCTATGCCAGATACTTATCCCTCTCCTCTTCTAATATTGGTATTAGTTCATCTAAGTCTTTCAATAATTCATCAAAATCTAGATAACCTAAGAGGTGAGGCCCAATAGCTCAAAGCTCTAGCATACCAGTATCTAGTATCTTCCTCATTTACCTCTTTAGCTTTTTCAAATATAAACTATAAAATCAAAATAAATAGCCATAAATAGCAGTTCTTCTTCGCGATAAGCAAATCTTGCTAAGTCCATAGACCTATCAACTATTAACCTAGCTAATTCCTCTATCTCTTCTTTATTACTCTTCTCATGAATACTCTTCTCCTCATCACTTAGTACTATTAACCTGACTAATTCCTCTATCTCTTCTTTATTACTAATCAATTTTAACAATTCTTCAGCATGATAAACCGTCATCACATCCTTTCTAAACGTTCTCTTCCCACTCTTAAAGTATTCTAATATCTTCTCATGAATACTCCTCCTCTCCTCATCACTTAGTACTAATTCATAGATACAGTCTTTAAGCCAAAGGAAGTCATAACAGAATGAGTAAACTTGCTTTCCTTCAAGCTTTATCAGCTCTCTTACTAGACCACTACTTAAAAATTGTAATACTTGGTCTTGAGCATCTTGATAACTTACTTCATTAACAAGTATTTGGACTAGTTCATCTCTTGTGAAATTTAGCATACATGATGCAGTATAGAGGGCTCTTCTGAATTCGCTAAAGGCTCTCACTACATATAGGTGTATTTGGTCTCTCCAGTAATCTGGTATTTTTTTAAGTTCTTCAAGCCTCACTTCTATCCTCTTCGTATCCATCTCTATCATTTGTAGGACTATACAGACTCTTCTTGGAGCTCCTTGAGTCTTCCTCCAAAGGACTTTCAATACTTCTCCTTCATTATCTTTCAGCTTGAATCCCATACTCTCAACAAGCTTCTTCAAAGTATTCAGTTCACCTTTAGATATTGGAGGAATATGTACTGGAATTGCTCCTACTCCATCAGCCATTTCCCTAGCTTCAACTTCTTTTTCCCTAACTTCTTCTTCACTTACTCCTAAATATCCATAAACTGCAACAAACGTTAGTCCGGGGATGTCTCCCGCTAATGCTCTAATAACTCTCAAAAATCCCTCTCTATAGGCTGGCTCAACATCTGATAAGTCATCTATTGAGATTACTATCCAGTCTACTCCCCGCTCCTTCTTAAGCTTCTTAAGTCTATTCACTAAATCTCTATTAATTATTTTGTAAGCTGTTCTTGGCATTCTAGGCCTCATTAGTGCTTCCTTTATAGCCCTCCAATTACTTCTAATTTCATTAAATAATTCTAGCGTTTTTTCAACTCTTTCTATAACCTCTACTATACTCTTAAGTAGTTCACTCTCAGTTAGAATAGCTCCCACCTTAAATGAGTTTATGAATATTTGTGCAATTCCCAGAAGAAATTCTCTAATATCCCTCTTAATTCCAAGTTCTTCATAGATGTTGATAACTAACCAGATTAAAGCTTCCTCCTCTACAGCAAAGTATAGCTTTTTAGTTGGAGAAAGCCTATACTCTTCGGGGACTATATTTATCGTTGCTGTAATTGCTTTTATACCATTATACCCATTCTCCTCTAAATCTGTTAATACTTTGCTTACTAGAGTAGTCTTACCACTACCACCAATACCATATAAGAAGACTATTCTATTTTCACCCTGAGCTCTAGCAATAGCATTCATCAACTCTCGCTCTAATTCAGATCTAGGGACGTATCTCTCTTTTAGCTCCTTTCTCCTCAACGGAAGACAGTACCTAGTAGCTATACTACTAATCCTACTCTTGTCCTTCCTTCTAGAGGACAAGGAGACACCACTAATGGTTCTTATATTAAGATAACAGAGGCTGCTTATAACTATATCTTCAAAGCTATTCAAAATGTGGTAGTTAGAATATAGTGTAATTGAAGATAGTGAGTTAGCGGTTGCCCATGCATTATCTTTTTGAAACTTTGGAAAGCTCTCATGATTTCAGAATTTAAACTTTTCATAGTCTCTAAAACACCTTAAGTTCTAAAATAAGCGAATAGTCTATGGCTTGCATACCCTTAATCATTTTTCTATATTGTTAAGGTATTGTTGTATATGGATATAATTTATCAAAAATTATCTAATACTTCTATAATATTCTGGGTATAGGTTCTCTAAGTAGCTTATTAATTCTCTTGCTATTAGCTCTGATCTAATATTTTAGCTCTGATCTAATATTAAGGAATTTATCGTAGTTTTTAATATCCCATAGTTCTTCATCCAATGGTATTAATTGTTTCTTCAATTCTTCCAGTTTTATCTCATACTTCTTTATGTAAACGCTTGGAGCCGTTCTTAGCCTCCTATTCGTTTGTGGATTTATGAATGTAATATTAGCAATAGTATCTATCTTCTCTGGAGGCATACCTATGCTTTTTAATAAGCTTCGTGGGAAAAAGTGATGCACTTGTATAGTGAAATCTCTATTAATTTCATTATCTGATAACCATCCTAGCTGAATATTAGTGAACCAATCTCTTGCACCTTTTTTATATACGACTAAGTAGAGTAGCAATTTAAAGAATCTACCAATACCACGGTAATGCAAGGATTCTTTAATCACTTCAGGAGTTATTTCAAGAGGTCTAACTTCTTTATGCAGAGATTTTATGGCTTCTTCAAAACTTGAAGCTTCCTTTATTTTGTTGATATCCTCTTGGAGTTGTGTTTCAGCTGAACCACTATACCTACCCTCAGCTAATGCTAATAGGAAATAATGGAATGCATTATTAAACTTAAATTCTAATGGAAATCTAGAATGAAGGTAGATCATCGGTATAATTGTATTCTTGGCATATATCAGACCAAAGTTAAAGATACCTACTTCTTGGAACATTCTTATTAGTGTATTTAAACTCTTCTTTAATTTTTCAAATGCTTCATCCAGTTTTCCATCTTTATTCATAAGAAATTCCCTTGAGACGTATCTTATAATAGCCTTTCCCTCACCTACAGCAATCAATGAACGCAGCAATTGAACAGACTCTATACCGTATCCTTCTTCGTCTAATTCCTCAAGGTACTTAAGGAAATTCTTCTTAACCCATGTAGGATTATAGGCAGCTATGTATGCTAGCGTAATATCAGCTGTCCTTATTCGAGTGCCCGCACTATTTATTCTATTAAAGACTTCAACAACATCTTCTAGTGACATTGATATTTTAATTATTGGTATTCTTGTATTAATTAATGCATCTTGTATTCGTTTGACATTATTTTGTATCTTAATGAATTCATCGAAATATAGCTCTTGAGGAATATTCAATTTTACCATGAGATTCTTTACATATTCACTGATTTTACTATCATTGTTAAGTTTTAATAATTCATGTGGATATATCCATTCAGGATTCTTTCTTATTGCAGGATATTCTAGAGAGACTTGAAGTGTGCGTATATTTACCTTAATTTTATTACATTTTAACAATTTTTCCCATTCTTCATGATTGATCCAATAAGGTTTTATTCTCCATAATATAGATAAAGCGGTTATTCTTTGTTGCCCATCAACTATCCATTCTCTTCTTCTACCTTCCTTGGGAGTCGTTCTACCAACTTCATATTCAGTTAGATCCCAAATTAGAAATGTACCAATAGGGTAACCCCGAATTAATGAGTCTAATAGATCTTTAACCTGGTGATCGCTCCATACAAATCTTCTTTGGAATTCTGGTATATCATACTCACCTTTAGTAGTACTTTCTATAATCCTAGCTATACTTTGAGGAATGGGCTCCGGATTTACAACATGTATAGACATAGTACATTCGCCTCTTTTTATACTATCATTTTGTTTTAATATAAATATTGCTCTTATTTTTATAATAATAAAATGACTCATTTCATTTTTATAGTCATCATATAACTCTTACTTATCTTTTTGTTAGCTTTCTTAAATGGGTAGTTGGAAGTAATCAAAAACTTGGTATTAAAACCTACCTACTAAATTTATTAAGCTTTATGATATTCAATCAAGAGCTGGGAATAGACTACCTCCGACTGTGGACAAATATAGAGACTGCATGGCTAGGATGCGAGATCGATACTACTGAAATGACTATAGGAGAAGTACTGGAGATCTTACCCGAGAGGATAAAAGCAGTCTCAGTAATACTCAGCAAGCTGGAGAAGGTGTATAGGAGAAAGATCTACTACCAACTAGATAGGCTCACTGGAGGCATAGGAATCTACATAGGTCCCTATACGCACCAATGGATCATATGGTGATGAGAGAAGCATGATCAGCAAAGAGTGATGATAATCTCAGTTGTGTATAGGATCATAGTGCACACCTGCGTTTTGTAAAATTTAAAAGGGTCAAGGGAGAAGAGCTAGTTCTAGAGAAAGTTCGGTCGAGAGAAGAATAAGCTTAAAGTGTGCAAAATGCATACGTTACACCAATGTCCAAGATCC
>Ga0190367_1000805_pt1 | contig 20468 bp, 24 predicted proteins | sample 4872181011_MG_FD_171838 | JGI IMG/M metagenome (GOLD analysis project Ga0190367, IMG submission 171838) | Hydrothermal vent microbial mat bacterial communities from Southern Trench, Guaymas Basin, Mexico - 4872-18-10-11_MG | ecosystem: Environmental > Aquatic > Marine > Hydrothermal vents >...
CCGTCAAAAAATATAAATCAAAGTTCTTTAAAACACTAAATGAGGCCCGGGTGGTGTAGCGGCAACACATCGGCCTGTGGAGCCGAAGATCCCGAGTTCAAATCTCGGCCCGGGCCCCATAACATATATCTTTCCTTACAATCTCGTGCAACTTATAATCTCTTCTTCCTAAACTGCTTATCTATCGATCTTTCAGCTATAAACCCTCTCGTCCACACATATTTTTATCTGATTATATAGTTTAATTATATCTTCTTTCCTCCAGTTTCTGCTTGTAAATATCTTCTTTTCAGGTTTTTCGTGTCCAGGCCTCTGGAATAGTATTTCCACATAGTCGTAGCCGAAGAGTAGAATATCGATTATGCCTAGTGTGGATGGAAATGCTCTACCTTTCCTCACATCCTTTATCCATGTTATCGGTATATACCAGCTTAATACGTTATTTTTAAGCAATCTTACTCCACCTTTATCTACTATTAACGTCTCCCTACCCGACCTCCTCCCCTTTAGATATGCTATTGCTCCAGCTAGAATTAATGCCCCACCTATGCTGTCTGCTATCATAATCTTCTGATACCTCCCTTCAATAGGAACCATGAGCAGTGCAATTGATATGAGGACTATAATAGCTAGCCCCTCGATAATTAACGTGCGGCCAACCCATTCCAGATACGAGCAACGCGAGGTAATTTTTAAGGAATTATCCGACATACTTCCCAATAATTCAATAGATTATGATAAAAATATCTGTGCCCCAATTTAGGCGTAAGACAATATAATAGCTGGCATAAATTTCGTTCTAAAGCGGAAACGCTATACCATATAATTTAATGCATCCGTTATCGACGCAATCCTCCTCGAATATATATCGAGAATGTATCTATCATATAGATTTTTGCTTTTCGCTAGCTGATAGAGGTTTTTAAGTATTTTCAGGCTTTTCCTCAGGTGGTTTCGTATATTCCCTCTCTCATAGCCCACTCCATTATATAGCTGTATTTGCCTCTCGCTCCAGTCTCCCGGCTGATCCATACCTGGAGCATATTCATGAAACATCCTCTCCACAGTCTCGTAGTCCGCCACTGCTCCTAGAAAATTAATCTCGCCTCTGCTACCCCACAGGGATTCATCCGGTCCGTAGAGGGGCATATCATATAGGTTGCTTGCTAAGGGAGCTAGATCCTGCATGGCTATAACATATATCTTATTTACGCCGATTCCATATAGGAAGTCCTCCAACTTCCTTAGTCCCTCTATTGCTATGAAGCCGTAAAGTATTACTTCCTCGATTCTAGCATCCCTATCATTAAGGAAAACGTAGAGGTCCCGTATGGATTCTATGAGCGTACGTCCAGTAGCTATCGTATCGGCTACTATTAGGCAGTAATCTCCATTCGATACATTGCAGTATCTTCTATAATTGATAACTACTTTCCTCTCTCTATGGTTCCGGTATGAACTCAAGATATACTTGGGTCTAACATATGCCTCATGGAAGGATAGGCCTTCCTCCTTCAATGATTCATGCAACATATAGCCCAGCGAAGCCCTCAATACATGGAGATATATTATCGGCATCTCCGGTTTTATGGCTCTAGCTATTATCTTAGCTGCCTCCCTCGAAGCAGTGCTATTGAGATCTATAAATTTAGCTCCAACGATCTCCGGCTTACAGGCTATCTCCGATCCTTCAATAGTATCTAGGATATATACCTTAGTCGGCCTTCTACCCCACTTAACTGAAAACAGCCGCGTATCCTCATTAAGATAGTTCAGGTCAAGCTTTTCGGTTAAATCTACGTTAATTCTATGTCTGCTTATGATTTCATCGAGAAGCCTTTGATTTTGAATGTAGTTCAATGCCCTAGCCTAAAATAAGGTGAAGAACTTATTAACCTTACTTTTACTTATCCTAGTTTTCCATTTAGCTACTCCAGTTATTTTTTCAAATAGATGAGGCTACATAATTTTTAAGTTAAATTTTATTTAGTATTAGGGGGGTTTATTAGGCTTATTTTGATGTGTTAAGTTTAAATTTATGTTTGTAATAGATAGATGTATGAGCAAAGTTGGGACGATTGGATATCATTATATTATAGAGGCAACGGGATGTGACCCAAAGATACTCGCTGACTCGAAAAGGCTAAGGGATATACTCACTGAGTCAGCTAAGGTAGGAAAGATGGATATTAGAATAGTGCACTTTTACAAGTTCTCGCCAACGGGCGTCAGCGGAATGATAGTGGTATCGGAGTCGCACATATCCATTCATACATGGCCCGAGGAGGGCTACGCAGCAATAGACGTATACATCTGCGGTACGAAGTCGGAGCCGGAGAAGACTATCGAGTATATACTAGAGCATATCAAGGCAAAGTATGCACACATAACGGAAATCAAGAGGGGAATTAGGGACAACGACGAGTATACGCACAGCATACTTTCATGGGACGAGACATTTGAAGGATCAAACCAAGATTAATTTATTCTATATTTAAATAGCTCCAACATAAGCCTTCTCTCGGAAACATTCATAGGTCTCCCTAGAAACTCCTCAATATTCCCGTATAGCATATTTACGTCTCCATCATACATTCCACCAACTATCCACAGTAGTGCGTCTAGCCTTAAGGGCGGTATACGGGAGAGATAGCCTATATCGCTCCAAACTCTCCTTACCAGAGTAGGATATTTACTTCTTAGAATCCTAACGGCATCAGACAATTTAATATTGCCTTCGGCCTCTATGACGCCACTTGATAGGCTTACCATGCATACTCTATAGTCTACTGGTATGGGTATCTCAAACGGTACCTCTATCGATTTTCCCAACGCCTTGAGTAGATAGTAGAACATTTTAATGCTGAAGACAATGGTTTTGGAGTCGCTTCTCGTATCCAATATACGGGCGAGGTCATTTCGTAGCTTGGCCAGATCTAGGACGTATTCATCGAACTTAAGTCTTAGTAGTTGAGGCATCCTAGATATGTATAGTCTAGCTCTGCGTAGCCTAGCATCCCTGAATCTTCCTAGGCTTGGACTGTTCTCAACGAAGCTTAAGAGTATTAGTTCGGGTCTTTCCCCAGCGTTCCTGGCTACATGTTCTGCGAGGAGATTCCAGTGTTTTTCGCCCTTAACTGATAACATATAGCTTACTAATGCTGTTCCAACAATGATAATTGCCGCATCGACGGGATCATCTAGGATACTTAATATTTTTCGGACAACAACGTATTGTATATCCTTTTCTTCGAGTTCATCTATTATCTTCCTACATGACGCCAGTATTTTACCGATTAATAATACTCTATCTCTATTAATTGAAAACATTTCAACCACTAATACTCCTTTTAACTATCTTAAGTATTTTAAGCGCCTTTCTCCTGCTTCGAGTCCTCAGCAACACATAGCTACCCATATCAACTACGTTAAAATCGCTTAGACTTATACCCAGCCTACTAAGCAGACTCTTCTCTACTTTAACTACGTAGTAGCCCTCCGGATCCCTAGGTCCAAGCTCGCTCAATGACATACCGCTAGAATTGATAACTCTAGCAATTAATTTGCTTTACCTCACATAAACCACCAGTAACTAATTAATATCTTATTCAATTTTAACTAGGGGTTTAATGAAACATTATGTTGTTACTCGCATATATTCGGACGAGTTAAAAGCTTGGGATATATATTGGAAATGGAGATGGTTCACTAGGAGAATGTGGGAGTCCGAATATTGGGGAGAAGTGAGGGCTGCGGTAAAACCAGTTTTAGATATAATATCTAAATTTGACGTGAAATCTATTTTAGACTGTTCATGCGGGTTAGGATATAAAACAATTCTCTTTGCGGAGGCAGGATATTATGTTGAAGGCTCAGATGCCAGTCGCGAAGCGGTAAAATATGCTCCGAAGCTATTCTATTTATAGATAATTTTGAGTAAATATACTGCAACGAGATCTCGCTTAATAGCCTAAAGCTTACATTTCGAATAAACTACGTAGGTAATTGGAAATAACTCATACCATAAGAAATCAGGTAATCTAACAGTTCATCTGAGAAAATGTCAGTTCATGAATGGGTCATCACAGATTCAGTACTCGGCAAATACATCATTCAATTATATGCTCCTGAATGCTCTATATAACCTTTGCCTTAGAATACGTGTATTATATAATTTCTTTAAATAATGAGATGGTTGTCAAAATAGTGTATATTCAAAAATATTCAGCTTAGTTTTTCACAGTTTTAGTTTAATCTATGTCCATTGCATGATATATTTCCTCGGGTAGATTGGGACAGTTTTTATCCAGATAGTATTTGCTCATTTCAACAATCGCCTTAACTAGCCGCCTATATTCATCCATCGGTACATAGCTCGTTGGATCAAGCTCTCTCAATCTCTCCTCGTTTATGCCTGGAACTTTAGCTGGCACTAGTACCTTCTCGCCCCATACCGGGTGGGGCTTATACTCTACAGCGCCTCTAACCGCTTGAAGTAGGAATAATTCTGTCTCCTCAATCGATGGTCTTGTTCCGCCGATTGCTTTAGGTATACCGTTAACCTCCACTAGTATTGGCTCCGGTACTTCAAGTTCATGATCGCCAAACTTCTTCCTTACCCATTTATACTTAGCAATTATCCTACCAGTAGTATTCAGCAGATAAACCTCTATGGGATCTCCCTCCTCAATCCTCTTTAGGAGATACTTGTAGAATCGAACCACATGCGCTGTATTACTTACGCCGATAGTGAATGGATGAGCATATCTAGCTACAAACCTAATCCTGCCAATAACCTCCTTCGCCTGCGCTGGATGTCCAATAGTCCTACCATCAGCCAACACCTTAGCTGCAAAAGCTGGGTCAACGATTTTAACCCAGGCATAATCGGTGAAGTAGCCTGGACTAAGAAAGACAGCCGTAGTTAACGGGCCACTTGACGCTATATCACCGTCAAAATATCCCGTATCCTCCAGGTAAAGGACGCTCCTAGCATTTCTATTAGGCGAGCCAAAATACTGAAACAGTTTCCCCTCAAAACACGGGTTACCGTTTTCGTCGAATTCTGTATTCTCATGTAGCGCCCTAGGACTAGTAGCGGCATTCCATATAGCAACCTGCGCTGGAGTCAAATCCTCCGTCTTAGTCCAGCACCCCCTCTCGGAGCCTATAACCCTATCCTCGAAAATAGCTATAATATCATCGTTTTTAATAACCTGATCCTTAACGTAGTCAAGCGGGTTTACGCCAAATTTCTCAATATAAATCTTAGCGTTTTCCTCAGTCCAAACGTACATTCCATGCGTGGATTTTCCGGTACCAGTCAACCCCCATATAGCCATAACTATCCTCTTCTCTCTCCCATCGACACGCTTAACCGTGAACTCCCTCAGAGCAGCGTGCTCGCCTGTTCCGCCGCGTTTATATACGTGATATATCCAGTGGGTTAACACTGCTTTCTTAACCTCGCCCTGGTAGGATGAGGCGGTAATAATACTGTAGTTATGGTGGGGGAAACGCATAACCATAAGCATTTTATTAGTGCCCGGAATTATCGGGTTACGTAGATAGTGGGGTATGACGAAGACCTCAATATCAGGCTCCTCATCAGGCGGAGCATCGAAGACCAGCTGCTTCCACCTATAAGCTATATCGGGGAACTGTGGATCCACGTAAACCCTAGCGTGCATCTGCGCCGGAGTACCCGGCTTACCAACGTATCCATCAACCTTAATAATAGGTCCCTGAGCCAATATATGCTCGAGAACCCTAGCCATAAGCAGCTTATGCTCATACATCAACTCATCGTCACTATTAATAACAACAGTGTTTGCAGCCGACCTATGCCAGATATTAGAAGCCCAGTTCCATGAGCCATTTCTATACTGGGTACCATACATTTTAGCACGTTCGAACAGGTCCGGGGGATTATCCAGCACAGCCTTAAGCCCAGCCCTACGTTTAACCTCAATAATCCTCCTAAAGCCCTCCTTAAAACCCTCAATAGTCATTTCATCTATGCTGGGAATAATTTTATTCATAACAGCCACCGGCTACATCAATGGCTGTCAGGCTATTAAAGGTACCGACTAAACTTAACGTTAAAAGCGGACATAAACCCATAAAGCAAGCACGATAATGAAGAATATGGCCCAGACAGCTTTATCCCACTTAAAAATCTTATATCCATCAAGTATCCCTAATGGAATCATGTTGAAGAACGCTATATCCAAGTTAACTATAAGAATGAACAGCTTAAGTAGACCACTTATAGGCAGGATTAAAGCAGTCAATGCAATCAATAAATTACTCAAGGGTCCAGCTAACGATATCAAACCAAGCTTTCTCCTATCAATGCTATAGGTGTAAATCGCTACGTGGCCAGGCGCAATAATCTTGATAGGTAGGAGAGCCGAGAGAGCTGTTATGATTAAACCTTCTCTAGTTGCAACAAACCTAGCCCTATACCCGAAATGTATAGCGGTAAATCTGTGAGCCATCTCGTGTAGGAAGAATCCAGTAAATACGGCAACCAATATATACAGAAAGGCTATGGGGTGAAAATAATTGATAGCTATTGAGAAATAGACGAGGAAAATAGCCATCATAGCTAAAACCAGATCCTTAAGCTCATCTGGGGAAAATAGTGCAGGCAGCCTAAACTTAGGCCTCCTAAGCTCCTCCTCAGTATATACTTTATATTCAAGCGCGTATCGGGACGGCATATACGTTGGAGTCCATTCTCCTCTCTTCAGTCCTGGACAGTTATGGTTTTCGGGTAGATGGTGCTCTGCACAGAATATACCGCCACAGTACTTACACTTATAAGGTAGATAAACCTCAGCGCCGCAATAATCACATTTAGGCATAGCCTACACCCAGCAAATCCAAATAATGTTCTGTACTACAATTAATATAGTTTTCTAAGCTTCTATGAACAACCCTTCCTGATCTCAATAATCTCAGTGATAATAGCCGGACAGATTTTCCTTACACCTCTTAAGCTGGCAATCTTCTTATGTAACTTCTCAAGTTCATTCATATTCCTACATACTATTTCAACTAGAAGATCATGGTCTCCAGATGTTAGATAAAGGGCGCAAACCTCCCTCATAGCCTTAAGGCTCCTCATAACATCTATAAGCGCTTCAGGTTCAACATCGATGCCAGTAAAGGAGTAAACCATACCTATCTTCCTATAGTTTACAATAGCCCTGTAGCCTAAAATTACCCTCTCATCCTCAAGCTTCCTAATCCTCTTCCTAACGGCAGTCTCAGTAATACCCAGCTCTTTAGCAATCTCGGACTTTGAAATTCTCGCATTCCTAATCAGAAGCTCGATTATACGGAGGTTTCTTTCATCCATAGTTCGATATTCAAACTAAATGTTTATAAATTTTTCCTCAAATGGGTAACAAAATACCCGAAGGACAATCTTAAAGACTGATACTTCAAGGCTCATTAAGACCCGGAAACAGAATTCTAATAGCGGACGTTAATTGATTCAAAGCGGTCTATCATCCACTTTAGGTAATAAGTCAATAGATATAATTATATTGTTTGAAGCTATTCCTAAAACTACAGATGCTATGTTACCGGAGGATTCCGAGATGCCACGTAATCCGGGAGCAGTAAACTCTGCATTAAGTGATAAGTTAAAAGCCATAATTGAAGTCTCTATCGTTGAAGCAGTCTTCTTTGTTGTAGCATGGTATCTTCAGGCTATTTATCAGATGCAATATGGGTGGTACTCTAAAACAGTAATGATTATACTAGGATTTGTAGGTATTCTAATTCATAGGAAATCGAGGAACTATCGTATACTTCCTAGAAACCTACGGTTCAGCGTTAAGTGGGCTACCTACACTATACTCCTCTTCGCCATTATTGACGTAATTATAGTGCTAGCATCATTGCTTATGGCGCCGAGATTAAGGATAAATTTAAGAGCTCTAATTATAGATGCAATTTGGTTCTTCTTATTCGTTGGCTTTTCGGAGGAGCTCTTCTTTAGAGGATACGTACAGTCCAGGTTAAACGAAGTATTTACGCATAAATATGAGAAGATACTTGGAGTCGATTTCAAGTGGAGTAGAGGCACACTAATTACCGGAGTCGTATTCTTCGGAATACCTCATATCTTAACGGGAATTAATCCATTTACCGGAAGAGCTTTTATAAGCCCAGTAATAGTCATGGTAACCCTATTTGCATGCTTCCTAGGCATCATATTCGGCGTTTTAAGAGAGAAGACCGGAGGCATTATTCTTCCAACAATACTACATAGTCTAATAGATTTTACAGTATATGGAATAGGGAGAATAGTGGGATTAGCGTTATCTAACATAGCTGCAGGAGTAGCAATATTCCTATTCCTAGCAATATCCTTCCAGAAAATACTAAAAGAACAAGTTTAACATATCCTAACCTGAGTTTAAGGTAAAGTTACTTTGAAAGCCATTCTTTCAATGCAGCCCTAGATTTACCCTCCTTATCCCTAGGAAACATTATAACGTATTCTCCTTTTTCAGTGGTAATTATAACTGATGGAATCTTCCTCCCAAGGTAGGAGCCCTTAGCTTCCCTCCATCCAGTTATCTCCTCTTTCTTTATCTCAAAGCCCTTTCTACCAATAATCCTATCGATAAAATTCTATCTTAAACCGAAGAACGTTATCTTCAATATAGAGCCTACCGCCGCTATCTACCTTCCAGCCCGGCGTCTTAACAAAGACCCTACCGAGATCCATAGACGCCACCCATAGCTTCTCACAGCATAAGCTATACTACTAATATCTATACGGCAGAAATGTTATATCTTCATCGACTAAATCTCGCGGCTACTTAATGCCACCGCAGTTACTATAGCCAGTATTCCTATACTCTGTCTTAAGGATATGTTTTCGCCCAGTATTATAATGGACAATATCGTTGCAAACACTGGCTCAAGGAGGTAGATTAATGCGGCGTTTACATCCCTTATATACCTCTGTCCATAAAGTTGAAGCATATTAGCTAGGATCGTGCATGCTAGGGCGAGATATACCGTGTGGGGGAGTACTGCTAGAATAATGCTTCTACTAGGATAGGAGGCGAACGGAAGAGGTATTACTCCACAAATCATCGTTACCAATACTTGGGTTAAAAGCAGGTAGATTAGATTATATTTCCTCGTATAGTTGCCTACAAACATTATGTGGAGAGCCCAAAAGATCGAACCAACTAATACAATCATGTCCCCAATGTTTGGCGTGAAAGAGTCTTCGAAGGATAACATGTATACGCCCAGCATGGATAGCGCTATCGAGCCTATAAGCTTAAGAGAAAGCTTCTCCCTACCTAACGCTACTTCAATTACATAGAGTATCACTACACTTAAACTGGTAATGAACGCCGAGTTTGAGGCTGAAGTATACTCCATACCGAATCCCTGAAACGACAAGCCGAGGAAGAATATCACACCCAATACAACTCCGGGTTTAAAATGTCTCCTTAACTCCAGAAAATTCAGCTTAGGTGCCAGCAGAACTATTAAGACAATTGAGGCAAAGATGAAGCGTAAAAACACATAATATATAAAGCCTACTCCATTAACCGTGATCTTAATGGCTGGAAAGGAAGTACCCCACAAAAACGTCAGTGATAGCAATGAAGCATAGCCTAATGCTTTCCGCCTATTTCTTAAAGATGGGCTCATGGTTCTACTATAGCTTCAGCTGTCTAAACGTAGATGACTTTATAACGTACAAATTTATATTTATTGTGATGGCGCAAACGAAGGAAATACTCAAAAAGATTAAGAAAATTATCCTGAAGGTAGCAGATGAATATGGAGTTGAGATAGATAGAATTATTCTATTTGGCTCAAGAGCTAGAGGAGATTTTGAAGAACATTCAGACTGGGATTTACTAGTAGTTGTTAAGGGACATATGAATGTTAAAAGAAAAAGAGAGCTTTGGTACGAAATATACAGGAGAATAAATCTTCCACTCGATCTACTAATAGTCTCTTACGATGATTTTGAAAGATATAGAGAAAGTGTAGGTTTCATATATAGATACGCTATAGCTGAGGGCAGAATTATATGAGAGAAGATACGAGAAGATGATTAGAGCTAGCTGATAATTTTATACGAATCATATATTAACATGGGATGCGGTATAATATTGGTGTAAATTTGTTAGGAAAAAACCCCTTTGAGTTGCCTGTCGATAGGAAATTTACTAGGGATGAGGTAGTTCAGGCATTAAGAATCGCAATCATAGCCGAGCTCGACGCAATAAATCTCTACCTACAGTTCGCTAAAGCCATAGATGACGAAAAGGTACGTAAAGTATTCGAAGAAGTAGCTAGAGAGGAGAAAACACACGTAGGCGAATTCCTGGCACTACTTAAACTGTTTGATGAAGAGCAGGTTTCAGAACTTAAAAAAGGATTAGAGGAAGTAAAGGAACTAATCGAGGACTAGGATAGTTATTCAACCTTTATTTTCTTTCTAGCCTCCCATAGTCCATGTAGATTACAGTATCCAACAGCATATACTATGCCGCTCTTACCAATTCTCAGCGTTAGAGATATCTTTGGATCAGAATACACGGGCGTTAAATCAATACTAGCTAAAAGTATCGGATTGAAGGCTCTACCTTCCTCATAGAAATACACCTCTATTCTACGGATAGAGTGCTGAACAGTATTTGGATGCGGACCTACGGACACCGTTAACTCGAAAGGTTCATTAGCCTTAACTACATCAGGAGCCTCAATCTTAGGGGTATGGGATTCAACTTTACTTATAGCTTCTCCGGTAGCTTTCTCGGGCGTATAAATAAGTTCCCCCAAGAACTTATTCGTGTCCATATATGAACTAATATGTTACTAAAATATAAAATTTATTTATATTTCAAAACCTAAAGGGAACGATTTAAAACTGCTGGACAGAATGAGATAAAAATTGGGTAGAGAATGGGGAGTTTTATTGAATTTATCTACCAGTAGCTGTAGCTACCCTTCGGTATTTGGTCTCCTACTTTTCCAGATATCTTTATGGATGGCTTAATCGTTGGTTTACCGGGCTCCCACTGTGCTGGAGTTACCTCGTCTGGATGTTCTCTTATGTATTGTAACGCCTTAATCTGTCTAATTAATTCGTTCACATTCCTGCCCATACTTAGGTTAACTACTTCATATGCCTGAATGACTCCATCAGGGTCGATGATAAATCTGCCCCTAAACGCTACTCCGCTCTCCTCACTGTAGACTCCATATGTTCTAGCAACCTTACCGGTTGGATCGGAGCCCATTAGAAACTTTACTCTACCCTTTAGTAGTGGCTCCTGTTCAACCCAGCCCTTATGGTCGAAGACAGTGTCAGTGCTTATGCTTACGACTTCAACGTTGAGCTCCTTGAATGTATCGTATGCGTGAGCCATAGCCGCCAGCTCTGTTGAGCAGACGAAAGTAAAGTCAGCTGGATAGAAGCATAGAATAACCCACTTGCCCTTAAAGTCGCTTAGCTTAACCTTAACTATTTCGTCGGTATCCGGCTTATAAGCCTCTATTTCGAAATCGGGAGCTTTCATACCCGGTTGAAGAACCATATCCATTTCACCTCGTAATTAAAACCTAAAATGTTCAATTTATAAATTTTTAGTTCGAAAAACAAACCAAAAAGAGATAAAATAGTCGTTTATTCAACCAATATTATATCCTCTTGAGTAGCTGGGTAATTTCTGCCAGTAACTGAATATAGATCCTTTCTATCGGCTCCTAGTGGATATCTCCATTTTTTCCAATGTAGGCTCGCTAACCTCATCGAGAGTAGCTTCGACTTCACAATCTTCTGAATGAAATTAGCCGGATGAAGCTGGCTATACTCTCTCCTCATAGGGCTCTCGAATATCGTGCCAGTCCATAAATTCATCCATTGTCCTTTAAATATTAGCTTAAGCTGAGCCTTAATGTAGCTGGCTAAATTTAATCCTCTATTTAAAAAGCTTAATATGTACTCATATTCATCCTCAAAGGTTACTGGCAGGGGTGTATGGAAGTTCGGATCGAAGTCGACTATAATCCTACTTATTCTGCCTAGTATTTCATACCATAGCTCCCTGTAGTGGTAGTCTGTTACAACCCACTCAACGGCGCCGTTACGCGCATTAACCCATAGCTCAAGCCTTTCCCAGTCGATATGTGGCAACGGGAACGTTATTTCGGCAGGCCAGAAGTACATGTACCTTAATACCCAGTAGTAATCGGCTTTAAGCCACGCTGGTCTATCTGCGGCAAATCTAAAGGTTCTGACCCTAGACTCCGTGTTGTCATAGAGGTATACCGTTACCTTCTCGAACGCTCTAATCCTTATGGCGGTTAACGCGAGAATGATGGTTGGTATTATAAGTAGTATAGTCCACATGTTGGCTAAGCCCATATTTGCTGTCGTGATCCAGATAAATGATGCCTGGAAGGCTGATAGAATGATTATTGGGGATAACAGCAGGTACAGCGTTAGAGCTAGCGATGTCTCAGGCTTCATTTTCTTAATTCTATTTACCCTAGCGTACGCTAGTATTAGGATAATTGTGAGGACGACCGATGGATACATGAGCTTCGAGAATAAGCCTAATAGAACAGTTAGGGATGGGGAGGGAGGTATTATACTCGTAATCGGGCCAAAAATGCTTATGGTCCTAGAGTACAGCAGGCTGAGCTCCCAGTACATTAATGCGAATATCGATAGCATAGCTAAGATAAATATTGGGAGAGAATACTTCCTCATTTTCTCCTCGAACACTAGTGGAAGCGGATTCCATACTGGCTCCTTAAGCGGAACAAGTATCTCAGGATTAAGTAGGCCTGAAGCTACAACCTCTCCCGTTGGAGATACAACATCTATAGTGGTGCCGCCTCCTGCAACTATAAGCTCCGGAACGGGGTCTCTGGGGTATTCTCCTGGCTCCGATAAATCTATCCTAGGCTCCTCAGGCGGAACGTTTTTGCCGAATAGCTGTCTATTCGACCAGTAGTCCCTTAGAACATATACCGTCTTAAACTTCCCACTGGATGGATGCTTGAGGGGGACAAGTAGCTTATTTAAATAGCAGAGGTAGCCTGCGAGTATAGAAATTGATATACCTACAGCAATATCGACAAACGAGATATCCGGCAGTTGAAATGGAATGAAGAACGATTTTGAAAAAGCTGCACTTCTACTGAAGAGGTACTCCTCCTGCCCCCTGGTAATGTTCCTCAATATCTGCTTTCCAGCCTCTCTTGAAGTTGATATTGATGTTCCTGTCAGTAGACCTCTCTTTGATGAGCCCGATTTCAAGGCTATTAGAAACGCTACAGTATAATACAGTATATTGTTGAGAGTGCTTGCGGTTGTATAGATGTCGATGGGAGGATATATCCTAAACCTATACAGGAGATAAGGCAGTAGATTAATAAGCGATATAAGGAAGCCTGAAAGAGCTGAAATTAAAATCTTCTTTAAAATAATCCTATAGTATCCCAAGCTATTCTCCACCTTTTATAATGTTCAAGGAAAGAATTATCTGCTATATAAATGTATTTAAACAATCATCATAATCTAATAATGCCGTTGAGGAATAATCCCCATGATATTAGTTGGTGGTCTAGGCGGGGGCGGAGACAGCGGAGGATCCCTTTCAGTAGCTATTGCACTAAAACAGCTAGGGTTGGACGTATCCATTCTTGGAGTACTGAACTGCCATAAGCATAATATTGTCAACGCTAAAGTTGTAGCTGGTTCCCTCCTAGAAATTAATCCAGCTAGCTGGAGTAGCGGAAGATTCTTTGAGCCTCACATAGCGTCGCTAGGATGGAGGGTATACTCTATATGTATAAGGGATGGCCTGAATGAAGCATTGGAGGGCTTAGAGAAGATCATCGATGACCTAAATGTTAAAGCATTTATTGGGGTTGATTTCGGCGGAGATATAATAGTTAAAGGCGACGAGCCCGACGTGGGTTCAACTACTAACGACTCGATGGCTCTAGCATTGCTAGTAGAAGCTAAAAGAAAGCTGGGGCTAAAGTCACTCCTAGGGATAGGTGTTCTTGGAGGAGAGTTTGGAGGATGCATACCAATGCCATTGCTTGTTGAAAACGTTTTAGAGATAGTTAAGTCGGGGGGATACCTTGGAGCATACAAGCCAAAGGAAGAAGTTAGAAGGAAGTTTCTAGGTACTGCTGGCTATCTCCTTTCACGCGTACCATCGCTTATGTTAACCATATATACGGATGCCTTAAAGAATAGGCTGGGTAGAAACTTCTATAGTGTGGCATACTTTAGAGGAAAATTCGAGGTAAGGAAATACCATAAATACATATTTTTCTTCAATCCCGACGATGCATGCAAAGTAAACAGGTTCTGCCAAGTGGCTTTAAGAAAAAGGAGCTTTAGGAAAGTTAGAGATGCCGTGAAGAGTAGAGAGAGAAGCCGGAGGAAGGGCTTAAGCAATTGGGAGAAAATTCTGGATAAGCTCATTAAGAAGCCGTGGAGACCTGAGTCCCTAATGAATACTTAAATAACTTTATGGGAAATTTAGCTTGTGCTTGAAATAATATACCTGAATCTAGTGAAGTGTATTGATAAAGATTTATCTGCCTCACTTGAGGATATAGCCAGCCTCTCCGGAGTATCCGTGGAATCAGTCGTGAGGGCTCTCATCCGCCTCAACTCCATATCAATAGACGTAGGTAAAAGGAGGGTCTACGTCAGAGATAGGCTGAGCCTCGCTCAAACGCTTATGAATGCGGGAATTGAATTAGAGCTTATACTCAACTCATTCGGGTGGAGCGATGTAGAGGAGCTGGTATCGGAAATAACTATAAAACACGGCTTTCAGGTTAACAGGAATTATAGGTTTAAGCTGGACAATAAAAGATATGAAATTGACATAGTGGCCGTGAGGAGAGGGCTAGTTTTATCCATCGACTGTAAGAGGTGGAAGAGAATACCGCCTTCAAGCGTCAAGAGGATAGTTGAGAAGCATTTAGCTAGAACCAAGGCGCTAGCCGAGAGGATCATAAGGGAAAAGAGGATCCATAAGGATCTTAAGGAGGTCATACCAGTCGTTATTACAACGCTTCATCCAAGAGTGAAATTTCATCTAAATGTACCGATAGTACCCGTGAGAATGCTGAACAATTTTCTGCTAGAGCTGGATATATACAAGGACGAACTAATGAAGTTCAAAGTTTAATTTAGGGATAGAAGCCGAGGCTTGTAGTAATACCACATGGGTTTTAGGGAATAGAAGGTGGTCGCTGAACAATTAAACTACCCGATCCCTCGCTTAATTATAAGGTCTACTATTCTTGAAACTTGTATCTCGATAGGCTTTGGCAGATTAAGTATTTTGGGGTCAAGGAAGCCTCTTATCAGTAGAGCTACTGCCTCATCTTCGGAGAAGCCTTTGCTCATGAGGTATATCAGCTGGTTCTTAGAGAACTTTCCAACAGCCGATTCATGGTATAGTTCAGTATCTTTAACGTCGGCCTTTAAAGTTGGATAGGTTTCTATAATGGCTTTATCACCTATGATTACGCCACTACATTCCAAGAAGGCTGAAGTGCCTGAAGCCTTACTCCAAGCCTTAGTTCTCTGCCTAACTACTGATGTATCCATTGCTACGGCGCGGTTTATCAGCCTAGCCCTACTTCCCTTACCGAAGAGATAAGCTGCTTCACCTATATCCACGTCAGCGTCCCTAGAGCCTATGCTAATAGTTCTCATAACGGTAGATGAGCTTACGCCCCTAAGAATGACCGTAGGATAAGCCTGTATCGACTTACCTGGATCAAGCACTACGAAGTTTTCTATATACTCGCCTCCATCCTCGACGATAACGGCCTTAAGAGGCCTAGAGTGCGTTTCTCTACTCCACATTTCTATCATTGTTGAAACAACTTTAGCTCCCCTCTTAACGTATACCTCCGTTAAGCCAGCGTGAAGTGAGCCTCCAACCATGGATGGCGCGGTGCAGCCTGAGATTATATGTATCTCCGAATTAGGCTCAGCTATAACTATGCTATGGGGTAACTGCGCATACCTACTAGATGCCACAATAAAACAACTCTGAATAGGATCCCTAACTTTAACTCCCTCCGCCACGTGTATGAATGCGCCACCCCTACTATAAGCAGCGTGAATCGCCGTCAACCTATTTAACGTCATGGGGAATGCCTTAAACCAATAGTCTTTAAGCCAATCATATCTCCTAACCGCCTCATCAGTATTCATTATCTCAACTCCCTTCGGAATAATGCTCTTAACGTATTCCTCGTACCATGCCCTAGCATCAACCTGTATGGCTACGGCACTACTTTTCACTTCGTGTAAACTTAAGCTCAGATACGCCTTCTTAGCCTCAGGAGGCATATCATCAATAGATTCAACAGTCGACAGTTCCTCATCCTCGGAGAGAATATCCTCTAAATTAAGTGGAGCCCCATATTTAGGCGGAGGAAGCCTATCAATAAACTCTCTAGCTCTTCTTTTCGCCTTCCTTAACCATTCAGGATATTCATCGCCCACTATTTTTTCGCCTCATTAAATCGCATTTTTCCCCCAAAATACACTCGTAGCCGCATTTTTCGATAAGCCTAGCAATAGAGACATCCCTAAACTTCCTAAATACGCCTTTACCTAAAACGTATACATGATCGGGAATGATATAATTCAGTATATTTTTGTAATGAGTAATTATTAAAACTGCAACGCCTCTATTATTTAGCTCTTGAATACATCCAGCAATATCCTTAAGAGAATCCATATCAACCCCAGAATCTATTTCATCGAGGACGGCAACCTTAGGATTAACAGCTAATGCAAAGGCCATCTCAACCCTCTTCCTCTCACCGCCCGAGAAGCCGACATTAACGCTCCTGATCAAAAACTCGCTGGGTATATCAGTCAACTTTAAAATCCTACTTAACTCTTCCTCAACCTCTTCATCGCTTAGCCCCCTCTTCCTCAGAACATCCCTCAATACGTTCCCGAGCCTAACACCGCTAACCTCGGGTGGAGCCTGGAAGGATACAAAAAGCCCCTTTAAAACTCTCTCATGCAGGGGCATGTTAGTAATATCCTCCCCATTTAAAATTATCCTACCCTTAGTCACCTTATAGTCCGGATGACCGAGTAAAGCCATAGCAAGGCTAGTCTTACCCGAAGCATTAGGACCCATTAAAACACTTACCTCACCCTTATCTAAGCTAAAGCTAATATCCTCTAAGATAATCCTGCCCGACACCGATACACTAAGATCAATAACCTCTAAAACTTTCAATCCCCTCCCTCCATAAATCAGTTTCCCTATATTTACCTAGCATGCTAGTACTAATGTCTTTCGTGCTTAATCAGAACCTAAATACTTAGGATATATAGCTTGCATCCATTGAAGCGTATCCTTAACTATATCATCAGGCGTTCGGACATCAACTTCTTCAGCACCCTTAACTTTTCCCTTAGCTATAAATAGACCAGAACAACCCCATCAAACCCATATGAGCGAGATTTAACACATACTGCCTAACAAGCCCAGTATCAGGGCATGAAATTAAACCCCTACCATATAGAATTGCCGCTAACTTCCTGAGAATATTACAGAATTATAATTTAAAAGATAAAGGTAGTTTCAGGAGGACGCTGATAAAGCTGGTTAGTTTTCATCAAATATTTCCTCGGCAAGCTTGGAGGCTACGTCACACACCTTTTCAATTAGATTGTATAAGTTGATCTTAGGTCTGCCTCCCGCCACAACTATTTTTCCATTAACTATAGTGTACCTAACGTTTGACGCCTTAGCAGAATAAACTATCACCGAATAGGGGTCGTGTAAGCGCGTAAACGGATTAACGTTAATATCCTTCAGTGATATCAACACTAGATCTGCCTTAGAACCCTTCCTTATAGAACCAATATCGCTTATACCTAGAGCTTTGGCTCCATTAACCGTAGCCATACGTAATACCTTATCAGCTGGTAGCACTTCAGGGTCGGTAAGCCTAGCTTTCTGTATAAGCGAAGCATGCCTCATTTCAGTAAATACGTCCAGATTATTATTACAGGGTGCTCCGTCAGCCCCTATAGTTACGTTTATGCCTCTCTCAAGCATCTCGGGAACCCTAGCTATACCTGACCCCAGCTTCATGTTAGCAGATGGACAATGGGCAACATTCGTTTTAGTTCTATAAAGTATTTCCATTTCATAGTCATCAATCCAAATACAGTGGGCGAGTATAACATCTCTTCCTGTCAAGCCAACCTTATGTAGATATTCGACGTTATTTATACCAATAATCTCCCTGACAAGCTTAACCTCATCCTTATTCTCCGAGGCATGGGTTTGAATAAGTGCATTATGTTCCCTAGCTACATATGCAGTCTCCCTCAAACACTCCTCACTACAGGAGAGGACAAACCTGGGAGAAAAAGCATACCATATCCTCCCCTCGAAGCCATTCCACCTTTTGAGAAGGTTCACGCTGCTGCTCAACGCCTCTTTATAGTCTTCAATTAGCTCCTCGGGAACGAAGGAATCCCCCATATCCATAATTATCTTCCCAGAGAACGCTCTAATTCCCGAGTCCCTAATGGCTTCGAAAACCTTCTCCTGATGTCTAACACTTCCAAAGTCAACTATAGTAGTCGTGCCGGACATGAGCAGCTCAATGCAGGCCAGCAGGGATGAGTAGTATACGCCCTCAGCTGAAATACGTGCCTCCATCGGGAGAATACGTTTACCTAACCAATCAAGTAATGATAAATCGTCGGCAAGACCCCTAAAAATTGTTTGAACTAGATGGACATGAGTTTGAATAAAGCCGGGCACTACAATCATACCTCTAGCGTCAATAACATAATCGAAGTTTCTACCATATTTCCTCTCTATCTCGTAGCTCTTACCGAAGTCAATTATCTCATTCTCCTCTACGACTATGCTAGCATTCCTTAAGACGCCGTGCTCACTTAGGGTAAGCAATAAATCGGCATTAGATATCAATATATCCAAAACAACCACCACAGTAATCCGTACAAACCTAGCATAACGGTAGGTACGGAAAGCATTTCAAGATAGTATTGTCTCGTTAATAAACATTACCTAAAACGAAAAGCCATGAGCTTAAACTGCGAGAGCCAGATTAAAGAATTCTGAACTATCCTAAACAGAAATATTTGAAAGATAGCTACGTAGCTGGCATGCCTTGCAAATGTCTCCAGAGGAGGGTTCGCCACAGATCTTGCATTCCCCGACAACCATGTATCTGCTGTACTCCCTCGAGAGCATCCTTTGAGCTTTCTCCTTAGCTTCAAGCAGCTTTAGCTTGAATCCAGGGTTTAAATACTCAAGTTCATTAATCATATGCCTAATTAGATGTCTTGAGGAGTATACGACATAGGGGCACTCCACGTGCGGTGTTCTTATGCCTTTAAGGTAGGCATACATTACAACCTCCTTTTCATAGAGGGAGTAGAGGGGCTTTATCCTTGGGACGAACTTGGGGCTGAAGGCTATGCCAGTTACAGCCTTCTCTCTTGCAATATTCATCATATTATTATTGAATATATTCATGATGAACACTTGCACTTCATCATCCAGGTTATGTCCAGTAGCAACTTTAGTGGCTCCCAGTTTTCTAGCGTAGAGATTAATTAGGTACCTCCTAAACACTCCACAGATAGTACATGGCTTATAAACCATCTTACCCCTACTCCTAGCCTTCTCGATCATTTCATCCAAGGCATATCCAAAGTACTCCTTAAAACTAACGATGTGAAGCTCAATATCGTGTTTCCTACAGAAATCGATGAGGGCCTTAAGCTTGAATTCCCTATAGCCCTTAATCCCCTCATTAACGTGAAGACCTAAAACCCTAATACTGAAGTCCCTAGCCATTTTGTTCATTAAATACAGCGTGGTTAAGCTATCCTTACCCCCGGAAGTAGCTACAGCTACGACATCCCCCCTCCTAACCATATCCCACTTAATAATATTCTCCCTAACATTATCCTCGAACCATTCAACGAAACACTTAGAGCATAAACTAAGATTCCTAGCCTTTAAGACGATATTAGCTCTTTCACCACATATCCCACAAGTGTACATAGGGCATCAACTTATCCGCCCGAAACAACGGGCAGTAATTCGATAACGCAGTCCCTAGTTATCCTCTCATCCTCGGGAGTAATCTCCCCATCAACTACCACGACAACTTCCTCGGGAATAATATTAAGCATCTCAAGTAAACTAACTATCCTAATACCCTTCCTAACCGAGAGCTTCCTCTTCTCCCTACCGAAAATATCGACAACAACATCAACCATAGATACGTCACTAGCATCCTTCTATCGACTTAAAATATTGTCAAAAGTCAATTATTAAACATTACTATAGATTCTAGGTATGCTTCAGCTATCTTTCAGTACCTTTTATCTTCTT
>Ga0190367_1000807_pt1 | contig 20458 bp, 22 predicted proteins | sample 4872181011_MG_FD_171838 | JGI IMG/M metagenome (GOLD analysis project Ga0190367, IMG submission 171838) | Hydrothermal vent microbial mat bacterial communities from Southern Trench, Guaymas Basin, Mexico - 4872-18-10-11_MG | ecosystem: Environmental > Aquatic > Marine > Hydrothermal vents >...
TAAATGTATGGGGCAGAGTTCATTTTTTAAATCTTTAGGAGTATAATATCTTTCACAGTCAACACAGTAGAATCCCTCATAGTATCCCCTGTAAATGTCTCCACTTTCATACATTTTCTTTAAAATCTCTTTAACTGTTTCTTCATGGTCTTTCTCCGTTGTTCTTATAAACCTACTATAAGATATGAGTAGCTTACTCCATGTTTTCTTAAATATTTCCGCTTGTTTATCAACAAATTCTTTAACATTAAACCCTCTCTTCTTAGCTTCTCTAAAAATTTTCATACCATGCTCGTCGGTTCCCGTTAAAAAGAAGACGTCATATCCTAAGCTTTGCTTATACCTTGCAATAACGTCCGCAACCACTGTAGTGTATGCTGTACCTATGTGCGGTGGATTGTTCGGATAGTATATTGGCGTTGTTATGTAAAATTTCTTGTATGCCATTTTTAGCACCTCTTTGAATAATCTAAAACAGTTTTACAACACTTTTTAACTTAAGTTTTTCTGAGTAAAGATAAATACTTAACATGTACTTAAATACTTTAGCAATTCAGTGTAAGGACAAGAGCTACCATGGAGATTAAGCTCATAGCCTTTGACAGTTTAGGTGTACGTTCTCAGTCAACATTTATTCAAACTAAAGACACATTAATACATATAGACCCTGCTGCAGCATTAGCTCCTAGGCGTTTTGGCCTACCTCCTCACAGAGTTGAAGTAGAGAAACTTTACGAATTAGTCGAGGAAATAAGTGAGTATTTGAAGGAAGCAGAAATAGTAATTATAACCCATTACCACTATGATCACCATGATCCTAATAGACTAATTCCTGTTGAGCTTTACAGAGGGAAAGAGGTTTATGTTAAACATCCTAAAGAGAAGATCAATATTTCTCAAAGAATTAGGGCTTCAAGATTTCTGAAGATGATTAAGCAGTATGCTAAAGAAATAAAGATAGCTGATAACAACTTCATAGTTAAAGGTGGAACTACTATTAAGTTTTCAGAACCAGTACCTCACGGTGTTAATGATAGGTTAGGCTATGTTGTTGAAGTCTCTATTAGCGATAAGGAACATTCTTTGGTATACACCTCTGATGTCGAAGGACCAGTATTAGAGAATCAGCTTAGATTCATACTTAGCGAAAAACCTGAAATTGCTATCATAGATGGCCCCTTAACATATATGTTAGGCTACCGTTTCTCTCAGGAAGACCTAGATAATGCTGTAGATAATTTGAAGAAAATTGTTTCCTCTGGAGTAAAAACAATGATTCTTGACCACCATCTAGTTAGAGATCCTGACTATAAAGATAGAATTGCTGAAGTACTAGATTATGCTAAAATATTTAAGGTTAAAGTATTGACAGCAGCAGAGTTTATGGGTAAACCCGTTAATGTTCTTGAGGTTAAGAGGAAAGAACTTTATAGGTCAAATAAGCTTAGTTGAGTTTTCCTTTAAGAACCCTACTTGCAAGATCTTTAACATACTCTTCGTACTTCCTTATGGTCTCTTCGGATACTTCATTGAATTTAGGACATAATTTATCAACAGTGACTCTATCCTCTTTAGCATCATAAACTAGAGGATAGAGTCTGCAACCTAAAGGCCTGTTTTCATAGATCTTACATTTACCTGTTCGTACATCAAGAAAAACACAGTGTCCTTCAATGTTTTTTAGCTTAGGGACTTGGCCGTTGTAATTTACAAAGTATTTTTCAGGAAAACCTAGTTTTACTATTCTCTCAATATCTTCCCTAGTAAGTGGCATTTCCGTATTGTAGCAGCATTTACCGCAGTATTTTCCGTTAAGCTTACAGTTTATCTTAACATTAACTTCTTTATCCCCTTTCTGCAGACTTCCATGGTGTATTAAATATTGAATATATTTCTCTTGCACGTTTTTCACCTACACCTTCAACTCTCATAAGCTCAACAGTGCTTGCGTTAGCTATGTTTCTTAGAGTTTTAAAATATGTTAAAAGCCTTCTAGCCAAAACAGGGCCTACTAAGCCTTCTGCAACATAAAGTATTTGCTCGTTTATACTCATAGGTTTCTTCTTAACTCTAAGCCTTGGCGGCTTCTTTTTCTCAGGTGCCCCTAACGCTTTGGCTTTTGCTGCAAGCCATTCTGCTGTAGATTTTTTATTTGGCGTTGGAATTACCTTTAAGTTCCAGTTAAGAACTAATTCATCGATTACTCTTAGTACTGCTGATATTTTCCATCTGGTAAACCTTTCTACAGCACTTAAAGAGCCTTCGAGAATAATCACTGGAATTATTTCTTCAACTTCTTCAGCTTCTTTAAGAATTTTAGCTTGATCCCAGACTCTCTTATCTCTTATACTATTTAGAAAATCCATTACCGTTTTTCTTTCAACAAGTATAGGTTTTTTACCTTCAGAGGCCAATAGAAAATAATCTCCTACGGTTAAGGCTGAAATAGCTATTTTAACACCTTTAGTCTTCAAAATTTTAATTATGTCTTCATTTTTAGATGCTTCCCTAGAGTCAATAATTATATCTATTGGTGTAAGTGGCATTTCACTAATTATGGGCATAACAATCTACCTAGGAAAGTGTCATGTTTTACCAAGATAAAAAAATTGTTAACTGTAGGTGAAGAACTTATTTCCTTATGAACTTACGTAGTATTCCAGCCAACGGCGGTATTGTTCTTGTCTGTACAAAAACTCTTCCTGGACCTTTAACTTCAATAACTACTCCTTCACCGCCAAATATGAAGCTTTTTATTCCGCCAAACTTCCTTACTTTCCATGAAACGCTACTATCCATTGCCACAAAGTGGAAGTTGTCGATAGTCATTCTCTCTCCTGGCTTAAGATCTATTTTCTCCATTGCACCATAGCTATTTACCCAAACGCCCCCATAGCCGCTTGCTTTAAACCAGACTAAGGAGCCTTCAGCTAATAATCCTCTAAAACCTCTCCATGCAACACTAAGATCCACATTACCATGGTGTGCTAAGTATGATGTGTCTTGTATTATGAGGCTTTCCCCTTTAAGAGGAACGTATAATATGTCCCCTGGAACCCCGGGCGCAAACCATAGTTCAGCATTACTTCTAGCAATAAACGTGTTTACAAATAGTGTTTCACCTGCTAAAACAGCTCTTGCTAAGGCTTTAAAGAGCCCTCCTCCAGTATGTGTTTTAATATCAATATCTCCTCTATGTAAAACATAAGCTCCTGCTTCAGCTGTTACAGACTCTCTAGGGTTTAAGAAAACTTTAAGTATCGAATATGAGGGACTATACTCTACTTTCCACTCCATGAAATCACCCTTAACCTTGACATTTAATTATCTTAAGTGGTTTTTATTTTTACCCGTAAATTGAACGTTTAATATTTTTAGATGAAGAAACGTAGTCCGTATAACATTAGGAATAATGGTACTGCTGAAAGAGCAAATGCTACTAGCCATAACGCTTTATTCCATGCAAATACCTTTGAACCGTCAAGTGGTGGGAAGGGTATTAGATTAAACATTGCTAACCATAAATTAATTTCCATAACGACAAACAATATGAGTATAAGTAAGAATGAATACATGTGAATAATAGTTTTCATCATTGTTAAAAGGACTAAAGAAGTATAACCTACAATAATGTTGGCTAAGGGCCCTGCTAATGCAATTAAGCCATAGTCTCTTCTACTAACATAGCCGAAAGGATACTTAGGGTAAATTACAACAGCTCCTGGAGCTGCAAATATGAGGCTACCAAGTGTCAAGAGAGGAAATACTATTGCTAATGCTAAGCCTAAAAGCCAAACCCTATACCTGGCATAGTAACCTAGTTTCCTAGCAATATGTCTATGAGAAAGCTCATGAGGAATAAAAGCTAATATTACAGCCAATATTGTGGCTGAAACATATTCTAACCTGTATTTACCAAAAACCAAATATCTTATTGAAAAAGCAAATGCTATAACTAATGCTGAAAGTAGTAGTTGCCTAAATTCTGTAGCTAAAAACCAATTCAGAATACTGGGTCTTCGACTTTCATTGTGCATAGACATTATCTATACCCTTATGAGTAATACGTCGGACAAGTTATATATCCTTACAGTATTTAAAAGTGATTTGGTGTTATAGTTTGAAGGCAACCTATGCGCTTAAAATACTTGTCACTATTGCTTTGTTAACAATTTTGATATTAGTGATAATTACCCGTTATTTGGGTGAGACGTTCTTTTTAATAGATATTACATATGATATTAACACTTTCCATTTGGAAGTAGAAACAAAAACCTGGGCCTTTGTATTAACATATACTGTTTTACTTGTACTTTACATTTACTTGAAAAGGAGATTTAAGAGGTAATTCTAAAGCATAGAAAAATATTAGTTTTTACAAAGTATACATTACGTGTGTGTTAACAATGTGTGCTAAAAGAAAACGGCTAAGTACATTTTCAATAGTGGGTTTTGACCCTGAAACTAAAGATTTAGGTGTAGCTGTAGCATCTAAGTTTATAGCTGTTGGAGCACTTGTCCCATGGGCTAAAGCGAATGTTGGAGCAATAGCTACACAAGCGCTAGCAAATATATCTTATGGTCCTAAAGGATTAGAACTTTTAGAAAAGGGTTATAGTGCTAAAAAAGTTTTACAGACGCTCATCAGTAATGATCCTCAAAAAGAGGAAAGACAGGTAGGCATAGTTGACAGTAAAGGTGAAGCAGCTGCGTTTACAGGATCCAAATGCTATGCTTATGCTGGCCATATTGTAGGAAGCAACTATGCTGTTCAGGGAAACATACTTACAGGACCAGAGGTTTTAGAAGCCATGGCCAAAGCTTTTGAGCAAACTAAAGGAGAACTAGTAGATAAATTATTAGCGGCTTTAGAAGCCGGTGACAAAGCTGGAGGAGATCGTAGAGGTAAACAATCAGCAGCAATAATTATTGTCCGTGAAAAAGGAGGATATGGAGGATATACTGACAGATATGTTGATTTAAGAGTTGATGATCATCCAGAACCTGTTCAAGAACTTAAAAGACTATTTAGAATATGGGAATTAACGCTTCTTACAAGAGAGAAACCTGATGACATAGTGGATAAAAATAAAGTAGCTGAAACTGTTCAAAAAGCATTAAAGAAACTAGGTTATTATAAAGGTGAAATAACAGGCGTATGGGATGAAGAAACAGAAAACGCTTTCAAAGACTTCATACTAATAAACAATTTCGAAAACAAAATGAGAACTGATAACTACATTTGGGGTACTGTTTACAGATACCTTCTGGAACTATATAGGAAGAGCTGAACAAATTGAATATTTTAATTATTGAAATCCTCTTAGCAGTAATAACGTTATATTTAACCTATACTCTCCAATACTTAGTCATATCCTCTAAAAGTATAAGTATAGACCATAATATAATACCTAAAGACCTCATAGAGTTTGTAAAGAAAGCTTATGGAGACAACATAAACCTGAAAATGTGGAAAGAAGTAGAAAGCTCAATGCTGGTTATGGCAGCGCTTCACACACCTCCATTTAAGCCTCTAATAATTATCGATGGTAGATTTTTAGTGGGAAAAATTGATGTCGCAAAGGTTTTTTTAGCTCATGAAATAGGACATTTAAGGAGAAGATCCCAGTTTAGGGTGTTTGTAACGGCTATAATAGCCTTGGCACTGGTTTTTATTGTAGGTTACTTTAATGATCTACTAAGTTTAGCGCTTTTTCCAGTAGTAATTTCAGCTGTTTTCTTCATTTACAGGCGTGAAGAATTTGAAGCCGACAAGTATGCTGTAAAACTTCTAGGAAGAGATAAAGTAATAGATGTTTATAGATACATAGAGGAAAGAACTAGAGAAAAGAAAAGTGGTATCCCAAGAAACATAATACACCTTACAATATACGTTCTTAGAAAGATAGGTGTTTATCCCTCAATTAAAAATAGAATTGAGAAACTAAGCAATTATTCTTCGAAAACTTCAAAGTAGCAGAACGGATCACCTTTAGCAGTACATAGAATTTCCGAGGCTTTGCATTGTTTGCCTGTAATAGCTGTAGCTACACCAGCTATAATGCCTCTAACCATATGGCATACGGGCCCTTTAGCCAAACCTTTTAATTCTCTATATACTCTAGCAGTCCATGAATTAAAAACTTTAATTCCTCCCCGGGTTTCTTCTACATAGTCTATTTCAAAGAAGCCCCAGCCGTAAACTCTGGCTATTCTACAAAATATCTCACCTAATTCCCTAACACTATACAGCATTCCAGGCTTTATTCCAAGTCGTTCTGAAAGTTCTTTAGTTGCATGGTACCCGTATTGGAAGCCTAAATGGTAAAAGATTACGTTTGCTGCATCGCCGAGTCTTTCCCTTAAATCTATATAAGTTTCTATTAGATACCTTGCATTAAATATTAGAGCGTGGGAATCTGCGATCATTATTGGATAATGGAATATATCTACACCTAACCCTTTTTCCATAAGAATATCTGAAAAAACTCTGGCAGATGATACACAGTCTAATTTAAGAATTTCTTCTTCAACTTTTCTTTTATCTTGAAAATCTGTTATAAATAATGTTATACCGTTTTTTCCATCAGTTAATTCTAATATAGTACCTAATTTTAACCTGTATTTACTTAGTACTTCAAATACTTTGCTTAAGCATCCTGAAGAACATTCAACATAAACTTCAGCTATTTTCTCTCTAGGTTTAATGTAAACTAAAGGGATGTTAAAAGGTAATGAGGGTTGCATTTCCCTATTCCCTATGAGCAAATGTTTTAAAGGACGTTAAACCATGTTCTAACTTATGTTGTAACATTAATAAACATTATTTAGCTAGAATCGATAAATGTAAAATATATTCATTTCACTTTCTTAAGATTAATCTTAAGAAAGTATTGCAAATTCACCTATATGTTTTAATATTTCAGTATATCCAAAACTTTTACTAGGTTGAGCTAGTGAGCTACTCTGAATTCCTTTATGCGGTTAGAAAATACTTGGAGAAACTTAGAAGTAAAGTAGTTTTTTATGATCATCTACTTGAATTAAAATACGTTTTTAAGGATAGAGAAGATGGAGGTTTAACTTTAGCTAAACTTTTAATTGAAAATAATGTTCATAGAGGTATAGACTATATATTAGCTATTCCAAGGGGAGGGCTTCCGGTAGCATATACTGTATCTAAGAAGCTATCTATAAAAATGGACATTGTCACCGTGAGAAAGGTGCTTATTCCATGGAATACTGAAGCGGGTTATGGTGCAGTCGCTCCGGATGGAACTGTGGTAATTAATGAGCCCTTAAAAGAACATTTAGGGTTTAGTGTTAAGGAAGTTGAAGAACATGTTAAAACAACTTTAACTGAAGTTAGGCGTAGAGAGGAGCTTTTTAGAAGAAGTAAAGGCTATGATATATTTAAAAACATGAAGGTCATCGTTATCGATGATGGTATTGCTTCAGGATATACAATGCTTGTTGCAGTTAAGTTTCTTAAAAACATAGGTACTTCAAAAGTATATGTAGGTGCTCCTACAGCTTCTCTTAGCAGTATAAAACTCCTTTATCCTTATGCAGATATGATTTATGTTCCAAATATTAGAAGCGATTTCTGGGGTTTTGCTGTAGCTGAAGCATATATTAAATGGTATGATCTAACGGATGAAGAAGTATTATCTATAATTAAAAAGGCTAAATCGGAAGGATTATATGTTTAAAAGTGAGTTTTTACTTTAGAGGCACATACATGCTACTTCTGGTTGCTCTAAGACCGGGTTCACCGTGTTTGACAATTCTTGTTGTTGGAGAGAATTCTCCAAGGTAATGGCCTATCATCCAAGGTGTTACCTGTACAGGTATGAATTCTTTACCATTGTAAATAGCTATCGTTATTCCGACCATTTCAGGCAGTATTATCATGTCTCTGACATGTGTTTTAATTGGTTTCTTAATGCCTAGTTTTTTGTACTTCCTAATTTTCTCTAACAGTATTCTTTGCCTTGGTTTAATACCTCTCATAAGGCTTCTTCTAGCTCTAGCTGGTAAGAGATTTATTAGCTCATCAAATGGCATATTTAGCAATTCATCTAGAGATTTGCCCCTATACTTGAACTTCTGCCATTCCGGAGGAATTTCCATCGTTGTCATGCTAACTGCCCTGCCTCCTTATGTTAGCTAGTATCTAGTAATTATTTTTTCCGCTTTTAAACTTTTATTTGCTAAGCTCTTCCGCTATTCTAACTATTTTATAAGCAACATCCACAGCATCTTTACCAAAGATGTTTATCATAGGTTCCTTACCCCAATCGCCAAGGTGATAAACTATATCTGGGACCTCACCTTTAAGCTTCTTTATCGCTTGTTCAATGCCCCACGGTATAGTTTTCCCTTCTGCCACTTTGATTTCCGGGGGTTCTTCTCTTCTATCATAGTAGGATATTTTATATCCAAGTTTTTTAGCAGCATCTATTATTTCTTTACTGTATTTTATGTTAGCGACTGCTCTAATGTTTTCGTTAAATTCCATAGCCTTAAGAACAGCTTTGGCCATGTGTTTTGAAGCTCCGAAAACAGGGCTTCCAGAAGGCTTAATTGTGTTAAGGTATCTAACTATTCTTCCAGGTATTCCTGCTACATCGTTTATTGTTTTAGAATATTTTTTAGGTAAAGCCATTACTAAGTTTGTCTGAGTTTCAGGTATAAGTTTAGAGACAAATTCACCGTGTTTCACAAGTATTTCTAACGCATTATTAATGTTTTCTAAAATACGATATTTCTCAGCAGGTATTTCAACCCATGCCGTAGGATTTACGGGACAATGTCCTTTCCCTATTTTGAGACCATACTTTATAGCTAAGGTTATGAATTCCTTAGCTACTCTAACAGCTTCCTCAATGGGCTTGCCTTTAGCTATTTCAGCAGCAATCGCTGCTGAGAAACTGCATCCAGTACCGTGCGTGCATCCATTCTCTATCCTTTGCGCCCTAAATTCTTTAAATACACCATTATAGTAAAGTACATCTATGCTTTCAATGTCTAAAATGTGACCTCCTTTAACGATAACAGCTTTAGCCCCTAATTCCTCAGCAATATGCTTTGCGGCTCTCTTAGCATCCTCGATAGTTTTTATTTTAATTCCTGAAAGCTTTTCTGCTTCCATACGGTTAGGGGTTACAACGGTAGCTAAAGGTATAATGTATTTTACAAGGGTTTCTACAGCTTCAGGTCTTAAAAGTGAAGCACCGCTTTTAGCTATCATAACAGGGTCAACGACAAGTGGAAAACCATATTTTTTAACAGTAGAAGCTACAGCCTTAATTATTTCAGAGTTACTTAGCATTCCTGTTTTCGCAGCATCAACACCTATATCATCGGCAACAGCTTCTATTTGAGCGGCAACCATTTTAGGCGGTAAGTCGTAAATAGCTCTTACCTCATAAGTATTCTGAGCAGTTATTGAAGTAATAGCAGCCATACCGTGGACTCCTAAAGCAGCAAATGTTTTTAAGTCAGCTTCTATTCCAGCGCCTCCACCTGAATCGCTTCCAGCAATGGTTAATGCCGATGGAATTTTAGATTGCATGAAATAGGCTCACCTAAACATATGTAAAACACACTTTGCAGAAAATAGTTTTCGGAAGTAGAAAAAAGTAGTTTTTAACTTAGAATTAAAGGTTAACGTTTTAAAACCTTCTTACCGACTTTAAGTGAGTATTTCCATAAGCTAAGCATAGTGTCTATGTAGCCTCTTATTCTAGGATCTACTGCCATATCGGAGAGTCTCTGTAGAAGTCGTGTAGCTTGGGCGAATAGTCTAACAGAGTCCCTTAAAGCTTTAGAATAAACTTCTTTGTCTTTAGCTGAAGGCTTAGGTGCTCCGAAAATGTAGATGCTCCTTAATCCACTAACTTGGTTCTTATTAGCTATTATATGGGATAAAATATCTGAAAGTGTTGCTCTATATAAGGGATCATCTACTTTCGAAAGAGCTTTAGTGATTACCATCGCTTCTTCATCAAGTAGCTTATCTATCTCATGGAGAATTTCTTTAACACTCATAAATCTTTCAGACATATAAATCTCCTGTAACGATATATTTAGAACATGTTATTTTAAATTAATGCAAAACAGTTCTGTTAGTATGCAATTTAGGTAAGATATTGTTGGAAAGTAAAATATGTTTCTAAAGCAAAGATTATGGGATAAGGCTCTTAATAATGTTAGAAGGTGGTTTTATGATATCTAGGAGTGAAGCTTTAAAACTTGTAGAAGAATGGATTAGAAACGATAAAATAAGAAAACATGTTTATGCTGTTGAAGCAATAATGAAAGGTTTAGCTAAATATTTTAATGAAGACGAAAATTTATGGGGGCTTGTAGGGTTACTTCACGACTTAGACTATGATAAAACTAAGAACAATATGCTGTTACACACTAAAATAACAGCAGATTTCCTTAAAAACAAGTTACCTCAGGAAGCCTTAGAAGCAATAATGTCTCATAATGAATTGTCCGGTGTTAAACCTGGAAGTAAAATGGCTTATGCTTTAATAGCTTCAGATCAAATATCTGGTCTCATAATCGCTACTGCTCTTGTTATGCCACATAAAAAGCTCGAAGAAGTTAAGGTTAAGAGTGTTCTTAAAAAGTTTAAGCAAAAAGATTTTGCGAGAAATATTCGTAGAGACAAAATAACTATGGCATGTGAGAAGCTAGGGGTAGAACTTAGAAAACTTGTTGAAATATCGTTAGAAGCTTTGAAACAAATACATGAAACCCTAGGTCTTTAAAATACCTTTTAAATTAAATTTCAAAACAAGCGCTAATAAGGCAGCAATCTGAAGCGCCGAAGCTAAAAGTACTGAATATTGCACTCCCCAAATATCAGTTAGGGGTCCAACGATGGGAATTAATGAACCTGATATGCTCATAACAGTATAAAGTGAGCCAATGGCAGATGCTTTTAGGTGTTTAGGTTCAAAGCTGGAAACCGTTGTTACTACTGAAATATCATAGAGCGGGTAGATAGGTATAAGCCATAAAACAGCCATAACTATTCCTCTGCTTATAGCTAAAAGAAACATAAGTAAAGAGTATGATGCTAATGATGCTTTGTAAAGTTTTAAGCTTCCTACTCTATCACTTAGCTTTCCAGCATAAGGTCTTACCATGGACCCTATTAGAGACGTTAAGCCACCATATATTATCCCATATATCACTTCGTTTCTTCCAACTTCAATGTAAAGTTTGATTGAAAGCACATTGAATGACCATGAAGCACCAAAATAACTAATACCTACGGCTAGTAGGAATACAAGTAAGTTTTTAGGGATTTTGTTTACTGAGCTAGTTTTGCTTTTATCGTCATATTTTCTTATAATATCATACTCTTTAGGATATGCAATATAGAACACTATGTAGGATAGTGTTAAAGTCAATGCCGCAATTAATGTAATAAGCTTTACTCCTCCAAACCCGTATATAAACCCCATCATGCTGCATCCTAGCCCCCATCCTAAAGAACCGCCTAAAGTAACAGTGCCGTATCTATAGCCGCTTTCTACTTTTCCGAAACCACAGGGGCAATTATTGAAGGCCATGAAGCAGTCCACGCTAAACTCGCAATAGCCGCTAATATTTGGACATAGGGTATACTGGTAAAGCCTATAAGCGCAAGTGATGGCGCAGATATTAACCCTAATAAAACGAATTTTCTTCTACCATACTTATCAGCTAGCATACCCCAAAAAGTAGATGTCAGCACAGGCGCATACTCAGCAGCATTAAGAAACATTATGTCCGTATATGTTCCCCCTAAAAACTCTTTAACGTATATTCTCGATACTGCATAGTACAAACCCCAGCTTAATGCTTCGAAAAAGTGTCCTACACTGTAAAATCTAACCCAATATTTGCGAAGGAGCATACTACCATTATCTAATGGCCGTTAAGTAATAGTAGAAGTATATGTATTATATTATTATATAATGCTAACTTTAGGAGCTTCTAAATATATATGCCAGTTTCCTTACAAAATCTTCAACATTATTAACAGCATAAACCTTAGCTCCAAGGGTTTTAAGCTCATTAGCAAAAGCTTCATCATGTAATGGAGGAGTTAAAACTATAAATTCAATACTTCCTTTAACAGCATATTTAGCTTCATCCAAAGGATTATATCCTTTAACTGTTTGTTTAAGATCAGAAATCATAACAACAACTTTTCTACCCTTTCTCCTAGATGCCTCAGATAATGCTAAAGCTATGTTCGTCCATCCACCGAACTTAAGGTTAAAGAGAAATTCGACTAGGAGAATAGGGTTCTTTAGAATTCTATTGGGAACCTTAACTACGTATTCTCTAAAAACTATGAGATCACTAATGCTCTTGGTAAATGTAGAGGCTATTAGAATTGCGTGTTCAGCAAACTCTCTCATGCTGCCGCTAACATCTACAAGTAATATTACCTTTACTTCTTTCTTCCTTTCCTGATAGACTATAGGTTTTTCTTCAAACCTTAAAACATTATAGATGCTATCTCTAATAACCATATTAGCTGTTTTTCTCTTAGTCTTTTTACGCTTAGCAGTAGTGATGCACGATCTATACTTAGTTTTTAATCGCTGAACGACCATGGAGGCTGCGTGTAAAATGTTTTTCTTAACTTCATCATCAACAGCTGCTTCATAAACTTCTTTAAGTAAATGTAATGTTTGAAAACCGGCTCCATAAATCTTTAAGATATAGGGTAGATTGCTTGACATCCCGGAGGATACTGAAGCTAATAATGCATTTAAAACATCAATTTTCTCAGTAACAATTTTTTCTAGTTCTGACATCTTATGTACTGGAATAGTTGAAGAGTATTGCTTCATTAAGTTATGGTATTCTTCGAGAACGCTATTGGCCATGTCATAGTATCCTTTATTATTTTCTAAAAACGCCTTTCTATAATATTCAAATGCCTTAGCAAGTTTTGAAGCAGCTTTAATTAAAATTTGTTCACTAGCATTTAAGTTATTGTATTTTATTTTTTCGAGAGAGCTTAATGCTCTAGGATTAGCGGTTGAGATAATCTTATGTATTTCATTTTTACTTAGCGGGGATTTAAACAGCTTGCTAATAACAAGTCTCTGAGATTCTAGTCTAATTGAGGATAAAGTTTCTAATAATGTATTTCTATAATCTTTTATTAGTTCGTTTACAGCTTTAGGATTATAATTTAATATTGAGGCAATTATTTGTGAATCTAATAGGTCATGTTCCTTCAGAACCTTAATGAGCTTGCTTGAGTCCAAGGTTTTAACTTCTGATGGTGCTTTTAATATTCTATGTGCAAGTATTTTAGCTAAAAACTTGGATACATTTCTTCTTTTCTTTTCAAAAGCGTAAAGCGATAATTCAAGGATTTTAGTGTTAGGAAGATCTTCTATGCTAAGCTTGTTTCGAATAATGTCCTCTATAGAGTCCAGGTAAAAGTCTTTTTCATCCTTTATTCTTCTTAATGAACATTTCTGAATATTCTTTAACATAATGTAATTTGCTGCTTTGTTTAAGTCTTTGAGATTATGCTCTACACATTTTGAAACAATAGAATTAATTTTCTCTTTCCTAGCTATTTCAAAAACACCTTTTCTACTGTCTTTCTTTATAACTCCAAGTTTCCATAGCGTATAGAAAGCTTGTTTCTTACTTGGATTTTTAACCAATACTTTTACTTTGGCTACCGGTATTCTATCTCCATAATGTAATCTTAATTCTTTAAGGTTAAATTCTATGTCCCTAACTATTTTATACCTTAGGGAGGCTTTCTTTAAAACAAAGTTGTTAAGAACTTCTTCAAAAACACTTTCATAGTTTACCCTCTTAGCTAAAACAGCTTTTAATACTTCCTTAAAATCGTTAAATGGTACCATGTATTGTTCTTTCTCTTTAATATACCCTGTCAAGGAGCAATATGTTTTTAGAATTTTCATCGCATTTTCTACTTCGCTTATGCTTAAAGGCATTCCTTTATTTCTTAGTTCTTTGCATAGCTTAATTAGGAAGTTTACTAATTCCTCTTCCTTAAAAAGGATTTCATTCTTTGCTGTTAATCTCATTTACTAGACATTACCTCTTAAAATATTTCTCGACAACCATACTTACTACATCTTCGTCCTCGCTTCTTTTAAGAAGAACAGAAAATGCTGCATCATAGAAATCCCTGATGTCTGCTTTCCTTTTTCCTCTCAGTTTAGCTAATCCGGCCGCCATTTGCGTCCATGCAACAGTATCTGCAGGGCCAGGCTTATGTAATGCTTTGCTTCTTAGTTCATTAATTACAGCTAATACTTTTGCTATATTGTCTTCGCTTACTAGTCTATAGTCTTCACCTAACCTGAGTTTAACTATTTCCTTCTCTACCTCTTCTGGAGGATAAGTAAACTTTATTCTAACAACTCTTCTTAAGAAAGCATCACTTAGTTCTCCTTGAGCAATATCTTCAGGGTTACTTGTGAAAATCACTTGAAAACCTTCACCTTTAGCTTTGAAAACCCTTTTAAGCTCCGGTATAACTATTCTTCTCTTATCTACAATATCAAGTAACATGTTTTGAAATTCTTCACTACTTCTCCTAATTTCATCAACAAGTACTCCTGAGTCTAAAACTAAAGCTGCAAGTAAGGGTCTAGGTACAAAACTTTCCTCAGTAAACCCCATTTTCATAGCCATTAATGGGTGGAAATCTCCGATAACCCTATATTCATCATAATTTTCACTACATGGAAGAATAAACGCTTTTTTACCTGCCCAAAGAGTTAAAATACCATAGCCAACTTCCGTTTTTCCCGTACCTGGAGGCCCTTCAAAAAGAACAGGTCTACCTATTAAGAAAGCTGAAACGACTAATGCCACAAGTTTTTCTGAAACAATAAGCTTAAAATCTTCACGTAACCTATTAACAATACCCCTAACTGATCTAATAGGTTTAAACGGCTCTACTATGCTGAGATAAGTTTCGTAAACCTTTTTCTCAACTACGTTTTCCTTAAATCCCTCACTAGTTTTCATAGCTAACCACTATAAGGTATTTTACTTACGTTCTTAACTATTTTATCATGAAAATTTCCTACGCGAATCCTCTTATTTAAAGGTTAATGCTAAAACTATTCTCAGCTTAACCTCTCTAACTTATCTAACGCTTCATCAAGCAAATCTATTATTTCTTCAATATCTTTAGACAATTCTTCATATTCATCTTCTATTTCTCTTAGTAAATCAATAGTATATTCAATGTTTTCTATAGCTTCACGAACCTTATCTTTAAAACTCATAATTATCACCTAAAACAGTTCTAACATTTAAAATGGTGGTGATTCCCTGCATATTTTAACCTAATACCTCCTATTAACTAATGGGAAGTGACATGCTACATAGTGATTATTACCGTAGAATATAAGTTTAGGTTCTTCCCGGGAACATATGCTTTCCGCATATGGGCATCTTGGATGCAGTCTGCAACCCGAAGGTGGATTTATTGGGTTAGCTATTTCGCCTTTTAACACTATTTTTTCTCTTTTTCTTCTTATAAGGGAAGGTACAGATGAAAGTAAAGCTTTAGTGTATGGGTGTAAGGGGTTATCTATTAATTCTTCTGTAGATGCTATTTCAACTATTTTTCCAAGGTACATTACTGCAATAGTGTCTGATATAAGTCTTGCAACGGCAAGGTCATGTGTTATGAAAAGTATTGACAAATTATATAACGATTTAAATTTCATTAATAGCTTAAGTATTGCTGCTCTAAGAGAAACATCAATCATGGAAACAGGTTCATCAGCAACAATAAATTTAGGTTTTAAAATCATAGCTCTTGCTATAGCAACTCTTTGTCTCTGGCCTCCAGATAGCTGATGAGGAAATAGCCTATAAAACATATGTGGTGGTGTTAAGCCCACATTTTCAAGCATTTTTAAAGCTTCTTCTTTGGCTTCTTTTTTATCAGCTATACCGTGAACTATTAAAGGTTCGGCAATTATCTCTCCAACGCGCATTCTAGGGTTAAGTGAAGCATAAGGGTCCTGGAAAATTATTTGTATTTTTCTTCGTAAAGGTCTAAGCTGTTTTTCATTAGCAAAAGTTATGTCTGATCCTTCAAAAACTATTTTTCCTGCATCAGGTTTCTCTAGTCGAACAATAAGTCTTCCTGTGGTTGTTTTACCGCATCCAGACTCACCTACTAAAGAGAAAACTTGTCTGCTAAACATTTTAAAGGATATACCATCAACAGCTTTTATAAATTGTTTCTCCTTAGCAAGTAGTCTTTCAAGAAAACTTTTCTGAACAGGAAAATACTTCTTTAAGTCAACTACCTCTAATTCGATCATAGCAACTCATCACCTATGCGTATAGCCAGCATTTCACATACCTATTCTCATTAATCCTTACCGTTGGTGGCTCTTTCCTCATACATTTCTCTATAGCATATGGGCATCTTGGATGGAATCTACAGCCTGAAGGAGGATTTGCTAGATCCGGTGGATTTCCTTTAATTTCCTTTATTTCTTTTCTAACAAACACGTCTGGTATGCTTTGGATTAAACCTTGGGTGTATGGATGTAAAGGCTTTGAAACTATTTCATCTGAAGGCGCATACTCATATAAGTGCCCTGCATACATTACAGCTATTTTATCTGCTCTTTCAGCTGCTAGTGAAATATCATGAGTTATAAGTATTATCGAAGTGTTTAGCTCTTCTTTAAGACTTGCAAGAAGTTCCATGATTCTATCTTGAACTATTACATCTAATGCTGTTGTAGGTTCATCAGCAATTATAAGTTTTGGTTTAAGAACCGTAGCTAAAGCGATCATAACTCTTTGTCTCTGACCTCCAGATAGCTGATGAGGATAGCTATCTAATCTATCTGGCGGTAAACCTACTTCCATAAGAGCTTTAGCTGCCATATCGTAAGCTTCTTTTTTACTTATATTTACATGTTCAAGTATTGTTTCAACGATTTGATCTCCAACTTTTTGTAACGGATCAAGACTTGTTAATGGATCTTGGAAAACCATTCCAATTTCTTTTCCTCTAACCTTTCTCATTTCAGATGATGAAAGTTTGAGAAGATTTTTCCCATCTAAGACTATTTTACCGCTGACAATTTTTCCTTGAGGCGGAAGTAGTCTAACTATAGCGTATCCTAAAGTTGACTTACCACTACCGCTCTCGCCAACAAGTCCAACCATTTCTCTTCTATTTATTGCTAAGGATACATCGTCTACAGCTCTAACTATACCTCTACCCGTATAGTAGTAAACCTTAAGATTTTCAATAGTCAATAATGTTTTCCTCATCTCTTCTCAGCTCCTCTTAAGCTCAGAATATCATTTAACCCTTCCCCTACCAGTGCAAAGCCCGCAGCTAGTAACATAATCATGAAGCCTGGAAATGCAACAAGCCACCAATATCCTGCTAGAAGATATTCATGACCTGCCCTTAAATCAGCACCCCAATCAGGTGTTGGTGGAGGTACGCTAAAACCTAAGAAGCTTAAGCCTGCTTCAGTTAAAATAGCATCTGCGATGTTCATTGTGAAAACAACTATGATTGTAGGTAAAAGGTTTGGTAAGATATGTTTAATAATTATTCTTGAGTCTTTGGCTCCAATAGCTTTAGCTGCTTCCACGTAAAGTAGCGACTTTATCGATAATGTTTGGCCTCTAACCATTCTAAAATATGTTGGAATATAAACTACGGCAATAGCAATTATAGCGTTAATCATGCTAGGCCCTAATACAGCGGCGATAGCCAATGCTAAAATTAAGCTTGGAAACGCATACATACTATCCATAACTATTGAAAACACTCTATCAACTATCCTACCATAATAGCCTGAAATTAATCCTAAGGGAACACCAATGCACATTGAAAGAAGAGTTGCTGATACAACAACGGTTAAAACTGTCCTACCACCGTAAAGTATTCTAGAAAACATATCGTAGCCTAAATTATTGGTGCCCATTAGATGGCTAGTTGATGGAGGCTGTAAAGCGTCACCTACCTTAATAATGGGGCTATACTGCGTTAGTAAAGGTGCTGTAATAGATAAAGCTATTATAGTTATAACTATAACTAGCCCTAGTTTGAGCATTAAACTTGCTTCTTTCAGCCATGGAGCCAGCATTTTTCTGATCAGTTCAAACCCTATGTTCACCGTTCTGAACCTCAATATCTTATCCTAGGATCTATAAGCGCATATAATATGTCAACAACAAGGTTGACTACAGAAACGAATATTGCGAAGAAAACTATAGTTCCTTGAATTGTAGTGTAATCCACGTATTTTATTCTCTCCAGTAGAAAAGTACCCATACCTGGCCATGAAAATGTTGTTTCAGTTAAAACAGCTCCTGTAAGTAATATCGCAAATTGGAGACCCATCATAGTTAGTATTGGGATAAACGCGTTTTTTAAAGCGTGTCTTAGAACCTTAAGTTCGCTTAAACCACGTGCTCTAGCGGCTCTAATGAAATCCTGCGATAAAACATCGATCATGTTTGCTCTAACAAGCCTGGTATATGCACCTGAAAGAACTATACCTAAAGTAAGTGATGGAAGTATTAGATGCTGTAAAGCATTTAATACTATATCATATCTTCCAGTAATTATTCCATCTAAAACATATAGTCCTGTGACCGTATTCCATCCTACGGTTAAACCCGGATCTATTCTACCTCCAATAGGCAATATTTTAAGATAAACACCAAAAATAAGTTGGAACATCATTCCAAGCCACGGTATGAATAGTGCATAAGCTATTATACTGTATAATCTTAACGTAGTGTCTACTTTAGTATAACATTTAACGCCAGCTACGGTTCCCGTGATTAAGCCTATGATTATACTTACTATAAATCCGAAAATAGTTAACTCTATTGTTGCAGGTAAGTGATCAAAGATCTCAGCTAAAACAGGCCTCTTACCCCATATAAGGGATCTCCCGAAATCGCCTCTAATAATACCTAAAATGTAGTCCATATATTGGACATGATATGGTTTATTTAGTCCTGCCTCCTCCTTTAACCTTTCAATATATTCTGGAGGTGCTTTCATACCTACCATTGCTGTTATAGGGTCCCCTGGCATAACTCTTAAGATAATGAAGACTATAGTTAATAGAGTGAACACTATAGGTATGGTCATTAGCGTTCTAACAATGATGTACGTTCTAAGGGCTGCCATAAACAATCACTTAGAGGATTAGTTATATGAAAAAAGTTTTTAAATTTAAAAATTTCCCTAAAACACTACCGGTCTACTCCTTCCAATACAGTAGCCAGTATCTAAACAGCATTGTTGGATCTAGTACTATTCCTCCAACGTTCTTCTTAGCAGCAACAAATAGCTTTCCTTGAATTAACGGTGTTATCGGTACTTCTTCAGCCAAAATTTCTTGTACCTGTTCATAATATGGTGTTCTTTCTTCGATTGTTTCCTTGACAGCTGCTTCATCAAGTAAGCTATCTACTTCCGGATTAGCATATCCTGAACCTGTCCATGCATTAGCAGCACTATGTAAGAATGGTGTAGTATAATCATCTGGGTCTATATAGTCTGGATACCATCCGTAGAGCGATAGTTGTAATGCTCCTTTACGTGTAAATTCGAGATATTGTGTCCACTCAGCGCTCTTAATTGTAACCTTGATCATACCTGTGGCTTCCCACTGCTCTTTAAGAACAGCTGCTAGGTCTTTCTCAGTATCTCCATAGTGTGTTGGCGTGTACCATAGTTCAACTTCTAATGGGTTATCTTCACTATATCCTGCTTGCTGTAGTAAGCTTTTGGCAAGTTCAACATTAGACCCTTCACCATACTTTTCTAAGAAAACATCTTTATGGCTCCACATGCCTTTAGGTATAAGGCTATATAATGGCTCCCAAGTGTCTAAATAAACTCTCTTGCAAATGTCGGCTCTATCAATAGCTGCTGCTAAGGCTTGTCTTACAAGTTTGTTATCAGTACCAGGCATTTTAACATTAATTATAATATACCTTATTGCAGCGCCTGGAACTTCTATAACTTGAAGATCCGGATTACCTTTAAGACTTTCAATATCTGCTGGATTTAGCGTTCTCCATGCGATATCTACTTCTCCTCTCTCTAATGCTAGTCTTAAGGTTGTAGCATCTTTGAAGAACCTTATAATTACTCTTTCAATCTTAGGTTTCTCACCATGATAGTATGGGTTGGCTTCTAAGACAAGTTCTTGATCTCTAACCCATTTAACAATCTTATATGGCCCCACTCCACCAGCTGTTTGATCACTGTCTATTTCATCAGGTTTGTAGTCTGGATGTACTGGGAAGTATGGTGGTGTTGCTAATAATGCTAAGAAGTAGGAGACAGGTTTTTTGAGCACAAATTTTACGGTGTAATCGTCGACGGCAACAACATCTTCAACAAACTCTGTCACCA
>Ga0190367_1000808_pt1 | contig 20442 bp, 26 predicted proteins | sample 4872181011_MG_FD_171838 | JGI IMG/M metagenome (GOLD analysis project Ga0190367, IMG submission 171838) | Hydrothermal vent microbial mat bacterial communities from Southern Trench, Guaymas Basin, Mexico - 4872-18-10-11_MG | ecosystem: Environmental > Aquatic > Marine > Hydrothermal vents >...
CTCTTTTTCCCGCCAACACCGATAAATTTGATTATTTCCCTTCTAATCTTATTTTGTAAAGCAATTAAGCCTATTTTGTGATCTTCAGTTGGGTCTCTTAACTTTCCTTCCCTCTTCAATTTTTCTAACCATTCTTGCTTTCTTTTCAGTAATTCATTCTTTTCCATATTTGATATCTACATCTAGTAAATATTAAGATTTTGGAATATTATTTGTCTTATTTGATATGACTAAACTACTAAAAAATTTGAAAAGTGAGATATAAAGCTGTAAGAATGTCGATTTTAAAAATCACTTAAAAAAATATTGTTATGATTTTTTCGATCAGGTATGAAATTTTAGTAGCCACTATAACTCCAACCCATATAAACATTGCAATTAAGGCCATCTCAATTCCGTATTTTAGTCTAAAAGTTCCAGTCGCTATAGCAGATAGAATATCTGTCAGAACAGCTGCGATTATAGCTACTCCAACGCCAAATCTTACCGTTAAAATACCATAAGTGCTATAAGAGGAATTGCTATTAGCCCACCCAAAATTGCGATTAAGTATGGATTAATTCCACCCGCTTTCGAAATAACAGCACACATCCCTGCAATTCTTGGACACATAATGAAAAATGCAAAAGCTAAAGATAAAATAACGTAATTCCAGTTCATATCAAAATTGAGAATTTAAATTTTAAAATATTTATTGGAAAGAGATATTAGGAATTTAAATTTTATATTTATTTTTAAACTTTTTTAAACGATTCAAATTAGATAAATTAGAGTCAAATCTATCCAAATAAAAATATAAATAATAAAAATAAAAATAAATTGATATTTAATCAATTTCTTCTCTTATCACTCCAGCTTTTCTAAGTCTTATTACCCTTCTAATGAATGCTTCGTAACTAATTGCAGCTCTTCTTTTCCTCTCTAAATCTGCTTTCATTATTGCCCAGATATTTTTCCAATTAAGTCCTTGTGGTCTATATTTCCTAACATATTGTAAGATTTCATCATCTGTAACTTTTGGTGGTCTCCCCTTTTGCTTTCCAGCATCCCAAGCTAATTGTTGTCTCTCTTTCCTCTTCTTTAACTCGAAATTTGCAAAGAATGTGAGAGTTTCTAAGAGTATGTTCGCTACAAGTTTGTGAACATCATCAGCTTTCTCATCGAACAGATAATTTATCCAAAACTCTTCTCTGCTAAGCGATATCAGTTTTATTTCCCTGTCCTTGAAATAATCTATTGTATTCTTTATATCCAAACTATCTCTTGCTATTCTGTCAAGGGCAACTACTATTACTGCATTAACTTCGTTATCTTCTATGAATTTCATCAGTTTCTTTCCACCTTCTCTATCCGCGAATTTTTTCAGCCCAGATACTCCTCTATCTTTAAATATTTCAAGTAATTTTATCCTATTTTGTTTACAGTACTCTTGTATTGCCCTTATTTGGTTTTGTTCATCTTGAGCCGATGTCGATACTCTTACATATCCTACTGCTTTCATTGCAAAAATGTTAGTAACTTTTGCAATTTATAGCTGACGTAATTTGTACTTTTGCAATTTATTGTAGAAGAGGACTTAATCAATCACAAAAAATAATGGTGAATAGGGCATTCTTAATACAATAATTACAATAATTAATGATATTATTAAGAAATTCAATAACCTCATCAACAAATATAATTTTATATTTCTTACACAGTGGAAAGCAAAATAGTTTAATTTTTTTCTCTAGCTCTATTATACTCACATTTTTTAGATCATTCTTAACGCTCTTAACATCATTAGTAATTTATTCACTCTTTCAAAACTTTAATTTTTAAATCATATCAACTGAGTCGTTACACTAGATTGTGGACGATTTAAGATACTTCATCAACAATGTTGTATCACTACCCTGGCTGAAGTAATATAGGAGGTTATATTTTTATGTTTTTTTTCTTATTATCTTTCTTGAAATGAAAGACAAACGAATAAAACATCATATGTAATAAAAATGTATATTCAATATATATAGTAAAATAATAAATTTTACATATAATTTTATAGATCGTAATAGCAGAAAATAAAATGGGACTATAGATTATAGTCTTGTATATGTTTAGATCATTAGCTTCAAAGGTAGAAGTTTCATAGATAAGTAGAGGAGAACGGGGATATTTAGCTCAAATCTTCAAGTAAATCTCTTACAGCTAATCTCACTGCTTGTTCACTGTTGTACTTTGGTTTCCAACCGATCTTTTTTAGCTTCTCAATTGACAGGAGCATAATAGGAACGTCTCCCTTCCAACCTCTTTTACCACCAGTAAATTTGAACTTTGGACTTAACCCCATCTCTTCACAGACTATTTCTGCAATCCTTTTAACCTTAATCTGATCCTCAGTTCCAATGTTGAAGATGTTTACGTTATCGTCTGCTTTTAATCCATAAAACATCGCATCTACACAGTCTTCTATGTATATGTAGGATTTATTTTGCTCACCATCTCCAAGTATCTCAAGTTCATTCGGGTTCTTCTTGAGTTTCATTATGAAATCGTATATCACTCCGTGATTACTACGTTTCCCGATTACATTAGCGAACCTGTATATCCACGCTTGGAAGTCAAATGTATGGCAATACGATTCGATTAACGCTTCACATGCAAGCTTAGATGCTCCATAAATACTAATCGGATGAGTTGGATAATCCTCTGGAGTTGGAATCAGTTTTGCTTCACCGTAAACAGTTGATGTAGATGTAAAGATTATTCTATTAACCCCTACTCTTCTCATAGCCTCCAAAAGTCTATAAGTAGCTAAAACGTTGTTCCTATAGATCTCTTCTGGATTTACACTACCAACTCTTACATCTGGATTTGCCGCGATATGCCAAACCTCATCAGCACCTCTTATTAAATCGATTATGTCATCGTATGCCAAATCGACTTTATAAAACTCTGCACTTTTATTAACATATTTAAGCTTACCTGAAGATAAATTATCTAATACCACAACTCTGTCGATTTCGACAAGTCTATCAACAACATGACTACCAATAAATCCAGCACCGCCCGTAACCACAATCATTGAGAAAGGTTTTAAAGAGAGACGTTATATACATTTTCTGCAACGAGGTGATAATATGTTACCAAGCCAAATGGTCAAATCGCTGATAGGGAAAAAGATAAGGGTTGAAATGAAGGGCGAGGAAAGCGAACTTGTTGGGAAGTTAGAGGGTGTAGATGAATACATGAATCTCTACCTAACGAATGCATTCGAATACAAAGATGGTAAGAAGCTTAGAAATCTTGGGGAAATCGTGCTCAGGGGAAATAACATAATTCTCATTCAGCCGTACGAATGACGGACTTTCAGATAACTGATACCAGAGAGGAAATACTTAAAATTCTAAGGGAAAAAGGAGAGGTACTACAAAAAGACCTCTGGAAGGAGTTAAACATAGACAGCAGTAAATGTTCAAGGATACTCCGAAAACTCGAGAAGGAGGGGTTAATTAAGAGGATAGAGGTCGTAGTAGATGGAGTAAAAACTTTTAAGATAGTTCCAGCTGAAGCAGAGGTTGAAGAGGAGGAAGAGGAGGAATTAGACTTAAAAGCTATAATGGAGAGAATGGAGGACATAACTGGATTACCACCGTGCTACGGTTGCTTAGAAAAGGAATGTGAAGCCGTGAACTGTTTAAAACTTGAAGTCTGGTTTTTGAGGAGATGTCGTATGGGTTAGATAAGGAAAAATGAGAAAATAACTGCGAATATACCCGTCAAGAATATTCCATCAAAGGTTCCAGCTCCACCTATGCTCACAACTCCAGAACCGATTTGTTCTACGTCCTTTAAGTGCAAGATATCCGCACCGAATAGGGCTGCTAATACACCACTCGTAAATGAGAGCTTTGGTAACAGCAGTATCGGATATCCAAGTAATACGAGTGAGATAAGGCTCGAAAGTGATGCGATCACAGGGGGTATGAATACTGGAACCGCTATACCAACTCCCGGTATCGGCTTGGCGTAGTAGTATATAACTGCAGTTGAAATTGTAAAAGCCAATAAAAAGCATGAAATCGGTAACTCCGATAACAACCTCAAGGCTAAAATGACTGGGAATACGCAACCACCTAAGTTTACGGCAATCGTTATCTTTTCCCGCTTTCTAACGGTATACATAAAGCCGAATACGTAATACTTCATTACTATCTCTCTGCCCTCCTTCTCGTATATCGGAATGTTCACAAAGCTACCGAGTATAATCATCAGAAATATCCAAAGAGCTTCGCTATAACTCAAGCCGAACAGGATTTGGAATATCCTAGAGCTCGTAAATACGAAGAAGACTGTAAAAAACGGTAAGACAACGAGTAGTAAAAATATCGGAAGTATTAGCGGGGGAAATACGAAGTCTCTCACGATCTCATCTTCCTCTTATCTACAACGATGTAGTCCTTTAAAGCCCTAACGAATTCGAATGGAATTATGTAATATCCCTCCTCCTTCTTAAAATTGGGAATATCGTTTAAAGGCTTCACTATTAAGCTCACAAGTTCTCCAGTTCTAAAGTTTACAGTTATGTTGTAAAGCCTGCCAACAACAGTTCCATCCGAGAGGACAACAGTTTTCCTTGCAAGAGACTTCGCCGGTATTCCAGCCATTACATAGTGTTTTTGGCTTAACATATATAAAACCTACTTTTCCCTCGTTACAAGGTAATCGGCCAAATTCATCAGTATTCGCCTCTGCTCAGAATCAGGTAAGATTTCTAAGTGTTTCTTACCGTTTTCAACAAACTCTTTTGCTCTCTTTTTTGCGTAATCTATAGCTCCACATTCTATTAGCCTTTTGACATCCCTTCTAATCTCTTCAAAACTTGCCTTTCCCTTTCCAAACGTTTCAAGTCTTACACCCTTTTCCATGGCTTTTATAACGATAAGCGTTTTCTTACCTTTGAGTAAATCGCTACCCCAATCCTTACCTATGTCTTTGCCTATTAAATCCAAGACATCGTCGTGAATTTGAAATCCAATTCCACACAGCAATCCGAAATTCCAAAGGGATTCAACTACTTCATCGCTCTCACCGAATAAAATCGCTGGAAGTGATGCAGAATAAGCTATTAGAACTCCAGTTTTCAGCTTGACCATCTCTAAATATTCCTGCTCTGTTATTAAATCCCTGCTTTCGTAACTCAGATCTAAGTACTGTCCCTCACAGATTTTAACGCATACATCAGCCAATCTGTTTACAGCTTTGACTATGTTCTCTCCCTCAACATCGCAAATCGTTATAAGTCTGAATGCTTCAGCAAAAAGTGTATCTCCAGCTAAAATCGCTACCGATTCCCCGTAAACCTTGTGAACTGTTGGAACTCCTCTTCTGAGTTCGTCTCTATCCATTATATCGTCATGAATCAATGTGAAGTTGTGAATAGCTTCAATGCTAACTATTGCTGGCATTATCTTTTTGTAATCTCTTCCCAAGCATTCGGTTACAAGTATAGATATAACTGGTCTCAATCTCTTCCCACCAGCCTCTATTAGATGCATGGATGCATTATATAAGCCTTTTGGCTCTTTAATCGGCAAGAACTCTTTTATGGCCTTATTAACGATTTCAGCTCTCTTTGCTATTTCATCCTTAAGCATCTACCTCACCCTACAAAACACTTTAACGTCTATTCCTCTAAACTCAAGCCAGTCTTTTAACTTTCCAGTTATAAACAACTCCACACTTCTCAGATCTTTTACTTCAGAGCATCCAGTTAAGAACATCGCAATCTTAAATCCCTTACTGAAGTATTCAATTTCCCTCTTAACATCTTCTGAACTTTTAACCGCTGCTTTTAAAAACGGAAGTGCAGCACTTGCAATTTCAGCACCTAACGCTACACTCTTGGCGATATCTATTCCACTCCTTATACCTCCAGTAGCTATAACTGGGAGTACCCTATAACAGTCTACAACGCTAAAAGCAGTTGGGATTCCCCAATCCCAGAAATCCCTACCAACTTCTCTTGTAACCTCATCTTTAGCTCTGTAAACTTCAACACCACTCCAAGAAGTTCCACCCTTTCCTCCCACATCTAAAGCCTTAACTCCAGCATCTCTTAACATCACTGCGACATCTCTACTCATCCCAGCTCCCGTTTCTTTGGCTATCACTGGCACTCTTAATTCTTTGCAAACCTCTTCTATAGCCTTTAAGCAACCCTTGGCGTTTAAATTTCCTTCCGGCTGGATGGCCTCTTGCAAGAAGTTCATGTGTATCGCTACAGCATCTGCATCTATCATTTCAACGGCTTTTTCAACGAATTCAACTCCATACTCCAAAACCTGAGGTAAACCAACGTTTGCGTATACAAAAGCCTTCGGTGCGTATTCCCTTACAACTGTAAAACTGTCTGCAAGACTCTCATCTTCGATTGCGGCTCTTTGACTTCCAACTCCCATTCCTATTCCGGTTTCTTCAACCGCGATAGCTAAGTTCTTGTTTATCTCCTTTGTATCTGGATGACCACCAGTCATAGACGCTATCAAAAACGGAAAGCTTAGTTTCTTGCCTAGGAATTCAACGGAGGTGTTTATCTCATCGAAATCTATTTCTGGAAGGGACTTGTGTATAAGCATAACGTCTTCCAATCCAGTATAACTCGATTCGACTTTCTCGGTTAAACAAATCCTTATGTGGTCGATCTTTCTCTTAGACGTACTCATACGATCACCTTAGTTCCTATTTCTTCTCCTCTAAGGAATTTTTCCACGTTTTCAGCTGAACCCTTAAACACGAACACTTCGCATCTGATCTTTGAATTAAAAATCCTTTCGAGTTTCCCCCTCATTCCCCCAGTTACATCACTCTTACCACTTGCAAATCCCACTGAATTCAGCATAGATTTATCGAAAACGTCTAAGACTTTTCCGTTGTAAATAATTCCATCTACATCAGTCGCAAAACCAATCCTTTCAACATCTAACTTTTCAGCTAGAAACACAGTAATTTCGTCACCCGATAAGACCTCAAATCTACGCTCTTTCGAATTGTAAACCATGTCCCCATGTAAAACTGGAAGAAAACCTTCATCCACAATAGATTTCAGAAATTCCAAATCACATTTAAGTTCTATATCCCTTTTGAAGAATAAAAGTGGATGAATTGGTAAAACCGCTACACCGTAATCTGAAAGGGTTTTACAGATCATTTCGTTCAACCTCTTGCAAGCTAAATGCGTAACACTTATTCCAAATATATCCCTTCTCTCTTCAAGCCTATACCTTTCGACGTATGGATGTCCAAAAGATCCAGCCCCGTGAATGAGTATTAAATCATCTGGATTTCTTGCTATAACTTCACAGATCTCCTTAATTCTATCAGTTCTTGCTGAATCCAATACATCTCTTCTCTTTTCGGTTATAACGGAACCACCGATTTTAAGAATCTTCAATCCTAACTCCCTCCTCATTACATCTAACTCTTATCCCCATTGGGATTTCTCTCTTAGCAATCCCGAATATGCAACCCCCTCCACCTGCTCCAGTAATCTTTGTCTTATATCCGAGTTCTTCAAGCTTTGCAATCGTTCTATCTATCTCTGGAGTACTAACACCTAAAGCTCTTAAAAGCGATTGATTAATTCCTATCAACTCTTCTAAAACTTCTAAGTTTCCGATGTTTTCAAAGGCTTTAATTGCTATTTCATCTATTGCATCAAAGATCTTTTCAATCACATCTGTATACCTCTCCCTAAGAATTGCTACTCTTTTAACCATTTCAGCTGTGGACTTCTCTCCAAGCATGACTACGAATAAATCGTATGGAATTTCAACTCTCTTCTTATCTGGAATTAACCAAGCTCCACCAAATGTAGAGATGAACGGATCAGTCCCACTTGCCCTTCCTTGAACGTCTAATTCAACCGCTTTAGCAATCTCAAATATGTCTTCATTGCTTAATCCTGCTTCAAATTCCTCACTTAAAGCCTTTAGTGTTGCAACAGTTACAGCCGCTGAACTCCCCAAGCCAGAACTCATCGGAATTTCACTACTAATTCTTATCTCTGCACCTCCTATATCTTTGTATTCGCAAAACCTCTTTACGGCATAACTTATATACGGATGAACTTCAAAATCCAAGCTTGTTTTGCCGAGTGGAGAAATTATCCTAAAATCATTACTCCTCTTTACCTCTACGTAACATCTAAGACTTATAGCTGAAACAAGTGCATGTCTTTTATAAACCACTGCATGCTCACCGAACAGTATTATCTTACCCGGAGCAGAAGCCTTCATCGGTTTTCCATAGGGAATACTATTTAAAGCTTTTAGTATAGGTCGTTGTATGAAAATAGTTTTCCATCCCAAGTTTTACGAGGAGTACACATCTGATCCAGCGGCTGAAGCTGGTAGAATGGAGGCAATAGTGAAGGAACTAAAAGACTTTGAATTCGTTGAGCCTGAGCCAGCTAAAAGAGAAGACATCTTGCTCGTTCACACTGAAAGACATTACGAATACGTTAGGAGTATGCCAGTTGTATACGAAGTCGCAATGCTCGCAGTTGGCGGTGCGATAAAAGCGGCTAAAATCTCCTTTGAAGAGCCGGCGTTTGCCGCTATAAGACCTCCTGGTCATCACGCAAGTCCAGATAGCTGTTGGGGGTTCTGCTACTTCAACAACGTAGCTATTGCCGTTAGAAGACTTATAAGAGATGGTCTAATAAAGAAAGCGGTAATAGTAGATTTCGATTTACACTTCGGAGATGGAACAAATAACACGTTTAAAGATGACAAAAACGTGGAATACTTTCACATGCCTTCTGGAGACGTTAACAGCATTGCGGAGTTTTTAGAAAGAGCAGAATACGACATAATAGCGGTATCAGCCGGTTTTGATAAGCATAAAGACGACTGGGGAGGGATTCTCGAAACAGAAGATTACAGAGAAATCGGTAAGATTGTAAAGGAATTTGCAGAGGAGAAATGTTACGGTAGGAGATTTGCAGTATTGGAGGGAGGATATAACCACTTGGTCCTCGGTAAAAACGTCAGAGCTTTTGTTGAGGGTTTAAAGTAGTGAGATACTTGTCTTAATTTTAGGTAAACACTAATTAAGACTTGTAAAGACTAAAAATCATGTGGGATTGGAAAATCCTAAGACCAGATGCCATAGCGGTTTGGAAAAATCCGATTGTTAAGGATAGGCTTAATTGGTATTACAGAGTCATGAGAGATGAAATGCCAGCTAAATTCGTTGTCTGTAGAAAGATCGATGTAGAATACGATATCAAGAGTTTGGAGATTGATGAACTTTGGAGGATTCACGATGAAAAAGCTAAAGTCTTCAATGAGCTATTAAATTCTGTAAAGGATGGAAGGCTTAAGATCGATAGAATTCCAGATAAGAACCCGAACTTTTTGGATTTAAAAGTTGAAATAGCTTACAGAATGCTTGAGAGTTGTGAATTTTGTGAGAGGAGATGTGGGATTAATAGAAAAAAAGGAGAGATCGGTGTTTGCAGAGTTAAAGAGCCAAACGTTCACAGCTGGTTTCACCACTACGGTGAGGAATCGCCGTTAGTTCCAAGTGGAACTATATTCTACGGTGGATGTAATTTCAAATGCGTGTTCTGTCAGAACCACGATATAAGTCAAGAATTCCCGCAGGGAGGAGTTGTAGTCGATGCAAAAAAGCTTGCAATTATGCAAGCTGAACTCAGGAGGAATGGGGCGAGAAATATAAATCATGTAGGAGGAGATCCTACTCCAAATCTACACGTGATACTTGAAAGTCTTAAGTATTTGAACGTAAACGTCCCACAGCTCTGGAACAGTAACATGTACTGCAGTGCTGAAACTATGAAGTTACTTAGAGAGGTTATCGATATATGGTTACCCGATTTGAAGTATGGGAATGATAGATGTGCTGAGAGGTTGAGTTTAGTCAAGAACTACTGGAGCGTCGTAACACGTAATATAAAATGGGCACACGACTGGAGTGATATAATAATAAGGCATCTCGTTCTACCAAATCACTTGGAGTGCTGTACTAAACCGATACTGAGCTGGATTGCAAAGAACTGTCCAAGGGCTTTAGTAAACATAATGGAGCAATATAGGCCAATGTTTAATGTTTTAAAGCATCCAGATAAGTATAGCGATATAAACAGAAGACCAAGTATAAGAGAGATGGAGGAAGCCTACAGTTATGCAAGAGAACTTGGGATAGTGTACGAGCCAGTTAGTTAGTAATTGAAATTATATAAAATAAAAATAGATAAGACTTTAAATTCCATTAAGATCTAAAACATTACGTGTTGTTTTTGCAAGGGCATTACTGTTTATCTTAGAATTTCCTCGATAACCCATTTAATGGCAAATTTCATCAGTTTCTCATCGTCGAAGTCAAATACATCGTAACCCTCTCTATACACAATATACCTAAACCGATCTAAATCGAAGCATGCAGTGTATATAGTCTCAACTTCTTCTCTACTGAGTTCTCTCTTGCACTCGTTTTTTGCAGAAATCAACTCCATAAACAAATCGTTCATTTCGTTGTACTTCTCTGCACCTTGATCTCTAACCCACTCCTCAACTGTCCACTCCTTTTCCTCTTCAAAACCCTTACAGAATTCTTCCCTGATTACGTAGTAGTACTCTTCATCACCGACTTTTACCCTTGCTAATGGATATAACCTACAAGAGCCCGGACGATCTTCGTATATCGTGCAACCCTCATCGCTTACAAATGGACATTTCGGCTTTGTTTTTAATGTTACAACTGGTAAACCTGTGTAATAGCCGATGTGCCATGTTGTATACTTCTTCAGAAACTCAGTAGAGCTAATTCCAAGTCTATTCTTAATCCGTACGATATCGTATGGCATCAGAAATAAGTTTATATTTCTACAGCATACGTTGAAACACTCCAATCCACTATGACACAGAAATCTGAATTTATCCTTAAGGCTTAAAGGCTCGGATTCCATGGATTACAATGCTCAGTTGATATTTAATTTTTAACGAAAAAAATTTAAAAAAGTGATTAGGCTTTAAAAGGTGAAGGTTGCTGTGATAGGCGGTGGAGCTGCTGGAATGACTGCCGCTTCGAGAGTAAAAGCCTTACAACCGAGTTGGGATGTAAAGGTATTTGAGAGGTCAAACTTCGTAAGTCATGCACCTTGTGGGATTCCATTTTACTTAAGAGGAGATGCAAAGAGGTTAGAGGATTTATGCACGTATTCTGCTGATTACTTCAGGCGGGAGAGGGGAATAGACGTTCACATGAACGCAAAGGTTACAGAAGTTAAGGACGGGGTTTTAGTCGTTGAAGAGGGGGGAAGGGAAAGGGAATACGAATGGGATGTGTTACTGTTTGCTACTGGTTCAAAAGCCCTAAAGCTGAACTCGGAAGATTTGAATGGCATTTACTACTTAGACCGCATGGAAAAATTAGAGGAAATTAAGAGAAGAGTTCTGAAAGCTGAAAACATCGTTGTAATCGGCTTGGGTTACATAGGAATTGGAATTGCTGATGCAATTGTTAGTCTTGGGAAAAGATTAACGATTATAGAAGCTAAGGAAAGACCACTGCCAGAGTTTGATGCGGAAATCTCAGCAATTCTAAAATTAGAGGTTGAAAAGTTTGCAGAACTTAAACTAAATGAAAGTGTTATCAGTTTTGAGGGAAAAGATGAGGTTAAGAGAGTTATAACGAATAAAGGTGAGTACAAATGCGATCTTGCAATAGTTGCAATAGGATTAGAACCAAATACGGATATAGCTAAGGGTTTCGTAAAACTCGGTAAGAACAACGCTATAAAGACGAATAGTAGAATGCAGACGAGTAGAGAGAATGTATACGCCGCTGGCGACTGTGCAGAGACAAAGAACCTTATCACTGGAAGGCCAGATTGGATTCCTTTAGCTGTTCCAGCTAATAAAACCGGATACGTCGCTGGGGTAAACATAGCTGGCTATGAAATGCATTACCCCGGCTCTATAAGGAGTCAACTCACGAGTTTTCAGAACTTGGAAATAGGTAAAGTTGGGCTAAGTGAGTGGGAGGCTATAAGAGAAGGTTATGAAGTAGTTTCTTCTTTCATATCGTCTAAATCGATTGCGAGGTATTTGCCAGATGAGCTAATACATCTGAAAATGGTAGCGGATAAGAGTGGAAGAGTTCTCGGAGTTCAAGCAATTGGTAAAGGTGTAGCTATGAGAATTTATGCGGCATCAGCTATGCTGTATAGGGGTTGTAACGTAGTTGAAGCGTTTTTTACAGAATTACCCTACTATCCAAAGTTTTCAAGGGTATGGGATCCAATTGTGATAGCTGCGAGAAAAATCTTTAGAAAGTTGAAGATACCTTGAGTAATGGAGAGTCATGTAAAGTGGGGTTTGGGATTTTTGGTACTTGGATTGATATTGGAGATAACAATCCCTACTCTTTTCATAGTGGATACTGCACTAATAGTTTTAGGGGTTCTTTTAATACTGTTCGGAGGGAGAGAGAAAAGAATTGAGGAGGTGAGAGATTGATAGTCACAACGACTGATTTCATTCCGGGTTATGAGGTAGTTGAAGTCTTGGGAGTTGTGTTCGGGAATACCGTTAGGGCTAAGCATATAGGAAAGGATATAGTAGCTGCGCTAAAAAACGTAATAGGTGGAGAAATAGAGGAATACACTGAGATGCTCAGAGATGCAAGGATAGAAGCTCTGAACAGAATGATAAACGAAGCGAAAAGACTTGGAGCGGATGCAGTTGTAAACGTTAGGTTTGCTACAGCCCAAACAATAGGCGGCGCTGCTGAGCTTTTGGCATATGGGACAGCTGTAAAGCTTAGAAGAATATGATCGAGGAAGCTGTAAAGATTGGTAAACTATTGGCAAACTACAGACTTGTAGATGGAGCAAGTGGAAATATAAGCTTTAGAAAAGGGAATAAAATAGTTATAACAAAAACCGGTGTAAACTTAGACGATTTAAATGCAGATTCATTTGTAGAGTTGGAGCTGAATGAGGAAAATCCAGATGCTTCAAGCGATTTGATAGTTCACAGAGAGATATACAAGAAAACAGATTATAAGGCTGTTGTGCATTGTCACGGTGTTTTCAACGTTGTTCTAAGCCTTAGATTTGACGAAATTAAACCGATAGATTTAGAGGGATCGCTTTACTTCGGAAGGATTAAAGTAGTTGAAGGAGAGTTTAGGAGTAGAGAACTTGCGGAAAGGATAGCCAATGCGATAAAAGAGAGAGGAGTTGTAATAGTTAGAGGGCATGGAATATATTCAGCTGGAGTATCGCTTAGGGATGCGTTCAACAAAGCCTGCTACGTAGAACACTCATGCGAAATAATATACAGACTACTCCTCCTCAATAAGCTTTAGCATTGCATAAGCTGGAAAAACCTTGGAGAAATCTCCGTAAACTTCTGAAAGTTTTATGCATTCACAAATCTCCTCAACTAAAAATTCACCTATTCCACATGCAAAGACTTTCATATCTCTGCTGAGTTTTTCTTTAATTGCATCTGATAGCATTTTCTTCATGCTTTCCTTAGCCTTAAAAGCCAATTCCTTAGCTTTTTCAACACCTAACTCCTCTAAATCACAGCAAAGAGTTCTGGCAAGTCTCCTTAAACAGTCTTCATAACTCTTTCCTCTCCCATCTGGGGTTTCGCATGTGTAGTCTTTTTCACTTATATCACCTGTCACAACAAATACATCGGCTGTGATCGCAAAGTATTCGGGGCATAATGGAACTCCTTCGAATTCCCTTAAGACGTAAAAAACTGGAGTCCTTAGAATTCCAAAGTATAGCAATTCTCTCCTTTTTAATCTTTCGAAATCCGTCTTTGCCGCTTCAATTCTATCTGTAACTGGTACTGTAACTGGTATTAAATCCGTCGTAGTAGAGCCTATATCCACAAACAGGAAATTCCTGTATCCCTCCTTCAACAAAAACATAACTGATGCAACCCAATTGCTGGCAGCAAAATCTCTTGGCTTATCTATTTCATCTTTAAGCTCTCCATCCAGATTCAGAAAGTATACTTCTCTGAACACTTCTTTGCAAACATCTGCAATGAATTCTATGCCTTCTTCCTTGTTCTTGAATACATCAGATAGTTCCGCTGTTATCACAACTCCAACCCTATCCGGGTTATACTTTTTTGCAATTTCCGCTAAGAGATATCTAAGCTTGTCCTTAAACTTCCATATCGGATTGTATATTATCTCGTAACCCCTACTAAACGCCACTTTTACGTTCGCACCACCTATATCAATCCCTAAGGAACGCATCTAACTTTACCTCCTTAAACGAGAACTCCTGATAGTCGTATCCAACTGGATATATCTTGGATGCAATCGAATGGGGTGGGAAGAAGTGACCTAAATGCGTCAAAACTACCTTTTTAGCGTTTATAGATTTTGAAAGTTCTAAAGCCTCTTTTGCGTTCATGTGCTTTCTAAACTTACCGCTCGGAGCTAAGGCTTCAACTATAAATAAATCTGGATTCGTAATCTCATCTAAGCTCTCCTTTGGGATGTCTCTATTCGTATCACCACTCACAACTACTCTATATCCATTCCATTCAAGCTTTACTCCAACTGCTTCAACTGGCGGGTGATTAACTGTAAAAAGTGTAAACTCAATCCCAGCGATTTTAAACGGTTTAAACTCCTCCACTTCAACCCGTTTATACTTTAAAAACCCCATATATTTCCCTATGTCTTCATGGATTTGAGGAGTTGTGTAAACGACGACATCATCCTGAACTCTGTAAAACTCTCCAAATCCCCCAAAGTGATCGAAATGACAGTGTGTCCAGATAACTGCATCAACTCTCTCAATTCCATTGTCGAGTAACTGACGTCTTAAATCTGGGGATGTATCGATTAGAATAACTTTTCCGTTGTTTTTTATTAAAACCGAAAACCTCTTCCTCTCCCAGCCCCTTCTCCTTGCATCCTCGCAAGTTTTGCAATGGCAATTTATAATTGGGGTCCCAGTTGAATCTCCAGTTCCCAACAGTTTTATTATCATATCAATAAGTGGCTTTGAGCTTTAATCTCTCCTTGATATCTCTAATAGCTTTTAACAGATCCTCCTGATTCAACTCCTTTCTGCCGTTTAACAAAGCCTTTAATACAGCTTCCCTCACAACTAACTTTATCTCAGCTCCCGTGAATCCGTTTGTCTCTTTAACGAGTTCATCTATATTGAAATCTCCCTTAACCTTGGAAAGCGAGATTTCAAAAATCCTCTTCCTAATGCTTTCGCTCGGCTCTGGAAACTCAACTATTTTATCGAATCTTCTCCAAACAGCTGGATCAAGGAGACTCGGATGATTCGTTGCCGCGATTAATATCACTCCATCTTTAACAAGGCTAATCTCGTCTATCGATTTGAGCAGAGTATTCACAGCTCTTTTAATTGCAGCATGCTCGTCACTTGTTCTCATCTTTGCGATGTAGTCGAATTCGTCTATAAAGAGTATACAGGGATTCAGAAGTCTCGCAATTTCGAAAACCTTCTCTATGTTCTTAGAAGTCTCACCCAAGTATTGGCTTGTTATCATAGAGAGTTTAACTTCAACCAATGGTAAGTAGAGTTTTTTGCTCAAAGCTCTTGCAGTAGTGGTCTTTCCAGTGCCCGGTGGGCCTATGAAGAGGAGCTTCCCAATATCTGTTAACCCTATCTTCTTTAAGAACTCCCTCTCCTTAATTGCAACCTCTAACTTTCTTATTTCTTCTACTTGATCATCTGTTAATGCAACTTCTTCAAATTCAACTGGAATCTCCTCGGGTGAGAATATCCTTACAAGACTTAGCATTTCTCTTGTTTCCTCGTTTTTCTCAAGCTCAGATATCTTCTTTTCAAGCCACTCCTTATCTCCATGCATGGGTAGTACATATCTCTTAGCGGATTCGTATGAAACGTCTAAGTGATCAAAGTTTTGGTAGTAATAAGCCAAAACGGGATTTCGCTTTATGACTTCTAAGCCCTTAGAAGCCAACCATTTTGTTGCGAGTTCAAAAGACGTAAGCTTTAGTTGTTTTGAGAAGTTGTTTAGATCTATAAACGGTAGACCCCTTATATCGACTTTTCCAGCGTATCTCTCAGCCATATCCTTCTTAACTACAAGTGGTCTCTTCAAGCCCGAGCGGTAAAAGAGTTTTCTAATCTGCTTTGGAATATCGTCTTCACTTAGTTCTTCGTATCTATTATATATCTCCGCTGTTAACAGTAGTTCCACAAGTTTTACCTGAGTCACTTCTAATCAAAGCACCTCATTGATTTTAAAGGTTTTGGAATTATTGCTTATTTATTTTTTTGAAAGTAAAACCTTAAAATGCATCGTCGAATTCTGCGAGTTATGAAGAGTGGTTACGAAAAAATAGAATGGGCTGAAAGACACATGAAAGTCCTCGCAAAGATTAGGGAAGAGTTCAAGAGGGAAAAACCGTTAGAGGGTTATAGAATAGGAATGGCTTTACATGTAGAAGCAAAAACAGCAGTTTTAGTAAAGACTTTAGTTGAAGGTGGTGCTGAAGTTGCAATAACTGGATGTAACCCTTTAAGCACGCAAGACGATGTTGCAGAGGCTTTGAGAGATATGGGTGTTAAGTGCTTCGCTAAAAGGGGTTTAAGCCGGGAAGAATACTATAAAGCTTTAAACAGGGTTATAGACACGAAACCAGACATAGTTGTAGACGATGGTGCGGATTTGATATTTCTCCTACATGGTGAGAGATCGGATTACGCTGATAAAATTTTGGGTGCAAGTGAGGAAACTACAACCGGTGTTTTAAGGCTTAAGGCTATGGAAAGAGAGGGAGTTTTGAAGTTTCCAGTTATAGCTGTAAACGATGCGTATACGAAATACTTATTCGATAACAGATATGGAACAGGGCAATCGACCATGGATGGAATACTGAGAGCTACAAATATACTAATAGCTGGGAAAACGGTTGTAGTGGCTGGTTATGGGTGGTGTGGTAGAGGAATAGCTATGAGAGCAAAGGGCTTAGGAGCTAATGTAATCGTTACAGAAGTAGATGAGATCAGGGCATTAGAGGCTGTTATGGATGGATTTAGGGTTATGCCAATGAAAGAAGCCGCTAAATTGGGAGATATCTTTATAACTGCTACTGGTAATATAAACGTAATTAGAGAGGAGCACTTTAGGCTTATGAAAGATGGAGCTATTTTGGCAAATGCTGGACACTTCAACGTTGAGATCTCTATTCCAGATTTGGAAAGAATTAGTAAGTCCAAGAGGGTTATAAGGGGGTACATAACTGAATACAACCTAGGAGATAAGAAACTCTACTTGTTAGCTGAGGGAAGGCTCGTGAATCTTGTTGTTGGAGAAGGACATCCGATAGAGGTTATGGACATGAGCTTTTCAGATCAAGCTCTGGCAATAAAGTATATAGCTGAAAATCACGAGAAGTTGGAAAGGAAGGTTTACAGACTTCCAGATGAGTTGGACAGGAAAGTTGCAAGGCTTAAGCTAGAGAGTATGGGAATAAAAATAGATAGACTTACAGATGAACAGATAAGGTATTTAAGCGATTGGAGACATGGAACTTAAAAATTAAAAATTATTATATTATTATTTGATGTCAGTAAAACGTCTTAAAAATTCTAATAGTGGCCCAACATCGTTGAAATCTCCCAACGATGAAACACTACTAAAAATCTTACCCTACAAAATTATAGATATTTTATATTAAAGTTATTAAACATTATGTCGCCTTATGAAATCTAAAACCGTTTTTAGCACAACCCTTTTCACATCGTTCAAATCCCTTTCGGCATTTATCACAACTACGTTGTCATTCTTCAGAGATAGGAAAATCTCTCTAACCCTTCTCAAATACTCTAAATCTTCAAATCTATCAGGCTTTCTCTTATTCTTAATCCTCTGAAGACCGATTTCCGGCTTCACATCCAAGATTACAATCAAATCGGGCTTGGGAAATCTTTCGTTGAGCTTGTATATGTAATCTACATCTATTCCCAAAGCCCCCTGATATGCAATAGTTGAGTAGTAATATCGATCCATTAAGACTATCTTACCGGATTTCAAAGCTGGGATTACGTTGTTTTTTACGTCGTAATCTCTATCTCTTATGAACAGTTCAAGCTCTTCTTCCGGCTTTATTTCTCTTGTCCTTAGGATTTCCCTTATCTTTTTTCCGAATTCACTGTTAGTCGGCTCTTTAAATACAACTACATCGTATCCGAGTTTTTTTAACTCCTCTTCAAGGAATTTTACAATTGTCGTCTTTCCAGCTCCATCGATTCCCTCAATTGCTATTAACATCTCAAGCTGTGCAACTGATTACGTTAAAAAGTTTTATGAACTTCGATGCGATTTTATCACTCCTGTTCTCCTCAACGTATCTCTTTGCAGAATTTATCACTTCTCTTCTGAATTCTTCATCCTCAATTACTCTGATGATCTTCTGTTTTAAATCCTCTAAATCTTTGTATACAATCGCAGGCTTCACACCGTCAATTTCTGGTAGAATTTCGAAGTGTCTCGTATTTGGAACGATTGTAGGAACAAGTGCACCGAGGCATTGGTAAAGCGTTGAAGAAACCACTACTCTCCTAGTGTTTCCCTTTGGAATCAAGTGCACGTCTGACGAGTTTAGGTATTCGTAAACCTGCTCAGTTGTAAGTCTCCTTTGTTCCTGTATCAACCACTTCCTACTAAACGGGAGTAGGCCATCAGATCTCACAACTCTGTAAACGAATTCGTATCTCGAAGCTAAATCATCTAAAACCCTTATGAAATCGTAGTATTCCCCAACTGGCTGTCTTCCAAAACTGAAAAACGTTAACAAATCTTCTGCAAATCTCCTATTGCCCGTTTTAATCGGATGACATGGATACGGAATTACTACAACATTCTGATATCCATGAACGACTTCTCTCTTATACCTCTCATCGAATACAACTACAGCATCAAAGAGATTTAAGTCATATTTTATGTCCTCTCTCCTCCCCTCATGCGTTACTGCAATTGTTACGATTTTACCTCTAAGCCTTTTCACGATTTCTTCAACGTATTTATACGGTAAACTCTCATAGGATTCAACCACGAGTAGGTCGAGATCCTCATTTAAAACTGCATTTACATCAAACCAACCCCCCGTAAAATCTGGTGGCATTAACTCCTCGTAACATCTTACCACGAAATCCTCATCTTCACGAATTATCTTGTGATGCCACCACCTGTTAGCGGATTGAATGAAGGGTGCAAATACGATTAAATCGTTACCCATCTTTAAGAACTCCCTTCCAATCAGTTCAGCGTGCATAGATACACCACAGGTTGCATTCCACCTTGAGATAATACCGATTCTCACGACAACCACCTCCGAAGAATTAAGCCTACAGAACAATATTTAATGCAATCTTAAAATAAATCTTTCGATTAATAATAATTATGATTATTATAACAAATGTGCTTAGCCTTAAAGATTTGACTTTTTGATATTATAAAAATTTCTGATCATTTTAAATAATTATAATTGTTTTAGATGATTATTAAGTCTTTGACTTCGATCACGTGTTTAGAAACTTGATATGTGTTGTGGACTATCTATGTGTGAGTTTGCACAATCTCTAAACATCAAACAGAAGTTCAATAGAAAACTATATATATATCTAATACAAAAACTCTAAACGAGTTGAAGTAGGAGGTGTAAAAATGGCTGAGTTGCCGCTTGCACCAGTTGACAGACTCATAAGAAAAGCCGGAGCTGAAAGAGTCAGCGCTGAGGCAGTAGAAAAAATGGTAGAAATACTTGAAGATTACGCATTGCAAGTTGCAAAGAGAGCCGTGGATATAGCAAAGCATTCTGGAAGGAAAACAGTTACAGCCGAAGACATAAAGCTTGCCCTATCTATGGGAACTAAATCTTGATTTATTATTTTAAATTTTTAATTAATTTACATTGATGTAGTATTTCGCTTTATCTATTTTCGTACAGTTCGGACATCTAAACTCCACAACGGCATTGCCTTTGCTTATAGAATTGAATATAGCTGCTATTTCACCGTTCATATCCGTGTAACCCTCATTTGGATAGACGTATCCAACGGACTCATCGCTAACAGATATCTCAACACTTTCACCACTTATCGGATTGTTGTATCTATCTAAAACCTTAACCTTTAAAATCAAACTCTGGCCAACGTTTATTTTAATGCTGTTCAAGCCTAAATAGCTCAGCTTAACTATTCGATACGGTTGTTCGCTATAGCTTAAGGGTAAAGGTAAGGTGTGATAACCACTTGAGATCAACACGTAACAGATCCTAAGTGTGATGTTGTTTGCATGAACTGAAACCCTATCTCCAACGATTTCGACTTCGTATCCGAGTTCGTTAAGAACTTCCTTCCAGTATTCTGGATATACGCTTTTA